>Ga0209066_10001630_pt1 | contig 29228 bp, 34 predicted proteins | sample All_14_2_FD_187198 | JGI IMG/M metagenome (GOLD analysis project Ga0209066, IMG submission 187198) | Freshwater microbial communities in response to fracking from Pennsylvania, USA - Allegheny Zone_MetaG_DW_15 (SPAdes) (version 2) ...
GGTTTGCCCGGCCGGCCGGGCAGGTCAGCCCTTCGGGGGCGGCCAGGGGGACGGGCGCAGGTTTTCCAGCTCCAGCGCCATCTCTTCGGGTATCAGCGCGAACACTTCGCTCTTGGCCGAGCAGCCGCCAGAGCGCATGCCCAGCGTGACCGTGATTATGCGGAAACTGGTCTTGATCCCGGCGGCGCTGAGCAGTTCCCCGGCCAGCTCGGGCAGGCCGCCCTGTATAAAGCGCGGCACGGAAGGCATGAAGCCTTTTTTTAAGGAATTGAGCAGGGCGCTGAGCAGGGCGTTGAGCACCATGTTGCCCAGTTCCACCAGCATCATTTCGTCCACGGGCGTCAGTTCGCCGGCCTTATGGAAGGATTGCCCGGTGTAGCACCTGGAGACGCAGTCCAGGTCGCCGGGGTCGAAAAGCATCATGGCGGTGAGGGGGGAGCGGCCTTTCAGCCCCACGTAGACCGCCGCGGCGGGCTTGCTGAAGTCGTGCTGCCGGAGGGCGTCCTCGAAGGTGCCGTAGGAGACCTTGGCGTCGAGGACCTGCCAGGTGCCGGCCGAGGCGCGCGAGAGCCGCTGCAGGCAATAGGCTACGCTCAGCGCCGAAAGGCTTTCGAGGGTTACGTTGCGGGGAGAATCCATCGGGGGGCGCTCAGGCCAGCTTCCTGAGGAGGGCGGCGGTCTTCTCGTTCATGCGCCGCCGCTGGGCCGGCGAGGCGTCGTCCATGCCGGCCAGGTGCAGCGCGCCGTGGACGGCCAGCACCAGCAGCTCGGTCAGCAGCGAGTGCCCCATGGCCCGGGCCTGCCTGGCCGCCACGGGCAGGCAGACGTATATCTCGCCCCAGGGGAAGCCGGGCACCGGCGCCGCCGGGAGGTTGAAGGCGATGACGTCTGTAAGCCGGTTTTTGCCCAGGAAGCGGCGGTTGAGTTCTTTTATGGCGGGGCCGCCCGTGAAGACCAGGTTGACCTGCCTGCGCGCGAACCTGCCCAGCCCCCGGGCCGCGGCCGCGGCCAGCAGGGCGCTTCGCCCTTTTACTCCGGCGGGCGCCGCGGTCTCGAAAAAAACGCTGACCGGCATCAGGACCGCTCCTTTTCCCAGGACTCGTAAGCCGACAGGATGTTCCTGACCAGCGGGTGGCGCGCCACGTCTTTGGCGGTGAAATTCACGAACTTGACCCCCTCGGCTTTTTTCAGGATCTCGCGCGCCAGCACCAGCCCCGAGGCGCGCTTGTCGGCCAGGTCTATCTGCGTCACGTCCCCGGTGATCACCATCTTGGAGCGCAGGCCCATGCGGGTGAGGAACATCTTCATCTGCTCCGGGAGGGTGTTCTGCGCCTCGTCGAGGATGATGAAGGCGTTCTCCAGCGTCCGGCCGCGCATGTAGGCCAGGGGCACTATCTCCACGGCGTCTTCGGCGCGCAGCGCCCGGAACTTGTCGGCGCCGGCCAGCGCGAAGAACGCGTCGTAGAGCGGGCGCAGGTAGGGGTCCACTTTCTCCGAGATATCCCCCGGCAGGTAGCCCAGCTTCTCGCCGGCCTCCACTATGGGCCGGGTGAGCACGATCTTCTTGACCTCCCCGGCGCGCAGCGCGCGCAGGGCGCAGACGGCGGCCAGGTAGGTCTTGCCCGTGCCCGCCGGGCCTATGCCGAAGACCAGGTCGTGAGAGAGGATGGCTTCCGCGTATTTTTTCTGGTTGTCCGTGCGCGGCCGGAGGATCTCGCCGTAATGCGTCTTGTAAAGGGCGCCCTCGGGCAGGCGCTCGGGTTCCGGCTGGCGGCCTTCCTCCGGGGCCAGCCGGGCGTCGTAGAATTCTTCCAGGGTTTCCCGCAGGAGGCGCAGCGCCCTCTCCGCGGCCGCGGGGGAGCCTTTCAGGGTGAGGTCGGCGCTCTCGGTCTCCGGGTGGTGGCGCACGAAGACCTGCACCTTCAGCCGGCGCTCCAGCGCGCGCAGGCCCTCGTCCTGCACGCCGAGGACCAGCATGATCTCCTCCCAGTTCTTGAGGGTGAATTTGCGGCCTTCCATAATTTTACCGGCTGCCCCCCGGGGCGGCTACTGCCACTTGGAGATGCCGCGCGGTATCACCACGATGCCGTCCGGGTCGATGTAGTAGTGCTGGGCGTCGTGCTCCTGGTTGTAGCCTATGGTGGTCTTGGCCTCTATGGTGTTGTAGCGGTCCATGATGACCTTCTTGATGCGGCTGCCGGCCTTGATCTCGCAGGCGTCCATGATGATGCAGTCCTCGAGCTGGCACTTCTCGTGGATGACCACGTCGTTGGAGAGGATGCAGCGCTTCAGCGAGGACTGGTGGATGATGCAGCCGTCGGCCACCAGGCAGTCCTGCAGGTTGGATTCGATGATCTTGGTGGGGGCCGTGGTCTTGCGGGCGTCCTGGATAGGCCACAGCTTGTTATTGAGGTCCAGCTTGGGTTTGGCGCCCAGCAGGTCCATGTGCGTCTGCCAGAACGCCTCCAGGGTGCCCACGTCGCGCCAGTAGTTCTTCTCCTCGTAGGGCTTGCTGCCCGGCAGCACCTGTTCGGCGTAGTTATAGCCGAAGACGCGGTAGCGCTTCAGGATATTGGGCAGGATGGTCTTGCCGAAATCCAGCGCCGCGGTCTCGCCGGACTCCTCGTGCAGCACTTTCACCAGGGCGTCGTAGCTGAAGATGTAATTGCCCATCGAGGCCAGCACCGCGTTGGGGTTGCCCGGCATGGGCTTGGGGTTCTTGGGCTTCTCTTCGAAGGCCGTTATGCGGTTCTTCGCGTCCACCACTATGGTGCCGAAGCGCGAGGCCTGCTTGATGGGCACCGTCAGGGCGGAGACGGTCACGTCGGCCTTGCTGGCCACGTGGAAATCTATCATCTGCCGGATGTCCATGCGGTAGATGTGGTCGGCCCCGAAGACGGCGACCAGGTCCGGCTTGTAGTCGGTGATGAGGTTCAGGTTCTGCTTGACGGCGTCGGCCGTGCCGCGGTACCAGACCTCGCCGAGGCGCATCTGGGGAGGGACCACGGTGATGAAGTGTTCCTTCGTGATGCCGCCGAGGTTCCAGGTGGAGCGCAGGTACTCGATGAGCGACTGCGACATGTACTGCACCAGCACGTAGTTGGAGTAGATGCCGGAGTTGATGAAGTTCGACAGCACGAAGTCGATGATGCGGTATTTCCCGCCGAACGGGACCGCCGGCTTGGAGCGCTCTTTCGTCAGGGGGTAGAGCCGCTCGCCCTTGCCGCCCGCCATTATGATGCCTATAGTTTTCATGTTTAAACCCCTTTTGCGGCCGCGCTCAGCTTATCGCGTCCATGATCTCCCGCAGGTCCCGGCCCTGGCAGAGCAGGACCGGCTTGTCGTCGCAGGTGTAGTTCTTGATGCGCTGCTGGCGCAGCTCCTGCGTGGCCGAGGTCAGGTCCTCGAGGGACTTGGCCTCGCGCGCCACTATCATGTCCGGCTCGTCGAGCCCGTAGGACATGAAGAAATTCTCCTGGATGTCCTTGTAGCGCCCTATCACCTGGGCGCGCTCGGCCATCAGTTTCTCCCGCTCCTGGTCGGACAGCTCGTACCAGGTATGCGACTTCACCACGGGATGCATCAGCATGAAGCGGTAGCGCCCGAAAGTGTCCTTGGGCAGGAAGCCGAAATCCAGGTCCTTCCTGGGGATGGCCGGGTCGGGGCCCTGGTGGACGCCCAGGTAGCAGAAGGAAGGCGTGAAGTAGCGGCCTGCTCCGGCCGAGAAAGTGCGGGCGCAGATCTCCTGCAGGTAGGGCAGGTCGTCGGACATGCGCCAGAAGAGGATGTCGGCGTCGGAGCGCAGGCCGGCCACCATGTAGGTGCGCAGGAAGAGTTTTTCCTGGGCGGCCCCTACCATGTTCTCGAATTCCTGCTTGGCGGCGATCTTCTCGTTGGAGATCAGGCGCCGGAATTCGGGCTGCAGCTTCAGGAACATGAAGCTGGAATAGATGTTAGCGGGTTTTTTTGTTTTTTCCATCTTGTGTCGCGTCCCCCGTGCCCGGCGGCTCCAGGTAGATGGAGCTGTGGCCCAGTATCTCGGTCTCTTCTTCCGTCTCCAGCCCCGTCTTGATCTCCGTGACCAGGAAGCGCTTGCCGCCTGAATCGATGATATGCCCGCGGGGGACCAGCATGGCGTTGGAGCTCTTGCCCACGAGCAGGGAGCCGTTGAACTGCTCGCCTATCTTGATGCCCCTGCCCAGGTCGGTCACCTCCAGCCAGAGGCGGTTGGTCCGGCGCGTGCCTTTCACGGCTAAAAAATTAACCAGCACGGTGTCGAATTTCGCCTCGGTGCGGGCGTGGGTGACGGTCGCGGTCATGCCGGGGGCCAGCGCGGAATAGAGCGGTTCGGTGTTGCGGCCTATGATGACCACCTTCTTCGCCACGGTGAACAGGCGGTCGCCCTTGTTGACGCGCGTCCTGGGCTCGATATAGACGTTGGTGACCACGCCCTGCGTCTCCGGCTTGATCTCGGTATAGCTGTAGACGTCCTGCCAGCGGCGCTTGGTCTGCTTCTGCGATTCGGCCGAGCTGGAATCCAGCAGCGCGGCCATTTCGGTGGAGACCATCCTCGCCAGCACCGTCTTGGTCGTGGCGAAGCTGAAGAGCTCGGTGTGCAGTTCCTCGACGCGGCCGTCGAAAGGGGCGAAGATGTCGTAGGTCTCCTGGGCCGTGCTGATGCCCGTTACCGGGGTATAGACGGCTATATCGCCGGTCCTGATGGAGCGCTGCGCGGCGTTTTCCCAGTCCGGCGCCGCGGGGGCGGGCTTTGCCGCGGCGGGCCTGGCGGGCGCCTTGGCGGACCTGCCGGGGGCGGACTGGCCCGCGGCCAGCGCCGGCGCGGCCAGCAGCAGCGCGAGGGCGAGGTTAAGAGTGTTTCTTTTCATTCAGTTTGGAGCAGGCTTCCCAGGTCCAGGGCATCTTCGCCTTGAACATCTCCTGGATGGCCTCGGCGTAGCGGCGGATCTCCCACTGCGCGTGGGAGTCGGCGCGCAGGCTGATGAAGTTCAGCAGGCTGCGCGCGTTGATGGTCCAGTGGAACTGCGTGTACTGCGCCACCGGCAGCACCATGCGCGCCATCTCGCGGGCCGCGCCGGCGTCCAGCAGTTCCTTGTAAGATTCGTAGGAGGCCTTGATGGCCTTGTCGTAGATGGCCAGCATCTTCTCCTGCTGCAGCGAGGCGGAGGGCAGCGACCCCTGGCGGTTGCTGCGGTCCTGCGCGCGGAACTCGGAGGGGAAATAGAACTCGTCGTGCACCTCGGTGTAGCGGGCCGAGATCTCGTTATAGGAGGCGATGCGGTGGCGCATCCACTGGCGCGCCACGAAGATGGGGCACTTGATATGGAACTGGAAGACCGAATGCTCGAACGGGCTGAAATGGCCGTGGGCCAGCAGGTACTCGATGAGCTTGCGGTCGGCGGCCTCGCCCTTGGAGACGGAGCCGAAAGAGACCCGCGCCGAATCCACGGCGTTCTGGTCGCCCCCCATGAAATCTATGAGCTTCACGAAGCCCTTGTCCAGCACCTTGGTGAGGTCCTGGCCGGCCTTGATCTTAGTCTTTACCATTGCACCCTCCGCGGCCGCGAGCGCGGGCCGCTGTTTGTGGAATCGCTGTAAAATTATATACTTTTAATCGTATTTATGAAAGCCAAACTGACCCGCGAAGGTTCTACCCTGTCCCGCAGCCCCAGCCTGCGCTCTCTCGAAAAGATCATGAAGCGCCTGCTCGACCCCGGCGGCTGCCCGTGGGACCGGCGCCAGACGCACTCCACGCTGCTGAAGTACCTGCGCGAGGAATCCGCCGAAGTCTCCAGCGCCGTCCGCCGCCGCGACTGGACCAACCTCAGGGAAGAGCTCGGCGACGTGCTGCTGCAGGTGGTCTTCCACAGCGAGCTGGCCCGCCGCGCCGGCCGCTTCTCCCTGGCCGACGTCATCAGGACTGTCAACGCCAAGATGGTGCGCCGCCACCCGCACGTTTTCCGGCCGGGCAGCAAGAAACTCTCCACCTCCGCGCAGGTGCTGCGGGAATGGGCCAAGATAAAGAAGACAGAAAAAGCCGGCGCCCGACGCAAATGAACTGTAAAAAGCTCGCCCGGCTGGTCTGCCCCGGCTTCAGGTTCGGCTCGGACGACCCCGGAGAGGCGCTCCGCCTGGCCGAACTGGGCGTGGGCGCTTTTTGCTTTTACGGCGGCACGGCCGCCGAGGTCCGCGACCTGTCCCTGCGGCTCAAAGCCGCCTCGGACACGCCGCTGCTGATAGCCTCCGATTACGAGAACGGAGCAGGCCAGCGGGTGGCCGGCGCCACCGAACTGCCGTCCTCCATGGCCCTCGGGGCCTCCGGCTCCGAGGCGCTGGCCCGGCGCAAGGGGGAGATCACGGCGCTGGAAGCCCGCGCGCTCGGCGTGGACTGGGTGCTGGCGCCGGTGGCCGATCTCGCCACCAGGCCGGAGAACCCCATCGTCAACGTCAGGGCTTTCGGCTCCGACCCCGTCCTGGCGGCCAGGCTGGGAGAGGCTTTCATGGCCGGGCTGAATTCCCAGGGCGCCCTCTCCTGCCTCAAACATTTTCCGGGCCACGGCGATACCGCGGCCGACTCCCACCTGGAGCTGCCCTCCGTGGCAAAGAACCTTTACGCGCTGGAGGAGCTCGAGCTCAAGACCTTCAGGGCGCTGGCCCGCCGGGCCGACGCGGTGATGGCCGGCCACCTGCTGCTGCCGGAACTGGACCCGGCCAGCCCCGCCTCCCTTTCCAAAGAGCTGCTGTCGGGGCTGCTGCGGCGGTCCCTGGGGTTCGCCGGCTGCATAGTTACCGACGCGCTGGAGATGAAGGCGGTCTCGGCGCTCGGCCAGGCCGGGGTCAGGGCCTTCCGGGCCGGCGCGGACCTGCTGCTGGTGCCGGAAAACCCGCGCGCCCTGGTCTCGGAACTGGCCGCGGCCTGCAACGACGGGCTGATAAGCCAGGCCGCCGTGGAGCAGGCCCTCGCGCGGCAGGACCGGCTCGTGGGCAGGCTGTCGCCGTTCCGGCAGCTGCCGCCGCCCGCCGGGGCGCTGCGCTGCCCCGAGCACCTGGCTTTCAACGCCGAGGCCGCCCCGGCCTGCCTTGCCTGGGCGTCGGCCGGCCGCTTCGCCCTGAAGCCCGGGGAGACGGTGGGCTATTTCGAGCCGCTGACGCCGCCCGCCGGGTGGCAGGGCGCTCCCTTCGCGGAGAGGCTCAGGGAACTGGGCGTGCGCGTGGAGCCGTATCAGCCTAACTGCGGCATGCGCCTGGCCGCCGGCTGTTTCTCCAAGCCGAGCGCCGGCAGCGGCAGCATAAACCTGGGCGACGCCGAGCGGCGCGCCCTGCAGGCGGCTATCGCCGGGGCGGCGCAGTCCGTGGTGCTGTCTTTCGGCAGTCCTTTTGTGCTGGACGGGCTGGCCCCCTCGGCCGGGCTCTGCGCTTTCTGCTCGCTGGAGGACTTCCAGCGCGCCGCCGCCGGGGTGCTGGCCGGCGAGATCGGGGCCGGCGGGACCATGCCGGTCAGAACGGGTATACTGGAGAAAAAATGAACGAACTTTCCGCCTTCCAACAAATGACCGGGCTGTCCCCGCTGGATTACGGGATCCTGGGCGCCGCCATGATCGCGCTGTTCGTGATCGCCTTCGTGAAAGGGCGGGGGGAGAAGGACACGCAGGACTATTTCCTGGGCCGCCGCAAGACGCCGGTCTGGGTGGGCACGCTTTCTTTCGTGGCCACCGAGATCAGCGCCATGACCATAGTCGGCATCCCGCCCATCGGCTTCTCCGAGAACTGGCAGTACCTGCAGTTCTTCATCGGCTCGGCTTCGGCGCGCATCCTGATCGCCTTCGTCTTCATCCCGGCTTTCTACAAGTTCAACTGCACCACCATCTACGAGTTCCTCAAGCACCGCTTCGGCGCCGAGACGCAGTACGCCGGTTCCGCCTTCTTCTTCGTCACGCGGCTGTTCGCCTCCGGCGTGCGGCTTTACGCGGCCTCGCTGGCCGTGTCGGTCATCATGGGCTGGCACCTCGGCTATACCATCGCCTTCTTCACGCTGGTCAGCATCGTCTTCATCGGCTTCGGCGGCATCAAGGCCGTTATGTGGACCGGCGCCTTCGAGTCCGTGGTCTTCTACGTGGCCGGCGGGGCCGTGGCGGGCTGGCTGCTGCTGCACATCGACGGGGGCCTGGCCGGGGCCTGGAACCTGGCGTCGGAAGCCGGCAAGCTTTCCGTCTTCAACCTGGGCTGGGACCTGAAGGACCCGAACGTGCTGTGGGTGGCGGTGCTCAACGGGGTGTTCGGCTCCATGGCGGCCTTCGGCACCGACCAGGAGCTGATGCAGCGCCTGCTGACGCTGGAGACGCGCCGCGAGAGCCAGAAGACGCTGATCCTCACCATCTTCACCAGCTTCCCCGTGACCTGGCTGTACCTGGGCATAGGCACGCTGCTGTTCGCCTTCTACAGGCAGAACACCGGGCTCCCGCTGCCCGAGAACGCCGACAAGATCCTGTCGCACTTCACGGTGCACGTGCTGCCGGCGGGGCTGAAGGGGCTGGTGCTCACGGCCGTGGTGCTGGCCAGCATCGACTCGCCGCTGAGTTCGCTCTCCTCCTCGTTTGTCACGGATATCTACCGGCCGCTCATAAAAAAAGACGGCAGCGAGCGGCATTATCTTTTTGTGTCGCGGCTGAGCGTGGCCTGCTTCGGTTTGCTGCTGGCCGTGATAGCGTGGCTGTGCGCTTCCGGCTCGGGGCGCATGCTCTGGCTGGCGTTCAAGATCAACGGCGTGACGGCGGGCAGCCTGCTGGGGGTGTTCCTGCTGGGGCTGCTCACGCGGCGGGTCCTCAACAAGGTCAACGTGCTGGTCATGATCTTCAGCGCCGCCCTGGCGGGCCTTACGCTCTACCTGTCGGAGGCCGGGATAGCGCCTATCGGGTGGAGCTGGGTCATAGTCATCGGCACCGTCTGCACCTTCTCCCTCGGCTGGCTGCTGGCCCCGCTGGAGCCCAAGGCCGGGAAGGCGGATTCTTAAAAAGGTTATAATAGGCGTGTCCAAACCGGCGGCAGCCCGCCAAAACGGCCCGCGAGATATGGGAAACAAAGAGTACCAGTACGATTATTCCGCGATCGAACCTGAAATGTCCGACAGCCCCAAGCGGGAGCAGAAGGGCAGGAAGATACTTTCCGTCCTGAGCGATTACTACGGCGGCGGGCTCTCCGGCCTGTCGCTGCTCGACGTCGGCTGCTCGATGGGTTTTATCGCCAACCTGCTGGCCGGCAGTTTCGGCAGGGTGGTGGGCGCCGACATAGACGAGAAGGACATCGCGCACGCGGCCGCCAGCTTCAAGGCCCCCAATTTGAACTTCGAGCTGCAGGACGGGATAAAGCTGGGTTTCGCGGACGCCTCTTTCGACGTGGTGGTCTGCAACCACGTCTACGAGCATGTGCCGGACCGCGCCGCGCTCTTCTCTGAGATCCGCCGGGTGCTCAAGCCGGGCGGGGTCTGCTACCTGGCGGCCGCCAACAGGCTGGTACTGATAGAGCCCCATCACCGCCTGCCGCTGCTGTCCTGGCTGCCCAAGCCCCTGGCCCACCTTTATGTGCGCGCGTTCGGCAAGGGCGGCTCCTACTACGAGAACCTCCTGACGCTGCGCGGCATCCGGCGCATGGCAAGCTCTTTCTCGGTGGTGGATTACACCGGGAAGATCCTGGCCGACCCCGTGAAATATTCCGCCACCGAAATGGTGACTCCCGGCTCTTTCAGCCAGGCGGCGGCCCTGTTCCTCTTCAGGTATTTCTACTGGCTGATGCCTACCTATATCTGGCTGCTTAAAAAGTAAGGCCGCGCCGCCGGCTGCACAAACAAAAAACCCCGCGCGCCGCGCGGGGTTTTTGTTTGACCGGGAGCTGCTCAGTTGGTGTGCTTGAGGAGCTGGTCCTTGCGGTGCTTGATCTCCTCTTCGAGCTTCTCGAGCTTTTCCTTGGCTTTCACCTTGGTCTCGTCCATCCAGTCGCCCAGCTGCTCGCGGGTTTCCTTGCCCGCCTTGGGGGCGAACAGGATGCCGATGGCCGCGCCTATGAGGCCGCCCACCAGGAAAGCGCCTATGATCTCTCCGCCTTTGTTATCTGACATGGTATCCTCCGTGAAATTCGTCACTCTTCACTTCAATATTATACATTGCCGGGGGCTTTGTCAATGCGGGGGCGGCCCGTTTGCCCAAGGGGCGCCCAATTAATATAATCCCCCTATGAGGCCCCTCCTGCTCTGTCTTGCCTTCCTGCTGCTGCCGCAGGGGGCCGGCGCCTATAAATACGACGCCAGGCTCAGCGCCAAGCTGAAAAAAGAGTTCGAAGCGGTCTTGCGCGCCACGGAGACCGGCCGCGGACTGCAGGCCCGGCTGGCGAAGGAGCCCGGGTACGCCTCGCTGCGCGTGCTGGCGCGCAAAGATCCGTCCGAGTCCCTGGCCTGGTTCGACTTCGAGGCCAACGCGGTTTACCTGAATTCCCGCTTTATCCTGAAGTTCTTCGACGCCAAAAAGTTCGGCGACGCCAAGGTGGTGGAGATCCTCTCCGGCAACAAAGAGGTGCGGACGGAACTGGTGAAGTACTCGGCCCCCGTCTACCTGCACGAACTGGTGCACGCGGCCCAGTGCTACCTGTACCCGGAGTACCGTCAGGACGCCGGCGGCAACCCGCTGGAATTCGAATACGAGGCCTACCTGACCGAGCATATGTATATCCACGAGACCATGAAGGCTTCGTCGGAGACGCTGCGCGGCTTCATCAGCGGCGCCTATTCCGACGTCTATACTTCCAATATCCTGGGCGGCTATTTCATGCTTTCGCTGGACCCGGAAAAGTACCGCGAGAAGATCCGCCGGCGCTACGAAGAGCAGGTGGGCGGCTACCTGAGCATGCACAAGGCCGCCGAAAAAAGGCAGGCGGGGCTGGCCGACTCGAAGATCCTGGCCTACGCCTCCGGGGAGGTCGGCAGCTACGCTAAGGATAACAAGGCGCTCGAGCGCCTGAAGAAACAGAAGGAGGCCTACGCGGCTTTCCTGGACGAATTTTACCGGGCGCGCTGGCCGGGCTTCAGTTCCGAGGCGCTGCTTTTCGTCGGCACTATCGCCCTCGAAGAGAAAAACTATCCGCTGGCGCTGGATTGCCTGGCCGTGGCCGACGCCAACGCCGCCCGGCACGGCGTCCCGGAAGAGACTCTCGTCACCCTTAAGACCAGGGGGGCGCTGGCCATCCTCGAGACCGCCTCTTTCCTGCGGGATAATTCCGCCAGGATGGACATCGAGACGCTCAGCCAGCACCTGAAGGCCCTGGAGAAGGCCTGCTCCGCCACGGCCCGGCCCTTCCCCGAAGACCTGCTCGGCATGAAGGAAGCCGCCTACCGCAAGGCGATCCCTTACTATTCGGGCCGCTACTCAGGGGAAAAGGACCCGGCCCGCAGGGAATATTACAAGGAAAACCTGGACTATTTCGCCTCGGGCGCCGGGGGCGTGCCCGGGGGGGAATAAGGCGCGCTTTTTTTGCTTGAACTTCCGGGTTTAATTGAGTAAATTATCTGTAGCGGCGCAGGCCGAAATCCGCGCGGAGGAAACCATGATCGACATCGCAAAGAATATCGCAACCACCCCCAGGCGCACCAAAGCTTCCGTGATCCGTGAACTGCTCAAGACCACCAACCAGCCCGGCATCATCTCCTTCGCCGGCGGCCTGCCCGCCCCCGACCACTTCCCTTACGATTTCGTAGCCGAGACGGTCAAGGAGATCATGGCCAAGAAGGGCCGCGTCGCCCTGCAGTACGGACCCACGGACGGCCTGCCGGAGCTGAAAGAGGAGTTCATAAAGTTCCTCAAGAAATACGAGAATATCGACGCCAAGCCCGAGAACCTCATCATCACCACCGCCAGCCAGCAGGCGCTGGACATGGTCGGCCGCCTGTTCATCGACGCCTCCGACCCCGTCATCGTGGAGAAGCCCAGCTACATGGGCGCGCTGCAGGTGTTCCGCTCCTACGGCGCCGAGTTCATCGGCGTGAAGCTGGAGGACGACGGCATCAGCACCGAGGAGCTGCAGGAAAAACTGGAGTGGCTGCACGCCCAGGACGAGCATTACAAGTTCCTCTACCTCGTGCCCGATTTCCAGAACCCCAGCGGCGTGACGCTTTCCGAGGCCAAGCGCAAGAAGGTCATCGAGCTGTCCGAGAAATACAACGTGGCCGTGATCGAGGACTCTCCCTACCGGCAGATCCGCTTCGAGGGCAAAGAGCCCAAGATGCTCTACCGCCTGGACAAGGAATCCCGCAAGACGGACAATATCATCTCGCTGTTCACCTTCTCCAAGACCTTCGCCCCCGGCCTGCGCCTGGGCATCATCCTGGGCCACCCGCAGATCATCAAGAAGATGGAGATCCTCAAGCAGTCGCTGGACCTCTGCACGTCGAGCCTGAACCAGCTCATCGCGGCCGAGTTCCTGCGCACGGGCTTCTTCGAGAAGCACATCGAAGTGGTCAAGAAAGATTACCGCATCAAGAAGAACGCCATGGTGAGCGCGCTGGAGAAGTACATGCCCGAGGGCGTTACCTGGACCAACCCGGAGGGCGGCCTGTTCCTGTGGGTGCGCCTGCCCGAGACTATGAGCGCCGACGACATGTTCCAGGACGCGCTCAAGGAGAACGTGGCCTACGTGATAGGCTCCGCTTTCCATTCCGACGGTTCCGGCAAGAACACCATGCGCCTGAACTTCTCGTTCGCCACGCCCGAGAAGATAGACGAGGGCATCAAGCGCCTCGCGGCCACGGTCAAGAAGCGCCTGGTCGCCGTAAAATAGGGAACGTGCCCGGATCCTCAGCAGAATTCAGCAGAAACCTGCGTGCCGCCGGAGTAGTCGGAGCCGGCGGCGCGGGTTTTCCCTCCTACGTGAAAGCGCAGGGGCGGGCGGAGTACGCCCTGGTGAACGCGGCCGAATGCGAGCCGCTGCTCAAGAAGGACCAGAAGATCCTGGAATATTTCCCCGAGAAGGTTTTCGACGGGCTCGAGCTGCTGATGGCGGCCGTAGGGGCTTCGAAGGGCGTGGTGGGCATCAAGAAGAAACACGAAAAAATCATCCCGCGCCTGGAGGCCATAGCGAAAGCCCGCAGGAATATCTCCATCCTGAAGATGGGGGATTACTACCCGGCCGGAGACGAGCAGTGCCTGGTCTACGAGGCCACCGGCCGCATAGTGCCGCCCGGCGGCATTCCCCTCGAGGTCGGCTGCGTCGTAGCCAACGTGGAAACCCTCTACAACGCGGCCTTCGCCCCGCGCCCCGTCACCGAGACCTTCGTCACCGTCAATGGCGGAGTTAAAAAGCCCGCCACTTTCCGCGCTCCGGTAGGCGTGACCTGGCGGGAATGCGTGGAGCATTTCTGCGGCGGCTTCACCGTCAAGGACCCCGCCTACATCGACGGCGGCCCCATGATGGGCAAGGTGCAGGCCGATTTCGACCTGCCGCTGGTAAAGGCCTCCGGCGGCATCGTGGTGCTGCCTAAGGACCACCCGCTCATCGCCAAGAAAGCGCAGGGCCGCCCGCAGTTCACGCGCATAGGCCGCTCGGCCTGCGACCAGTGCTCGTTCTGCACCGAGTTCTGCCCGCGCTACCTGCTCGGGCATAACGTGCAGCCGCACCGCGTGATGCGCACCATGCTTTTTTCCGGCGGCCCGGAGCACAAGCTGCACAGCCAGTACGGCCTGCTCTGCTGCGAATGCTCGCTCTGCTCCCTCTACTCCTGCCCCGAGGGCCTGCACCCGCGCGAGGCCTGCGTCTCGGCCAAATCCGACCTGCGCGAACAGAAAATGGGCTTTAAAAATTCACAGCTCAATACCGGGGCCAAACCGGAGGTCCACCCGGTGCGGGACTTCCGCAAGGTGCCGGTCTCCAAGCTGGTCCGCCGCCTGGGCCTGGACGATTACAACAAGGACGCGCCCTGGAGCGACGCCGTTTACAAGCCGGCGAAGGTCAGGATCTTGATGAGCCAGCATATAGGCGCGCCCTGCGCGCCCTGCGTCAAAGAGGGGCAGCGGGTGGAGAAAGGCGCGGTGGTGGGGGATGTGCCCGCCGACAAGCTGGGCTGCCCCGTGCACGCCAGCGTCTCCGGCACCGTCGGCAGGGTCAACGAAAAATATGTGGAGATAATCGCTTAAGGTCGCCTATGTTAAACGCTATCGGCGGAGTAGAACTTTCCAGCGTGGCCAAGGGCCTCGAGACGGCCGACGCCATGCTGAAAACGGCCAAGATAAAACTCATCCTGTCCCGCTCCATCTGCCCCGGCAAGTATATCATCCTGCTGGCCGGCGACGTGGGCGACGTGAGCGCCGCGGTGGAGGCGGGCTCGTCCAAGGCCGCGCACGCCCTGGTGGACAGCTTCGTCATCCCCAACATCCACCCCGAGGTTTTCCCGGCCATAGAAGGCACCACCGCGGTGGAGGGCCTGGAGGCCCTGGGCATCATAGAAGCTTTCTCCGTTTCCGCGCTGGTAGAGGCCGCCGACGCCGCCGTCAAGGCCGCCCCGGTCAAGCTGCTGGAGATCCGCCTGGCCATGGCGCTGGGCGGCAAGGCCTTCGTCACCCTCACGGGCCCCGTGGCCGCGGCCGAAGCGGCCGTAGCCGCCGGTGCCGCCGTGGTGGCGAAAAAAGGCCTGCTGGTGGAGAAGGTGGTCATACCCCAGCCGCGCCCCGAACTGCTGAGGGAAATAATTTAGCCCTTTATTGGTATAATCATTTTGATTAATTAAGGAGACTCGAACATGGCTTCCAACAAGCGCATCCCGATGATAGCCGGCAACTGGAAAATGCACCTGACTTCCAAAGAGGCCGCCGACCTGGCCGCCGCCATGAAGAAAGGGCTGGACCCGGACCTGAAGCACGAGGTGCTGCTCGCCCCCACTTTCACCAACCTGCACGCGGTAAAAGCCGCTATCGCCGGCTCCAAAATCTTCCTTTCTTCCCAGGACGTGGCCTGGGAGGAAAAGGGCGCCTTCACCGGCGCGGTCTCCCCGGCGCAGATCATCGACGCCGGCTGCACCCACGCCCTCATCGGCCACTCCGAGCGCCGCAAGATCTTCCTCGAGACCGACGAGGTCATCAACAAGAAGATGAAAGCCGCCATAAAGGCCGGTATCGTCCCCGTGCTCTGCATCGGCGAGACGCTGGAAGAGCGCGAGAGCCAGAAGACCTACCGCGTCCTCGAGACCCAGCTCAACGGCGCCTTCGCCGGCATCACTCCCGCCGAGGCCGCCAAGGTGGTCATAGCCTATGAGCCCGTGTGGGCCATCGGCACCGGCAAGACCGCCACGCCCGACCAGGCGCAGGACGCCCATGTTTTCGTCAGGAAGCAGATGGAGCGCATCTACGGCAAAGGCTACGCCGAAGCCGTGCGCATCCTCTACGGCGGCTCGGTCAAGGCCGACAATATCGACGAGCTGATGTCCCAGCCCGACATCGACGGCGCGCTGGTGGGCGGCGAGAGCCTCAAGGCCGACAAGTTCCTGCGCGTGATACACTTCCAGGCGGTGCTGAGCAAATAATGCTGCGCGTCATCCCGGCGAAAGCCGGGATCCAGATAAAGATAGTCAGATGAACGAACAGTTGCTCAAAGAGATACTCGAGGACCTGAAGCTCCGGCAGGAGCGTTCGTCCCTGCCCGTCCCCGTGGGCGTCTCCAACCGGCATGTCCATCTCACGAAGGAAGACTTCAAGACGCTGTTCGGGGCCGGCTGCGACGACACGCAGCTCAAGGCCGTAAAGCAGCCGGGCCAGTACGCCTGCAACGAGCGGGTGACGGTAGAGGGGCCCAAGGGCGCCCTCAAAGACGTCCGGATGATAGGCCCGTACCGGAAATACAGCCAGGTGGAAGTGTCCCTGGGGGACGCGCGCCGGCTGGGCGTGGAACCGCCTATCCGCGACTCCGGCAAACTGGACAGCTCCCCGGGCATAAAGCTCGTCGGGCCCAAGGGCTCGGTCACGCTGCGGCAGGGCGTAATCCTGTCCAAGCGGCACATCCATTTCAACCTGAAGGAAGGCGCGGCGTATAAAGTGAAGGACGGCCAGGAAGTGCGCGTGCTCTGCGGCCGCGGCACCGAGCGCGAGACCATCTTCGAGCGGGTGCTGTGCCGCGTCTCCGACGCCTACTCGCTGGAGCTGCACCTCGACGTGGAAGAAGCCAACGCCGCCGGCCTCAGGAACGGCGACCCGGCGTTCATCGTCTGATTTTCGGTAATTTAGCAGCTGTTTCACAGGAGGATACAATGGAAGCACTCGGAATGATAGAGACCAAGGGCCTGGTGGCCTGCGTGGAAGCGGCCGACGCCGCGGTGAAAGCCGCCAACGTCAAGATTGTCGGCTACGAGAAGATCGGCTCCGGCCTCGTGACCATCCTTTTCCGCGGCGAAGTGGCCGCCTGCCGCGCCGCCTGCGACTCCGGCGCCGCCGCCGCCCAGAAAGTGGGCGAGCTGGTCAGCGTGCACGTGATCCCGCAGCCGCACGGCGACCTCGAGGGCAAGCTGCCGATAGCCGAAGCCAAGAAGAAGTAAGCGGCCCGGTCAGGGAAGGGGGCTCCGGCCCCCGCGTCCCTTTCCATCTGGAGGAATCATGCTATTCGCACGAGTAGTGGGTAACGTGGTCTGCACCCGCAAGGACGACAAACTGGTGGGCACCAAGCTGCTGATGGTGCAGCCGGTGGGCCTCGACGACAAGCCCCGGGGCAACACCCTGGTGGGCATCGACGCCGTGGGCGCCGGCACCGGCGAGCTGGTGCTGCTGGTGCAGGGCTCCAGCGCCCGCCAGACCTCTAAGACCGAGAATACGCCGGTGGACTGCACCGTCTTCGCGATAGTGGATACCATCGAGAAGGACGGCAAGGTGGTGTTCAAGAAATCGGCCGATAAATTCCAGGAATAACCGCTATGCCTTTAAGCGAAGAAGACCTGAAAAAGATAGTGACCGAAGTGGTCCGCAACCTCGGGGCGGCCCCGGCCGCTCCCGCGCCCTCTTACGGCGGGCCGGTGTTCGACAGCGTGGATGAGGCGGTGAGCGCGGCCGAAGCCGCGCAGCCCGGTTTCCAGGACCTGGGCCTGGTCGCGCGCGAAAAGATCATAGCCGCCATGCGCGAGGTTTCCCGCGCCAACGCCCGCCGCTGGGCCGAGATGGCCGTGGCCGAGACCGGCATGGGCCGGGTGGAAGACAAGGTCCTCAAGAACATGGTCTGCATCGACGGCACCCCCGGCGTGGAAGACCTGCGCGCCGTGTCCTATACCGGCGACAAGGGGCTGACCCTGGTGGAATACGCCCCTTTCGGGGTGGTGGCGGCCATAACGCCTTCCACCAACGCCGTGGCCACCATCATTTCTAACGCCATCGGCATACTCGCCGCCGGCAACGCCGTCGTATTTTCTCCTCACCCGGCAGCCAAGGGCTGCGTGGCAGACGCCGTGCGCGTGCTTAATTCCGCCATCGTCGCCGCCGGCGGGCCTGCCAACCTGGTGACCACCATCGCCAAGCCAACGCAGGAAGCCACCAAGCAGCTGCTTTCCCATCCCCGGACCAACATGAACATAGTCACCGGCGGCCCGGCTATAGTGAAAGTGGCCATGACCTCCGGCAAGCCCTGCAAGACCATAGCCGCCGGCCCCGGCAATCCGCCCATAGTGGTGGACGAGACCGCGGTCTTCCCCGACTGCGCCAGGGAAATAATTTACGGCTGCGGCTTCGACAACAACGTGCTGTGCATCGCCGAGAAGGAAGTGATAGTTACGGAGGCCGCCCGCTCGCGCTTCCTCGAGGCCATGCGCTCCGACCCGCGCGCCTACGAGCTTTCAGGTTCCCAGATGGACCAGCTCGCCAGGCTCGCCATTCCCGAGCCCGGGCCCGAGCCCAAGGTCAACCGCGACTTCATCGGCAAGAACCCTTCGGTGATAGCCAAGGCCATCGGCCTGAGCCTCTCCGACGACATCCGCGTGCTCTGGGCCGAGGTGCCCAACGACCACGTCTTCGTGCATACCGAGCAGCTGATGCCGGTGCTGCCCGTCACCGTGGCAAAGGACGTGGACGCCGCCATAGAGCTGGCCCGCCGCGCCGAGGGGAATAACCACCACTCGGCCGGGATGTATTCCACCAATATCAGGAACATGACCAAGATGGGCCGGCAGATGGCCTGCTCCATCTTCGTCAAGAACGGCTGCACGCTGCACGGCCTGGGCCTGGGCGAGGGCTACGCCTCGATGTCCATCGGGACGCCGACCGGCGACGGCATCACCAAGACCAGCCATTTCGTGCGCCCGCTGCAGTGCAGCGTAGTTGGCGATCTGAGAATTGCTTAAGGAGCTAATATGCAGGCTAACATAGCCATAGGTTTGATGGAGACTTCCTCGATAGCCAAGGGCATAGAGGCCCTGGACGCCATGTGCAAAGCCGCTGGCGTTAAGCCCGAGGTGCACCAGGCCATCTCCAAGGGCAAATACATCATCGTCATCTCCGGCCCACTTGGCGAGGTGGACTCCTCCATGGCCAAGGGCGCCGAAGTGGCCGGCAATACCGTCATCGCCAGGCACGTCATCCGCAACGTGCACGCCGGCGCGCTGGCCGCCCTCAACAAGAAGATCAAGGCGCCCAAAATCGAGGCCGTCGGCATAGTAGAGACGAAAGAAGCGCTCCCCGCGCTGTTCGCCGCCGACGCCGCCGCCAAGGCCGCCTTCGTCCATGTGGCCGAGGTCAATACCGGCAAAGGCATAGGCGGCAAGGGCTACTTTACCGTGGTGGGCGAGCCGGGCGCGGTGCGCACGGCCGTGTCCGCCGGCGTGAAGGCCATAGGCGAGGACGCCGTGGTGAGCCGCATAGTGATACCCAACGCGCACGAGCATATCGGCGCGGCGATATAACCGGGGGATTTAACCATGAGAATAGTAATAGGCGCGGATCACGCTGGTTTCGAAGCTAAGGAGCGGCTCAAGAAGTTCCTGCAGAAGCTCGGGCACGACGTCACTGACTTCGGCTGCTATTCCGCCGAGCCGGTGGACTTCCCGGACATCGCCCTGCTCGTGAGCGAGGCCGTGCGCCGCAAAGAATTCGACAAGGCCGTGCTGGTGGACGGCTTCAACGGCGCCATGCCGCTGGCCGCCAACAAGGTGCACGGCATCCGCGCCGTGGCCGCCTACGACACCATCTCGGCCCGCTTCGCCGCGGCGCACGAGGACTGCAACGTGCTGTGCCTGGGCGGCAAGACGCACGGCGAGCTGGCCCTCGAGGAGATGATCAAGGTCTGGCTCAATACCCCTTTCGAAGGCGGCAAGTACCAGAAGCGCCTGGACAAGATCACCGCGATAGAACAGAAGTGTTATTGAAATGAAACAGGCCAAGGTCATAGGAAGGGTTTTCTGCTCCCGCCAGTGCTGCGGCATGGAGTCGAAGACCCTGCTTTTGATACAGCCCCTCGACTGGGAGACCGACAAACCGTCGGGCGACCCCCTGGTGGCCGGAGATACCGTAGGGGCCGGGGCGGGCGAGACCGTTTTCTTCGTGGCCTCCCGCGAGGCCATACTGGCTTTCGAGGGCTGGGAAGGCGAGACGGCCGCCAAGGCGGACCCGCCGCCGGTGGACGCGGCGATAGTGGGAATAATAGACGGCAAGAGGCTTAACTGAATTTATGTTCGTAGCTAAAGTCATAGGAAACGTCTGGGCGACGCGCCGGCACCCGGGGCTGAAGAACGCCACCATGCTGCTGGCCAAGCCGCTTGGCGCCGACGGCAAACCCGCCGGCGAGGCGCAGCTCGTGATTGACAACCAGGGCGCGGGCGTGGGCGACACCGTGCTGATAGTGGACGAGGGCGGCTCGGCCAGGAAGATTTTGAAGAACTCCAAAGCGCCGGTGCGCACCGTCGTAGCCGGCATCGTGGACAGGGTCCATATTACTGGAAAGGAATGAATTATGAACGACGAAGATATAAAGAAAATTGCGGCCGAAGTGGCCAGGATCATGAAGGCGGGCGGCCAGGCCGCCCCGCGGCAGAGCCTGGGGGACTCCGTCAGCATCGGGTCCGCCGGTAAGGTGTTCCAGCACCCGCTCGTGAACCAGCCCGGCGCCCAGGAAAAGAAGCCCTGCTCCGGGCAGGGAGACTGCCGCCTTGAGGAGAACACCTGCTCCTCGTCGTGCCAGAGCTGCAACCCGCTCAACAAGTATACCCCGCAGCAGATCAAGGCCAGCGCCGACCGCGTCAGCTTCTGCAACCCCAACGAGAAGAGCTCCTCGATAGCCGGCATGATAGACCACACCCTGCTCAAGGCCAACGCCACGCAGGAGGAGATCGGCAAGCTCTGCGAGGAGGCCCGCAAGTACCGCTTCGCCTCGGTCTGCGTGAACCCCGGCTACGTCGCGCTGGCCAGCCGCCTGCTGCGCGGCTCCTCAGTGATGGTCTGCACCGTCATCGGCTTCCCGCTCGGCTCCACTACGCCCACCGTTAAGGCCATAGAGGCGCGCGACGCCATAGCCAACGGCGCCGACGAGATAGACATGGTCATCAATATCGGCGCGCTCAAGAGCGGCAACGACCAGCTGGTGCTCGACGATATCAAGGCCGTGCGCGAGGCCACCCGCGGCAAATGCCTGAAGGTCATCCTCGAGACCTCGTACCTCACCAAGGACGAGAAGATCCGCGCCTGCAAGATGTCCAAACAGGCCCAGGCCGACTTCGTGAAGACCTCCACCGGCTTCGGCTCCGGCGGCGCCACTCCCGAGGATATAGCGCTGATGCGCGAGACCGTCGGGCCCGAGATGGGCGTGAAGGCCTCCGGCGGCATCAAGAACGCCGAGGTGGCCGCGGCCATGGTAAAGGCCGGCGCCACGCGCCTCGGCACGAGCGCCAGCATAGCCATAGTTTCCGGCGGCGAAGCCGCCAAGGGCCAGTATTAACCCTAATCCCGGGCACGGGATTACCCGCAGCAGCGGGTTGCGGACCGAGCGCTATGCGCGACAGGTCCGCAAGGGTGTATGCCGCGCGGAACGCGTCCCCGCTATGCGGGGAAAAAGGCTCAGCAGAGACTTTTCGGCCTAATTTAGTCTAGCAAGGAGAATACTATGTCAGAACCTAAAGAAGCGCTGGGAATGATAGAGACCAAGGGTTTCATCGGCATGATCGAAGCCTCCGACGCCATGAGCAAGGCCGCCAAGGTGCGCCTGCTCGGCTACGAGAAGATCGGCTCCGGCTACATGACCACGCTGTGCGTGGGCGAAGTGGGCGCCGTGCGCGCCGCCGTGGAAGCCGGCGCGGCCTCGGCCCAGAAGGTGGGCGAGCTCGTCGGTATGCACGTCATACCGCGCCCCTCCGACGACCTGGACAAGTACCTGGCGAAGATCTCGGTAAAGGTTTCTTAAGCCGCCGGCCTGAAGCCGCGCGCGCCCGAAGGGCCGCCAGGCTTCCTTTATGCTCACCAAAGGCGCGGTCGAAGACCTGATAATGCAGCACCTCGCCCGGGCGTCCGGGGGAGGGGCCGCGCCCGCTCCGGCAAAGCCGGGCCGGCCGCAGAAAAAGGTCTTCATCAGCGACTGGGAGCTCCGGCGGCTCTATAAGCGGGGGGACAGGAGCGTGACGGTCCCGGCTAACGCCATCATAAGCCCGCTGTCGCTCGACTGGCTGAATTACGACGGGATAAAGGTTGTCCGCGCCTGAGGATTTTTAAGGTAACTTTAGGAGGTTGAATGAACAGGATAAGGATCGCAGTACTGGCCGTCGCCGCGCTCGTTTCCGGCGCGCTGGCGGTGGCCGCGCAGGAAGCAGCCGAACTGGACACGAGTCTGGCGAACGCCGAGCCCCGGGTGATCTCCCCGTCCCCCCTGGCCGCCGCCGAATTGGATTTTCTGATCGCCGCCGGACAGGATAAGGATAAAGACGTGGCGAAAGCGGTCCTCCCGCAGCTGGAGGATTGGCTGGCGCAGAACCCGTCCGATCCCGCCGCGCACAAAGCCCTGCTGCTCAAGGCGGAACTCAACAGCAGGCTCGGCGAAGACGAATACGCCATGGTGGACCTGCTTAAATATTTCCGGATCTACCCCGAGGCCCCCTCGTTCGACCGGGCCAAGGGCCTTTTTGACGCGCTTTCCAAAAAGGCCGACAAAAAGCTCAAGCCCGCTTTGGAACAGCTCCTGGTCCCGCCCGCCTCACCCGCCATAGAGTTCGACCTTTCTTCCCTGCTTGAAGGCGTCGCGGCCCGGGCCGGCGAGGTCTATTACGAGCCGCTGACGTCGGAGTTCAGGGCTTTCTTCAGGCGGTTCCCCGGGTATTCCCGCAACGACGCGGTGCGCCTTTCCCTGGCGGCGCTCCACACCCTCAACGGCCGCCACCTGGCCGCGCGGCTGGAGTATGAAAAGATGATAAAGATGTACCCGGGCAGCCCCCTGCTGGCCGCCGCCAAGCAGTCGCTGGGCGTCGTCCTGGCCGACAATCTGAGGGAATACGACGACGCCATAGAGGTTTTTATGGACGTGGCCGCCTCTTTCCCCGGCACCGACGAGGCCTGGGCCGCCTACGGGCGCCTGCCGGCCCTGGCCGAGAAGCAGAAGAAATACGACCTGGCGGTGGAGCTGCACGAGAAGATCATAGCCCTCTATCCCGACAGGCCCGAGGTCTACGATTCCTACGTGGGAGCGGCCCGCCTGCTGCGCGAGAAATTGAAGAAATATACCGAGGCCGTGGCGGTACTCAACCGCCTGGCCGACAAGTACAAGGACGGCCGCGCCATAGAGGCCCTGCTGCTCGCCTCCGATATCTACCGCAAGGACCTGAAGGATACCGCCGGGGAAATAAAGATGTACGACCGCATCTCCTCCGAGTACGAGAAGGACCCGGCGGCCCCCAAGGCGCTTTACGCGGCCGGTGAGATCTACTACAAGGTCAAAGACGCGGACAACGCCCGCAAATACTTCGACAAGGTACTGATGCTGTACCCCGAAGACCCGCTTTCGCGCAAAGCCACCTCGAAAGTAGCCGACATCGTGGCGGGGAAGATTTAACGCATGCCCGCCAAACTGGGAGTCATCGAAGGTTTTTACGGCGAGCCCTGGAGCTGGGGCGAGCGGGCCGACTGGGTCGCTTTCCTGCGCAAGCAGGGCTTCTCCTTCTACATCTACGCCCCCAAGGGAGACCCCTACCTGCGCAAGAAGTGGCGGGAGCCCATGCCCAAGGCGATAGAGGAGAAGCTCTCCAAGCTGGCCGGCCAGTGCCATTCCGCCGGCATAGAGTTCGGCGTGGGCTTCAGCCCTTATGAGATCTACCTCACGCCGTTCGACCTGGAGGCCAAGCGCCTGCTGCAGGCCCGCCTGGACGTCTTCAACCGTCTGGGCGTCAACAAGCTGTGCATCCTGATGGACGACATGAAGGGCGACCTGCCCACTCTGGCCGCCCGCCAGGTGGAGATAGTCAACTGGATGGTCGCGCGCTCCAACGCCAAGCAGGCGGTCTTCTGCCCCACCTACTACTCGGCCGACCCGGTGCTGGAGAAGCTTTTCGGCAAGATGCCGGAAGGCTACCTGGCCCAGCTGGGCCGCGAACTCGACCCCAAGGTCAGCGTGTTCTGGACCGGCGAGGAGGTCTGTTCGAAGGCCTACACCCCGGCGCACCTGAAGGAGACTTCGGAGCGCCTGGGCCGCAAGCCCTTCCTGTGGGACAATTACCCGGTCAACGACGGGCCGCGCATGTGCAAGTTCCTGCACCTGCGCCCCTTCACCGGCCGCCCGCCCGCCATGGGCGACTGGCTGACTGCCCACGCCGTCAATCCCATGAACCAGGCGGCGCTCTCCAAGATCCCGCTGCTGACCCTCAAGGCCTGCCTTGAGAAAGGCGACGCCTACGACCCGGCCAAGGCCTTCCGCAAGGCCGCCGGCATGGTGACCTGTCACGAGATGGCGGAACTGCTGGAGCGGGACCTGGAGGCCTTCGCGGACAAGGGCCTGGACGGCCTGACGGACGAGCAGAAGGCTTCGCTCAAGGACGACTACTCGCCCTTCATGGAAGCGCGCGAGAACGATACCGGCCAGGCCGCCCGCGAGATCGTGGACTGGCTGTCCGGCCGCTACACCGTTACCAAGGACCTGTTCCTGACGCAGTAGTCTTTGGCGCGGACAATAAAAAAGCCCCGGGCAAGAGCCCGGGGCTTTTTTGCGGCTGCAGGCGCTCCTAGATTATACCCAGCTCCTTGCCGGCCTTCTTGAACTTCTCCACGGCGAACTCCAGGTTCTTGATCGTGTGGCCGGCCGTGACTATGGTGCGCAGGCGCTCTTTGCCCTTGGGCACCGTGGGGAAGCCCAGCGGCAGGGCGAAGACGCCCTCGTCGAAAAGCTTCGCGGAGAGCGCCCGCGCCTTGTCCATGTCGCCTATCATCACCGGGGTGATGGGCGTGACGGATTCGCCGGTGTTGAACCCCGCTTTCTTCATCTCTTCCTTGAAGAAGTTGGTGTTGTCCCAGAGGCGCTTGAGGTATTCCGGCTCGGTGAGCAGGATGTCGAGCACCGCCAGGCACGAGGCCGCCACCGACGGCGGCTGCGAGCTGGAGAAGAGGAACGGGCGGGCCACCGAGCCCAGGTAGTCGCGCAGGCTTTGCGTTGTAGCGGCGTAACCCCCGACGGCCGCGAAGGCCTTGGACAGCGTGCCGATCTGTATCTCCACCTGGCCGTCCAGGTTGAAATGGCTGACGGTGCCGCGGCCTTCCTTGCCGATCACGCCGCTGGCGTGGGCGTCGTCCACCATCACGAACGCGCCGTACTTGTGCGCGGTCGCGACGACCTCGTCGAGGTTGGCGACGTCGCCGTCCATCGAGAACACGCCGTCGGTCACGACCATCTTGCGGCGGGCCTTGCGGGCCTCGGGGCTCTCCAGGATCTCGGTCAGGTGCTTGATGTCCTTGTGGCGGTAGATCTTGCGGGGGGACTTGGCCAGGCGCGCGCCGTCGATGATGCTGGCGTGGTTGAGCTCGTCGGAGATCAGCAGGTCCTGCTCGGAGGACATCAGCGACTGGCAGACGGCCACGTTGGAGGTGAAGCCGCTCTGGAACAGGATGGAGGCCTCGGAATGCTTGAACGCGGCGAACTTCTCCTCGAGCTCGGTGTGCAGCGACATAGTGCCGATGATGGTTCGCACGGCGGCCGAGCCGATGCCGTACTTCTCTATCGCGGCTATCGCCGCCTTCTTTACCTTGGGATTGTCCGCCAGCGCCAGGTAGTTGTTGGAGGTGAGGTTCACCACTTCCTTGCCGTCTATCACGGAGACGGGGGCCTGCGCGGACTGCAGCACGCGGGGCTTGAGGAAACGGTTTTCCTTCTTGAGCTGGGCGACCTCTTCGTCGGCGAATTTCAGGGTTTCGAAAGACATGGGGGGTTCTCCTTGGCTCAGGGCTTAAGTATGATCTTGCCGCACTTCTGCTCTTTGGAATTGATCAGGTCGAAGGCCTTCTTGAAATCCTTGAAGGCGAAGGTGTGCGTGATGGCGGGGCGCGGATTGACGGCGCCCGACTTGAGCAGGCTTTCCATCTTGTACCAGCTGCGGAAGATCTCGCGGCCGGCCACGCCTTCCAGGCGGAGGCCCCGCTTTACGATATCGCCGGCGTAGTCGAGGCTCAGGTCGGAGGGCGGCAGGCCGAAGGCCACGAAGCGCCCGCCGGGGCGCAGCGCCTTGAGGCCCAGCGCCACGGCTTTGGCGCCGCCGCTCATCTCTATCACCGAGTCGGCGCCTTCCGGGCAGAGCTTGCCGAGCCTGGCCAGGCAGTCGGCCGCGGAGGGGTCCATGGCGGTGGAGGCGCCCATCTTCAGGGCGAGCTTGCGGCGGTAGGGGGAAGGGTCCAGCGCTATCACGCGCTTGGCGCCGGCGGCCTTGGCGATGCCGGCCGCGAACAGACCGTGCGGGGCGCAGCCCGAGATGATCACGGAGCGGCCCACCAGGTCCTCGTTGAGCACGGCGTGCACCGCGCTGCCGAACGGGTCCATTATAGCGCCGATGTCCTTGAGGGAGTCGTCGGTGTGCTTCCAGGCGCAGCGCGCCGGCACCGCCGCGTACTCGGCGAAGCCGCCGGGCACGTCGCGGCCTATGATGCGCAGGTTCTGGCAGATATGGCGCAGGTCGTTGCGGCACTGGCCGCAGACCCCGCAGAAGATATGGGATTCCACGGAGACGAAGTCGCCTTTGTCGAAGCCCTTGGCCTGCGAGCCGATCTCCACCACCTCGCCGCAGAACTCGCGGCCGAAGATGAAGGGCAGCGTCGGGGCGGTTGCGCTGACGCCGGCGGAGTTGTAGATCGCCAGGTCGCCGGGGCTGACGGAGGCGGCCGTGACGCGGATGAGGAGTTCGTCTTTGGCTATCTCCGGCACGGCCGCGTCCCGGTAGCTGGCGCCGCGCGCGCGGGAGGTCTTTACGATGGCTTTCATTATTGGAGGCTCCTTGGAAAACTGGTTGACTCAACGCTTACCTTCGCTTAATGATATAAAAAAAAGGGCGTCTAAAAAAACCTGCTCACGCGCGGGAAAAATTTGGTAAATTATAAGCAGGAATTATGCCGGAACTTTCCAGAACTCTCCCAGCCGAAGACAAGCTGGTCCTGCTGCCCAAAAACCCGGGTGTTTTTTTCGCGTTCTGGCAGTTTTCGGAAAGCCGCGCCGATTCTTTCCGGGCGCAGGCCTTCGCCCCCGAGATAGAGCTCAGGCTCTCCTACTCCGACGATAAAGCTCCCGCTTCCGCGCACAAGGCCCAGTGGCAGGCGGGCCGCGCTTACCTGCCCGTGCCCCCGCGCGGGGGCAGTTGCGAGGCCGCCCTTTACGCGCTGCGCGCCGGGGCGTGGGAAAAGCTGCTCGAGTCCAACCCGGCCTCGGCCCCCGTCACGGCCGGCGCCGATTCCGAGCGGGCCTGCGCCAGCATGGAATTCTACAAGCGGGTGCAGCCGTGACCGCCGGGAGGGCCGCTTAATGGCCTCGCGCGGCTCCCTGATGTTCCTGCTTCACGCGCATTTGCCGTACGTGAACCACCCCCAGGATTCCGCCTTCCTCGAAGAGAACTGGTTCTTCGAGGCGGTGGTGGAAACCTACGTGCCCCTTATTTCGGTGCTCGAGCGGCTGGCCGCCGAAGGCATCCGGCCCGGCGTGGCCGTTTCTATTTCACCTACGCTCGGCGCCATGCTGGAGAACGAGGCCCTGGAGGCCAAACTGGGCCGCTACGTGGACTCCCGGCTGGAGCTGATAGAGAAAGAGCTGGAGCGGGTCAAGGACGATCCCCTGCTGCTGCGCACGGTCCAGCTTTACCAGGAGCTTTACCAGGAGGCCGCCGGGCTGCTGCACAAGTACAGCGGCGACCTCATCACCCCGCTGAAGTCGCTGCAGCACGCCGGGCAGATAGAGATCATCACTACGGCCGCCACCCACGCGGTGCTGCCGCTGCTGGCCCGCCCCGAGGCGGTGCGCGCCCAGCTGGCCGTGGCCGCCGAGGACTACACTGACCGGTTCAACTGCAAGCCCTCCGGCTTCTGGCTGCCGGAATGCGCCTACGAGCCGCGGCTCAATTCCTACCTCAAGCTGTCAGGCTTCAACTACACCTTTACCGAGTCCCACGCCGTGGAGTCCGCCGGGGCGCAGGCGCCCAACGGGGTCTATTCCCCGTACCGCACTCCCAACGGCCTCGGCCTCTTCGCGCGCGACGCCGCCAGCTCGCGCGAGGTCTGGAGCGCCAAGTTCGGCTACCCCGGCGACCCCGCCTACCGGGAATTTTACCGCGACCTTGGCTACGACGGGGACTACGAATATGTCCGCCCCTACCTGGGCTCGGACGGCATCCGCCGGCCCCTCGGGCTGAAGTACCACCGCATCACCGCCGCCGGCACGGACCTGTCCGCCAAGCAGTATTACGACCCGGACGCCGCCCTGGAGCGCGTGGAGGCCCACGCCGCGGATTTCCTGGAGCGGCGCATGAAGCAGACGGACGATTTTTACGCCGCGCGGGGCCAGCGCCCGCTGATAGTGAGCTGCTACGACGCCGAGCTCTTCGGCCACTGGTGGTTCGAAGGCCCCGCCTTCCTCGAGGCCGTCATCCGGCGCATCAGGGCGGAGCGCCTGCCGCTGCAGTTCGTCACGCCTACCGAGTACCTCAATTCCTGCCAGGAGCCCCTGGAACTCTCCCCGGGCATGTCTTCCTGGGGCGAGAACGGCTACTTCGACCCCTGGGTGAACGAGACCAACGACTTTATCTACCCGGCGGTTTATGCCGCCACCGACAAGATGATAGAGACGGCTAACCGCTTCCGCAACCAGGACCTCAACGGCTCCAGCCTGCGGGCCCTCAACCAGGCCGCCCGGGAAACGCTGCTGGCGCAGTCTTCGGACTGGGCTTTCCTGCTTTATATCGGCTCGCACGCCGATTACGCCAAGGGCCGGCTGGAAGACCATGCCGCCAACGCCCTGCGCCTGCTGGGCGAAGTGATAGAGAAGAAAGTGGACGAGCCGGCGCTGGCGGAGCTGGAGCGCCGCAACTGCCTTTTCCCGCGCCTCGACTTCAAGGTCTTTTCTTCCGTCTCCAGGTTCTAGCCCAGGCGCAAAAAAGAAAGAGCCTCCCCTGCGGGAGGCTCTTTCTTTTTTTGCGCCGCCGCTTACTGAGCGGCGGGGGGGACGGCCTGGGCCGCCGGCGGGACCGCCGTGATGAAAGGCCGCGTACCCAGGCGCGTCAGCCAGGCCGCTCCCAGCCCGGTCATGACCCCGAAGGCCAGCAGCATCATGCCGACCAGGACCAGTACGCCGCCCACCAGCGGGACCAGCTTGCCCAGGAAGACCAGCGCCGCTATCAGAGCGGCCCCGGCGGCCGCCTTGCCGGGCAGCCCGGCCGGGCCGGTTTTCTTTATCCCTTCGAAGAAGCGGCCCTGCAGCGTCACGCAGAAGGCGGTCAGCCCCAGCACGGCCGCCGCGGCGAACAGCAGCAGCGCGAAGGGCACCAGCGGGATGCCGAGTATAGAGACCGTCATCATCAGCAGGCCTGGGAAGAGGCCCACCAGCATCAGCGCGCCCACGCCGCAGGCCCGCCAGATATCCCCGTCTATGGCTCCCTGCGCCTTCTGCACGTTCTCGGGGAAGAACACCGCTGTGAGCGCGACGACCAGGACGGCCCCGGCCAGGACGGACAGGATAACGGCGAACCACGCCAACACCAGCCACGCCAGGGTCTTGAAGTCGTC
>Ga0209066_10001632_pt1 | contig 29188 bp, 27 predicted proteins | sample All_14_2_FD_187198 | JGI IMG/M metagenome (GOLD analysis project Ga0209066, IMG submission 187198) | Freshwater microbial communities in response to fracking from Pennsylvania, USA - Allegheny Zone_MetaG_DW_15 (SPAdes) (version 2) ...
TGACCAACATCGGCGCGGGTGACCATCTCGGGTTGAACTACATCACCACGGTTGAAGACCTGGCCGTGCTCAAGCGCGTCATCGTCATGAATGTGGCGACAAACGGCTTCGCCGTGCTCAATGCCACTGACCCGATCGTGACGGCCATGGCGCCCAAGTGCCCTGGCGGCATCATCTATTTCGCGGCCGACCCGCACAACCCGGTGCTGACCGCACACCGCGCGCAGGGCAAGCGCACGCTGTGTGTGGATGGCGATGCCATCGTGGCCTCTGAAGGCAACTGGCGTGAAAGCCTGTTGCTGCGCGACATCCCGATCACCCGCAACGGCAGCATCGGTTTTCAGGTGGACAACGTGATGGCGGCCATCGGCGCGGCCTGGAGCACCGGCCTGGACTGGGACACCATCCGCCGCGGCCTGGCCAGCTTCGTCAACGACGCGGACAACGCGCCGGGGCGCTTCAACGTGATGAGCTTTCGTGGCGCCACCGTGATCGCCGACTATGGCCACAACCCGGACGCCATGCGCGCTTTGGTTGCGGCGGTGAATGCCTTGCCCGCGAAGCGCCGCTCGGTGGTGATCAGCGGGGCGGGCGACCGCCGTGACGAGGACATCCGCGAGCAGACCGCCATCCTGGGCGATGCCTTTGACGAACTGATCCTGTTTCAGGACGCCTGCCAGCGTGGCCGTGAAGACGGCGAGGTGCTGAACCTGCTGCGCCAGGGGCTGGACAAGGCCCAGCGCGCCCAGAAGGTGGACGAGGTGCGAGGCGAGTTCGTGGCCATCGACACGGCGCTGGACCGCCTGCAACCGGGCGACTTGTGCCTGGTGCTGGTGGACCAGGTTGAAGAGGCGCTGGCCCACCTGTCCCAGCGTTGCGCGCAATCCGTGCAGATGGCCTGAGAGTTGGCGCGACGTTTCCCCAGATCAAGCATCAGGCTTTGAGGCGGTGACATCATGGCGGCATTGCCGCTGTGGAGCCCGCCATGCTCAGAGCCTTGTCCGACGAAGCCCTGCACCAACTCCTGCGTGAAGACGCACCCTATGGTGACCTGACCACTGTGAGCCTGGGTGTGGGCGAGCAGCCTGGCCGCGTGAGCTTTGCGGCGCGTCAGCCCATGACGGTGTGCGCCAGCGAAGAGGCGGCGCGCCTGTTCGAGTTGTGCGGGGCCACGGCCACGGTGCTGTCGCCTTCGGGCCGCCATGTGCTGGCCGGGACCGAACTGCTCAGCGCCCATGGCTCGGCCGCCAGCCTGCTGCTGGCCTGGAAGGTGGCGCAGACCCTGATGGAGTACACCAGCGGCATCGCCAGCGAGGTGGCCCGCATCGTGACCGAGTTGCGGGCGGCCGGGCACACGCTGCCCCTGGCCTGCACGCGCAAGACCTACCCTGGCACGCGGGCGTTGTCTGTCAAGGCGGTGCAGAGCGGTGGCGGTGTCATGCACCGCCTGGGCTTGTCTGACAGCCTCTTGCTCTTCCCCGAGCACCGCGTGTTTGTCGACGCCAGCCTGGACGACGCCGTGGGCCGTTTGCGCAAACACCAGCCAGAAAACCGCCTCGTGGCCGAAGCCACCAGCCTGCAAGAAGCGCTGGCCCTGGCCACCTCGGGCGCCGAGGTGCTGCAACTGGAGCGCTTCACGCCCGAAGCCGTGCGCCAGTGCAAGCTGGCCCTGCACACCAGCCACCTGCACCCGATGCTGGCGGTGGCCGGTGGCGTCAATGCCGCCAATGCAGTGGCCTATGCCGACGCCGGTGCCGACGTGTTGGTGTCGTCTGCACCGTACCACGCGCCGCCACGTGATGTGGAAGTGCGCTTTTCGCGCGAGCTCTGAGCGTCAAGGCTGGGCCTGGCCCGTCACCCAGGCTGCACGGATCAGACGGCCACAGTTGACAGATTGCGCACCAGGCCGCACGTCCGAGGTGTCGGCTGTTTCGTTGTCGCGGCTGTCACGCGCCAGGATGCCGTACAAGGATTTGCTGGCGTCGATCCAGGGGTAAAAGCCAAAGGCGCCCGGGCTGCTGAAGGCGCCGTCTCCCACCTTGGGGTCGTCTTCCACCCAGTGACCCAGCGCGTAATGCCAGGTTTCACTCAAGGGGATGGGGGTGCTCACGGCTTGACCGGGGCAGGTTTGCGGGTTCGCGCAAACGGCGTGCTGGCCCAGCAGGGCGCCGAGCTTCAGGTCTCCCTTGATCATGCCGCGCAGGAAGCGGGCGTAGTCGCTGGCATTGCTGACGCCGCCTCCCGCCAGTTGTGGTTGGCTGTAACTCAGGGACCAGTCTGTCCCGATGGGGCGCAGGGCCAGCTTGATGGCCATGGCCAGTCCTTCGTTGTTGAGCGCGCCCAGGCCCATCAAGGTGGCGTGCTTTTGCATGTGCCCGCCGTTGTAGTCGAACAAGCCCACGGTGGCGGTGTCCATGCGGCCCAGCCCATTGAGCAAGCTGGACTGGCACTCGGCCACGGTCTGGCCAGGCATGCACATCCGAAAGCGCGTGTAGCCGCTCTGGAAGGACAGGAAGCGGATGTCCTGCGTCGTCATGGCGCCCTGGCGCTGCTCGGCCACATAGGCGCCATAGAGCCATTTGGATGCCGAGGCCAGCGCCAGCTTGGTCTGGCCAGAAGGGGCCTTGGCACCCACTTGACCGGAGGCCAGCATGCGCTCGCCATTGCCGATCTCCCAATAGAAGGGCTGCGCCGGTTGGCAGGCCGCAGCCTGTCTGGCGGTGAGGTGGGCGGCTGCTGTGCGCTGGGCCAGCGGTATGCGGGCATTGGGGTCGGTTGCGGCTTGCGACAGCAGGGGCAACAGCAGGCTCAGCGCGCTGGCGTGCAAGGTGAAAGTGGTGTGGCGCATGGGGTGTCCTCGTTGAATGGGCCTGCCTGTTTGGCAGGCGTTGGGGGTGGACACGACTGTGGTGCAAAGCCTGGCCGCGCGCGCCTGCTGCCTTGTGACTTGCGTGGCAAGCGATGACATGGAAGCAGGCCTTGTCATCGTTTGTCATGATTTGACCTGGGCAGGGCGTGCCGCACCTGCGGCCACCCCGCTGCACCCCACCTATCATTCAGTGATCACTCCTGCTTTCGCCATGAACGAGCCCGCCCGGATCCTGATTGCTGACGACGAAGCCGAACTGCGCAGCCTGCTGCAGCGCTATCTGACCGAGCAAGGCATGGCCGTGCGTGTGGCACCTGATGCGGCGGCCGCAGAGAAGCTGCTGTCACGCGAGCGCTTCGATGCCCTGGTGCTCGACGTGATGATGCCCGGCGAAGACGGTTTGTCCTTGTGTCGCCGCTTGCGGGCGCAGGGTGAGACGGTGCCCATCCTGATGTTGACCGCACGCGGTGACCCGGTGGACCGCATTCTGGGGCTGGAGATGGGCGCTGACGACTACCTGCCCAAGCCCTTCATGCCGCGCGAACTGCTGGCCCGCCTGCAGGCCATGGTGCGGCGTCAGCGCATGCTGGGCGCACACGGAGGGCCATTGGGTGAGGCGCCGGTGAAGTTTGGCCGCTTTACCCTGCTGGCGGCCCAGCGCCGGCTGATGTGCGATGAGGCCGAAGTGAGCCTGAGCACGGTCGAGTTCAAGCTCCTGCATGCGCTGGTGATGAATGCCCACCGGCCCCTGGGCCGCGATCGCCTCATCGAACTGACCCACGGCCGTGAGCACGATGCCACCGACCGCAGTGTGGACGTACAGGTGATGCGCCTGCGCCGTCTCATTGAAGCAGACCCGGCCTTGCCCCGCCACATCCAGACGGTGTGGGGCGTGGGGTATGTGTTCGTGCCAGACCCGGACGGAACGACGGCATGAGTGCCTGGCCCCGCACCCTGTTTCACCGCAATCTGTTCTTGATCGTGGCCTTGATCCTGCTGGCGCAACTGGCCAGCGCTGTTTTGTTTCGCGAGCTGGTGATGAAGCCCCGCGTTCGGCTGGCCGCACAGGCCGCAGCGCAACAGATCGAGGCGGTGCAGGCGGCTTTGTCGACCTTGCCGGTGGTGCAGCGTCAGGCCTTTGTGGCGCGCCTGGCCGCTCATGTCCAGGCCAGCCTGCCGCCGGAGGTGCCCTCTGAAGCGCGGGCGAAGCCGCGTCGCTTGAGCCCCCTGGAGCGCACTTACATCACCCAGATCACGCAATCGCTGTCCGCCTCAAATGGTGAGGTCGCCTGGCGCCGCGAGCTGGGCCAGCCGCTCTCGGTTCAGATCACCCTGGATGGGGCTCAATATTGGCTGAGCGTGCCGGGCCTGGTGCCCACGCAGGCTTTGCCGCGCGCCTGGATCGTGGGCACGCTCATCACGGCGGCGCTGGCCATATGGGGCGCCTGGCTGATCCAGCGGCGCTTGAACCAGCCCTTGATGCGTGTCACGCAGGCCGCCAGCGCGCTGGGCCGTGGCGAGGTGCCGTCTGTGCTCCCCGAAGATGGGCCCACCGAGATCGCCACCGTGGCCAAGGGCTTCAACGAGATGGTCGCCGGCCTGGCCCGCCACGAACAGGAGCGCAGCCTGATGCTGGCTGGCCTGTCGCACGATCTGCGCACCCCTTTGACCAAGATGCGGTTGGTGTCCGAGATGCTCAAGGGGCAGGGCGACCCGGCCTTGCTGAGCAGCCTGGACCGTAGCCTGGATGGCATGTCACACCTGCTCGACCAGTTTCTGGACTTCACCCGGGCCAGCCATGCGGCAGGCGGCATGGCTGAAAAGGCGGTGCCGGTGGCGGTGGGCGAGTTGGTGCACGATGTGCTGGCCCTGTGCTGGCCAGATGGTCAGGCGCGACACGACCTCGTGCTCAGCCTGCCTGACATCACGCTGCAAACCTTGCCCGTTCAGGCCTTTCGCCGGGCCTTGCTCAACCTGCTTGTCAATGCTCAGCGGCATGGCGCGCCCCCCATCGAGGTGGCGGTGTCTTTGAGCCCAGATGGCTTGTGTGTCGAGGTGCGAGACCGCGGGCCGGGTATCCCGACCGATCAACTCGATGCGCTCAAGCAGCCCTTCGCGCAGGGCAGTGCGGCCCGCTCACACGCTACACCCGGCGCGGGGCTGGGTCTGTCGATTGTCGAGCGCATCGTGCGGGCGCATCATGGCAAGTTGGCGCTCCTGCCCCGGGAGGGTGGGGGCCTGATTGCCCGCATGACCTGGCCTCCGCACTGAGCCCGCAAGCCGCTCAGTAATGCACGCTGTAGCGGTAGCCCTTGTACTTGAAGATGGCCGACTTCAGTTTGATCTCTTCCAGCACCAGGCCGGGCACAGGCTGGTCGCCTTCGTGAAAGACCTGACCGTTGAGCACCACCATGCGGCTGGCCGGGGTGTCGGCGTACATGGCCCCACCCACCGTCAACACGGGCACTTCACGGCGCACGTCTTCCGGCAGCTCGCTCAGTGTGAGCACGCCTCCATTCGACGTGGCAGGAGGGCTGTTGAGAGCCGCGCGCGTCGCATCGACTGGCACCGTGGCCTTGGCTGCCTCGGGCGGGTTGGTCGGCCTGACCTGTGTCGTCTGAGGGGGCATGGTCGCCACGCGGGGTGGTGGCGGCGGCGCATATGCAGGGGGTGCCTCGACCCGCGGCAATGGCTGCGCCACAGGGGGCGGTGCTTCGGCCTGGGTCACAGGCCCTTCTTGCGGGCCGCCCATCTGCTGCGCTGACGGTGGCGCAAGGGGCGCTGCGCCATCCCGGCTCCATAACTGCCAGCTCAACAGGGCGATCACCGTGATGGCCACGCCCGCACCGATCCACACCACAGGCACGGTGGCGCGGGCCGGCGGGTCGCTGTCATCCGGCACTGGCGCCCGAGGCTGCGAGTGCAGGCCAGGCACGGTGCCTTGTTCGCGCTCCGCGTCCGCCTTCTTGAGTGCATCAAGGATGTAGGACATGGTTTTTATCTCGCTGTCGCTTGCGCGGTTTGCAGGCGGGGTTCGTCGATGCCGACGGCCCTGTTGATCTGCATGAAGGTGGTGGCACCTACCACCCCATCAGGCTTGAGGCCCTGGCCCATCTGGAAAGCGTACACCTGCGCCTGCATGGCTGCATCAAAGACCAGCTTGCCGGTGGCTACTGGTGCCGGGGTCTGGTTGATGCGAGCCAGTTGGGTGGCCAGCCAATCGACGGTTGGCCCCGTGTTGCCGGGCAGGACCTTGCTGCGGAAGGTTGGTGGCGTGCGCCAGAGTGTGGCGAAGTCGCCCCGCCACATGGTCGACAGGATCGGCAGCGGCAAGGCGTAAGACTGTGTGCCCAGTTGCACGATGGCGTTTTGTCCCTGCAAGCCAGTCAGCGGCACATACAGAGCTTGGCCCCGGTCGTCTCGCAGCATCAGGATGACCGGGCGTTCCAGTTGCCTGACCAGTGCCAGGCCGCCGCTGTTTCGGAAGCAGGCCAGTTGCTGCCGGGCCGCTTGCAGGCACGGGTCGCCTTCGCCCAGCGTGATCTGCCACAGGGGCGCCAGGGCGCGCCATGCGTCCTTCTCCTGACGGTAAGCGGCCTGGTAAAGCTGCTGGGCGTCCACCGGGGTGGGCAGTTGAACCAGGCTGCGCCTGGCCGCCGGCGCCGGTACCGATGCGCCCATACCCGCTGCGTCCGCGCCAGATGCGCCTGCGGATGAGGCCTTGGTCGTGGTCAACCTGGCCTGGCCTTTCGTGCTCGGCGCATGGCGTTGTTGCAGCCATGTGCCCAAACCCAGCGCCAGCACCGTTGTCAAGACCACCCCGCCGACCAGCCAGCGGTTGCCGATGCCCTGCAGCCTTGCCGCACCTGAGGCGAACGACCTGGAAGCTGCCGTGGCCTGCGGCTTGGGGGTTTGAAAGACCTCATGCGCCGCCTTGTCCACGATCAGGCGGTCTACCCGGTGCTTGCCTTCGGCATAGGCGCCCAGCAAGGCGCGGTCGCACAGGAGGTTGATGCGCCGGGGCACGCCATGGGTCAACTGGTGGATACGGTGCACGGCCTTGTTGTCAAACAACTTGCCGCGCTTGAGACCGGCCACCGACAAGCGGTGCTGGATGTACTGCCCGGCCTCGTCTTCCGACAGCGCCTCCAGGTGGAAGTGCGCGATCACGCGCTGCGCCAGTTGCTCCAGCTCGGGCCGCGCCAGCATGGTGCGCAATTCGGGCTGACCGATCAGCATGATCTGCAGCAGCTTGCGCTCGCTGGTCTCCAGATTGGTCAGCAGGCGCAGTTGCTCCAGCACATCGGGCGAGAGGTTCTGTGCTTCGTCGATGATCAGCACATTGTTCTGCCCGACGGCGTGCGTCTTGAGCAGGTACTCGTTGAGCGGGTCGACGTAGTCCTTGATCGTGGCCTGGCCTGCGCCTTCGTGCTCGTAGGGGATGCGGAACTCGTCGCACACCGATTTGAGCAGCTCGGCCACCGTCAGCTTGGGGTTGAAGATGTAGGCGACGTTGCAGCGGCGCGGGATCTGCTCCAGAAAGCAGCGGCACACCGTGGTCTTGCCGGCACCGATTTCGCCGGTCAGCACCACGAAACCGCCGCCGCCACCCACGCCATACAGCAGGTGCGCCAGCGCCTCGCGGTGGCGTTCGCTCATGAACAGGTAGCGCGGGTCAGGCGCGATCGAAAAGGGCGTCTGCTTCAGGCCGAAAAATTGCGCGTACATGGGCCTAGGATACCGTCTGCCGGTGGGGGCTCATTCGCCAAAATGCCATGTGAATGTGGCCGTGGTGTTTGCGGTTGTGCCGTGGTGTGCCATGGCGGCCTATGCCGGCTGTGTCAGCCAACGCTGAACCAGCCTGACCCACAAGCTGGCCCCCAGCGGGATCAGGTCGTCATTGAAGTCGTAGCTGGGGTTGTGCAGCATGCAGGGCCCCAGGCCATGGCCGCCTTCGCGGTGGGTGCCATCGCCATTGCCGATCACGAAGTAGGCGCCAGGCTTGTCCAGCAGGTAGAAGCTGAAGTCCTCGGCACCCATGGTTGGCTCGAACTCGTGCACCTTGTCCTGTCCCACCAGTTCGGTCATCACGCTGCGCACGAAGGCGGTTTCATCCGGGTGGTTGATGGTGGGCGGGTAGTTGCGGCTGAATTCGAAGTCGGCCTCGGCGCCAAAGGCGGCGCACACATGCCGGGTCAGCTCGCGCATGCGGGTTTCGATCAGGTCCAGCGTGTCGGTGGTGAAGGTGCGCACCGTGCCCTGCATCTGCACGGACTCGGGAATGACGTTGGTGGCCTCGCCCGCCTCGATCATGGTCACCGAAATCACCCCGGTTTCGACGGGGCGCATGTTGCGCGTGAGGATGGTCTGAAAGGCCTGTACCAACTGGCAGGCAATGGGCACGGGGTCGATGCCCAGATGCGGCATGGCGCCATGGCAGCCTTTGCCCCGGATGGTGATCATGAACTCGTTGCTGGACGCAAAGCAGGGGCCGTTCTTGATGGCGAACTCGCCCACAGCCATGCCGGGCCAATTGTGCATGCCGAAGATGGCGTCCATAGGGAAGCGCTTGAACAGGCCGTCTTTGATCATCTCGCGTGCGCCACCACCGCCTTCTTCGGCGGGCTGGAACACCACATAGACCGTGCCATCAAAGTCGCGCCGAGCTGCCAGGCTCTGCGCAGCGGCCAGAAGCATGGCCGTGTGGCCATCGTGACCGCATGCGTGCATCTTGCCCGCATGCCGGCTGGCGTGGGCAAAGGTGTTGTGCTCGGTCATGGGCAGCGCGTCGATGTCGGCGCGCAGGCCGATGGCGCGTGGGCCAGGGCGCCCTTTGATCACACCGACCACGCCGGTCTTGCCCAGGCCCCGGTGCACCTCGATGCCCCAGCCCTGCAAGGTGCGCGCGACCAGGTCCGATGTGCGCTCTTCTTGAAAGCACAGCTCGGGGTGGGCATGGATATCGCGGCGCAGCGCTCGAATGGCATCAGCCTGGTCCCGCAGCTCAGGCAGGACGAGCGTAGACAACTCGGTAGCGGCAACGGACATGGCTGGGCAACCCTTGAGATTGGAGCCTGTCATCTTACCCTCGCCCAAGCCAACCGTGAACCGCGAGAGCCTGTTGGCAGCAAGGTTGGTACGGTCCTTGCAAACGGTTGGCGCTGCTTTATATGCCCGCCGTTGTTTAGTGCAGGACCCTTGCATGCCCCCCATCAGCAGTACCCCGCTTGACTTGTTCTTTCGCTCTTTCCCACGCTTGATGTTGGTGCTGTGCGCCATGGCTGGCACTGGCGCGCAGGCGGCCGATCCCGGGCTCACCCTTCAAAGCCTCAAGGAGGCCACCGACATGGTGTGGGTGATCGCGGCCGGCGCACTGGTGTTCTTCATGCAGGCTGGCTTTGCCTTCCTGGAGTCCGGCATGGCGCGGGCCAAGAACACCGTCAACGTCATCATGAAGAACTACTGCGACATGTGCTTTGGTGCGGTCGCATACTGGCTGATCGGCTACGGGCTCATGTTTGGTGCCAATGCCAGCGGCTGGCTGGGCACATCGGGCTTTGCGCTGCACCGCGTGCCCGAGTCGCAATATGGCAGCCTGTTCTTCCAGATGATGTTCGCGGCCACCTCGGCCACCATCGTGAGCGGCGCGATTGCCGAGCGCACGCGGTTTTCAGCCTACATCGTGGGCTCGGTGTTCATCACGGCCATCATTTACCCGGTGTTCGGTTCATGGGCCTGGGGCGGCCTGTATGGCGGCGAGGGCTGGCTCAAAAAGCTGGGCTTCATCGACTTTGCGGGCTCCAGCGTCGTGCATGCCGTGGGTGGTTGGGCCGCGCTGGCGGCTTTGATATCCGTGGGGCCCCGCCTGGGGCGTTTCGCACCCGATGGTCAGGCCAGACACATCCAGGGTCACAACCTGACCTTGGTGGCCATGGGCGCCTTCATCCTGTGGATTGGCTGGTTCGGCTTCAACGCGGGCAGCACGGGGGCGGCGGCCGTGGGCATCGGCAAGATCGCGCTCAATACCCACATGGGTGGCGCGGCAGGGGCGCTGGGGGCCATGGCCATGCTGGTGCTCATGCGGCGCAAAGTGCTGATGACCAGCACGCTCAACGGGTCGATTGCCGGCTTGGTTGGCATCACCGCGGGCTGCCATGTCATGGAGCCGGCCTTTGCCTTGTTGACGGGAGCGGTGGCTGGCGCCCTGAGCGTCATCGCAGCCGAGACGCTGGTCGCTATGAAGATCGACGATGTGGTCGGGGCCGTGTCCGTGCACGTGGTGGGGGGCGTGTGGGGCACCCTGGCTGCGGGGCTGTTCAATGCCGATGACATGTTCAACCCGGCTCAACTGGGCGTGCAGGCACTGGGTTGCCTGGCGGCTTTTGTCTGGGCGTTTGGCGCGTCGATGTTGATGTACTGGTTGATCAACAAGGTGGTGCCCCTGCGGGCTTCGACGCTGGATGAGCAGCGAGGCCTGGATTTCTCCGAGCACCACGAGGTGGGCTACCCCGAGTTCCAGGCAGACGCCGTGCACCGGGGGGTACAACGTGCTTGATGCCGATCCCGCCATGGAAGCGGTCACCTGGGCCCTGACGGCCTACCTTGAGCCACCCCAAGCCAGACAGGCCGCAGCCTTGTGGCAACGTCCGGCGTCAACCGATGCCTCGTCCGTGCTGGTGGGCCTGAGTCGCTACTGCCGCCAGATCGCCCAGCAGTTTGATCTGCAGGGTCGGGAGGCGGAGTTGCACCTGCGCATCATCCGCGCGCTGCAGGCCCAGTCCCGTGCGCAACCGCCCAACGATCCGTTCGCGCGCCAGGCGGTTGACGCGCCGGTATCGTCGCCACTGGAGTCCTCCAGCGCCACCTTGATGCAACGCTTTCTACTGGCCATAGAGCAGCATGTGGCCCAGGAAGCGCGCCCCCTCTATTCACCGCAGCGCTGGCGACAAAGCCTGATCCAGGACGGTCGCAAGGTGCCGCCCGTGGCCATGCAACAGGCCTGCGACTGGTTGTGGGGCCGCACGTCGGCCCTGCATGGCGACTGGCCGGCACGCGGCGCAGGCACGCGTTTGATCAACGCAGCCTATGTGACCATGGCCGAGTGGCTGGGTCCGGTCAGGGCTGACGCTTGTTTCACCCAAATCGTGCGCGAATTCGAGCAAAGTCGCGATCCGGCATTGACGAACATCAGAAGCTATCTATAGTGCGGCTCGTTCAATACCCAAGAGGAGCAGCACATGAGCGAGGTCAAGTTTCAGCAAGCGCACAACCTGGGCCTGGAAAAGGCCCGTGAACTGGCCAAACAATGGGCCAGTGATTCGGCCAGGCAGATGGGCCTGAGCTGCCAGCATGTCGAGGGCGCCGATCAGGACACCATCACCTTCGAGCGCATGGGCGTCAATGGCGTGATGACCGTGTCAGGCACCAGTTTCGACCTGAACGTCAAGCTGGGCATGATGATGGCGGCCTTCAAGCCCATGATCGAATCCGAGATCTCGAAGAACCTCGGGCGCATCATTGAAAAAGCCTCAGGCCAGGCCTGAGGCTTTGTACCGACCGGGGTCGTGTCCGCTTATTTCTTGAGCGACTCGACCAGGTCGATGTAAGCCTGTTGCGCGGCTTCCTGGGTCTTGCCCTTCAGGCCGGCCCAGGCGTCGAACTTGGCGCGGCCCACGAAGTCGGTGAAACCAGGGCGCTCGCCCGTGGCATCGCCCATGCTGCCTTGCTTGAACAGCGAGTACATCTGCAGCAGGGTGTTGTTGTCGGGCTTGGCGGGCAGCAGCTTGGAATCGGCGAGTGCTTGCTCGAAACGGGCTTTGAGATCGGACATGCTTGTCTCCAGTAAACAGTCTGTCGCTCGGTTTGCGGCGACTTGGGGTGCGAACGGGGTGCGATTGCGGCGCCATATTACCCTCCGTTGGACTCGCTGGCGAAGGGCCGGGGCCGCCTGGCCCCCTCAAAACAGGGTCAGGCCAACCCTGGGCTGGCTGTGACTATCTAGAATGCCATCCCTCATGAGCGCTGTTTCCTTCCAGAACGTCACCAAAACCTTCGTATCGGGCGACCGCACCGTGCGGGCCTTGCAAGGCGTCAGCTTTGACATCGCCCAGGGCGAGTTCTTTGGTCTGCTGGGCCCCAACGGAGCGGGTAAAACCACGCTGATCAGCATCCTGGCGGGCCTGAGTCGGGCCACATCCGGCGCAGTGACGGTGCAGGGGCACGATGTGGTCTCCGACTACGCCAGCGCCCGGCGCACACTGGGCGTGGTCCCGCAGGAACTGGTCTTCGACCCGTTTTTCTCGGTGCGCGAAACCTTGCGCATCCAGAGCGCGTACTTCGGTCTGCGCCGCAACGACGACTGGATCGACGAGCTGCTGGCCAACCTGGGCCTGAGCGACAAGGCCGAGGCCAATATGCGTCAGCTGTCAGGTGGCATGAAGCGCCGCGTGCTGGTGGCCCAGGCGCTGGTGCACCGCCCACCCGTGATCGTGCTGGACGAGCCCACCGCCGGCGTGGATGTCGAACTGCGCCAGACCCTGTGGCATTTCATTGCCCAACTCAACAAGCAGGGGCACACCGTTTTGCTGACCACGCACTACCTCGAAGAGGCCGAGGCCTTGTGCCACCGCATTGGCATGCTCAAGCAGGGGCAACTGGTGGCGCTGGACCGCACCTCGGCGCTGCTGGCCGGCACCGCCTCCACCATGCTGCGCTTCAAGACCGATGGCGTGCTGCCTGCCGCGCTGGCCGACAAGGCCCGTGTCACCGGGCGTGTGGTGCAACTGCCAGCCCATGACGCGATCGAGGTCGAGCAGATCCTGGCTGATTTGCGCGCGGCCCGCTGCAAGGTTGAAGACCTGGAGATGGGCCGGGCCGATCTGGAAGACGTATTCCTGGCCATCATGCAAGGCCAGCAAGGGGTGAGTGCATGACGTGGCTTGCATCGGTTCAAGGCGCGCGCCCCCTGTTTGTCAAAGAGGTGCTGCGCTTTTGGAAGGTGAGTTTCCAGACCATCGGCGCCCCTGTGCTCACGGCTGTTTTGTATTTGTTGATCTTCGGTCATGTGCTGCAAGACCACGTTGAGGTGTTCAAAGGCGTGAGCTACACGCGCTTTCTGATCCCGGGTCTGGTCATGATGAGCCTGCTGCAAAACGCCTTTGCCAACAGCTCGTCTTCGCTGATCCAGAGCAAGATCACCGGCAACCTGGTGTTCGTGTTGCTGACACCCCTTTCGCACCGTGCCTGGTTTCTGGCCTACGTCGGCGCTTCGCTGGTACGTGGCCTGGCGGTGGGCCTGGGCGTGTTCGCCGTCACGGCATTCTTCGCATTGCCCGGGTTGGCCGAGCCCTGGTGGGCCCTGGTGTTTGCGGTGCTGGGCGGCACGCTGCTGGGGGCCCTGGGCCTGATTGCCGGCTTGTGGGCCGACAAGTTCGACCAGATGGCGGCCTTCCAGAACTTCATCATCATGCCCATGACGTTCTTGTCGGGCGTGTTCTATTCGGTTCACTCCCTGCCGCCGTTCTGGCAGGGCTTGTCCCACCTCAACCCATTTTTCTACCTGATCGACGGGTTCAGGCGCGGTTTTTTCGGCGCCAGCGACGTCAGCCCCTGGCTCAGCCTGGGTGTGGTGGCGACTGCCGCGCTGGGTGTTTCTGCCCTCGCGCTGCAATTGCTCCGGCGCGGGTACAAAATACGGCACTGAGTTTCCCCGTTCACCGCAACAAGAGTCCACCATGGCCAACCCAACCCCCGCAGAAATCCAGGAATTCATCACCGCCGGTCTGCCCTGCGCGCACCTGGAAGTCGAGGGCGATGGCGAGCATTTTTTCGCGACCATCGTGTCGACCGAGTTCGAAGGCAAGAGCCGCATCGCACGCCACCAGCGCGTTTACCAGGCCCTGGGCGATAGAATGCGGGCTCAGATCCACGCCCTGTCGATGAAGACCCTGACGCCGGCCGAGTGGGAAAGTCAGGTCAAAACCGCCTGATTTGCCCGCGAATCCCGGTTGGTGAAATGGCCTTGGTGCTGTTTCAGCCGGGTTGACGCTGCCAGGGCGTCGAGCCCCTTTTGATGCCCCTTGTTTCGGCGCGACCCCGCTTTGGCGGCAGGCTCGCGCCCTTTGTGTTTCCTCATGGACAAACTCCTGATCCGCGGCGGTCGTCGCCTGCAAGGCGAAGTGACGATTTCCGGCGCCAAAAACGCTGCCCTGCCTGACCTGTGCGCCACGCTGCTGAGCGCCGAGCCGGTCACGCTGGCCAATGTGCCGCAACTGCAAGACGTGTCGACCACGCTCAAGCTCTTGCGCAACATGGGCGTCGAAGCCGAGCGTCACGCGGACGATGCCAGCCGCGTCACCCTGGATGCGGGCCGGGTCAACAACCCCGAAGCCCCGTACGAGCTGGTCAAAACCATGCGCGCCTCCATCCTGGTGCTGGGCCCGCTGCTGGCGCGTTTTGGCCGCGCACGGGTGTCTTTGCCGGGTGGTTGCGCCATTGGTTCGCGCCCTGTTGACCAGCACATCAAGGGCCTGCAGGCCATGGGCGCGCAGATCACGGTGGCGCATGGCTACATCGAGGCCACGGGCCCCCTGGGTGCCGACGGCCAGCCCGGGCGCCTCAAGGGGGCGCGCATCACCACGGACATGGTCACCGTCACCGGTACCGAGAACCTGCTGATGGCAGCGACCCTGGCCGAAGGCGAGACCATCTTGGAGAACGCCGCGCAAGAGCCTGAAATCAGCGACCTGGCCGACTTGCTGATCGCCATGGGCGCCAGGATCGAAGGGCAGGGCACGCACCGCATCCGCATCCAGGGCGTGGACAAGCTGCATGGCCTGACATCGGCCCAGGCCCACCAGATCATCCCGGACCGCATCGAAACCGGCACCTTCCTGTGCGCCGTGGGCGCAGCCGGTGGCGACGTGACCTTGCGCAAGGCCAATGCCGACCACCTCGAGTCGGTGATCGAAAAACTGCGCGAAGCAGGCGTGTCCATCGAAGCGGGCGACACGGCAGGCGAGGGCTGGATCCACGTCAAGGCCGATGCACGCCCCAAGGCCGTGGGTTTCCGCACCCGCGAGTACCCCGCATTCCCCACCGACATGCAGGCGCAGTTCATGGCGCTCAACACGGTGGCCGAAGGCACGGCGGTCATCCACGAAACCATCTTCGAGAACCGCTTCATGCACGTCAACGAGATGATCCGCCTGGGCGCGAACATCGCCGTAGACGGGCACAGCGCCGTGGTGACCGGTGTGCCGCAACTGTCGGGCGCCACCGTGATGGCCACCGACCTGCGTGCCTCGGCCAGCCTGGTCATCGCCGGCCTGGTGGCCGATGGCGAGACCCTGATCGACCGCATCTACCACCTCGACCGTGGCTATGACCGCATGGAAGCCAAGCTGCGCAGCATCGGTGCTGATATCGAACGAATCAAATGATCACCCTCGCACTTTCCAAAGGCCGCATCTTCGAAGAGACCTTGCCCCTGCTGGCCGCAGCCGGCATCGAGGTGACCGAAGACCCTGAAAAGTCCCGCAAGCTCATCTTGCCCACCACCCGCCCCGATGTGCGCGTCGTGCTGGTGCGCGCCAGTGACGTGCCCACTTACGTGCAATACGGCGGCGCCGACATTGGCGTGGCGGGCAAGGACATCCTGATCGAGCACGCTGGTGTCAATGGCGACAACGACGGTTTGTACCAGCCGCTGGACCTGAACATCGCCAAATGCCGCATGAGCGTGGCCGTGCGTGCCGACTTCGATTACGAGGCCGCCGTCAAGCAAGGTTCGCGCATCCGCGTGGCCACCAAGTACACGACCATCGCCCGCGATCACTTCGCCAACAAGGGCGTGCACGTGGACCTGATCAAGCTGTATGGCTCGATGGAACTGGCGCCGCTGACTGGGCTGGCCGATGCCATCGTCGACCTGGTGTCAACGGGCAACACGCTCAAGGCCAACCACCTGGTCGAGGTGGAGCAAATCATGCACATCAGCTCGCGCCTGGTGGTGAACCAGGCCTCGCTCAAGCTCAACCGCGAGGCGATCCGCGCCCTGATCCAGGCTTTCGAGTCCGCCATCCCGAAGACGTGAGCCCATGACAGTCCAGATCCGCCACCTCGCCACCTCCCAGCCCGACTTCGATGCCGCCTTCCAGAAGGTGCTGCACTGGTCGGCTGAGACCGACACGGCCATCGAAGACCGCGTGGGTGCGATCCTGGCCGATGTGCGCCTGCGTGGTGATGACGCCGTGCTCGAATACACGGCCCGTTTTGACCACCTGCAGGTGGACAGCATGGCTGCGCTGGAGATGGGCCAGGCCGAGCTCAAAGCCGCTTTTGACAGCCTGCCCGCCGTGCAGCGGGAGGCCTTGGAGTCGGCCGCCGCCCGCGTGCGCAGCTACCACGAGCGACAGAAGCAGGCCTGTGGCCTGAGTTGGTCTTACCGCGATGAGGACGGCACCTTGCTGGGCCAGAAGGTGACCCCGCTGGACCGCGTGGGCATCTATGTGCCGGGCGGCAAGGCGGCCTATCCCTCGTCCGTGCTGATGAACGCCATCCCGGCGCATGTGGCGGGGGTTGAGGAGATCATCATGGTGGTGCCCACGCCGCGCGGCGAGAAGAACCCGCTGGTGCTGGCTGCAGCCTATGTGGCCGGCGTGTCACGCGCCTTCACAATCGGTGGCGCCCAGGCGGTCGGGGCTCTGGCCTACGGCACCGCCACGGTCCCGAAGGTGGACAAGATCACCGGCCCGGGCAACGCCTATGTGGCCAGCGCCAAGAAACATGTGTTTGGCCTGGTCGGCATCGACATGATTGCCGGCCCCAGCGAGATCCTGGTGCTGGCCGATGGCAGCACGCCGCCTGACTGGGTGGCCATGGACCTGTTCAGCCAGGCCGAGCACGACGAACTGGCGCAGAGCATCCTGCTGTGCCCGGACGCCGCTTACATCGCCCAGGTGCAGGCCGAGATCGACCGCTTGCTGCCCACCATGCCTCGCGCCGACATCATCCGCGCGTCGCTGGAAGGGCGGGGTGCCTTGATCCAAACCCGCAGCATGGAAGAGGCCTGCGCCATCAGCAACCGCATCGCGCCGGAGCACCTGGAAGTCTCTTCCAGCGAGCCACACAAGTGGGAGCCCTTGCTCAAGCATGCGGGCGCCATCTTCCTGGGTGCCTATACCAGCGAAAGCCTGGGCGACTACTGTGCCGGCCCCAACCACGTGCTGCCCACATCGGGCACAGCGCGCTTCTCGTCTCCCCTGGGTGTGTATGACTTCCAGAAGCGTTCCAGCCTCATTGAGGTGAGCGAGGCCGGCGCGCAGATTCTGGGCAAGACCGCGGCGGTGCTGGCTTACGGCGAGGGCCTGCAGGCCCACGCCCAGGCCGCCGAGATGCGTCTCAAGCCCGGCCGCCCGCGCGATTGAAGCGCTGCAGCCCGAGCACGGTCAGCAGGCCCAGGCCCAGCAACATCCAGCTGCTGGGTTCGGGCACGGCCGCCAGGAAGTTGTGTCCGCTGGCACCTGTGGTGTTCAGGCCGGCAACCGATGGCGCCAGGTTGAAGTAGGCGGATTGGTCGAAGTCGGCAAAGACGCTGCGCGCTGTTCCTGCGTTCGACGTGACGCCCGCACCCACGGTCAGCCTGCCGTTGATCGTCAGCGTGTGGCCGACCTGGGTTGCCAGGCTCAGCGAATACAAGCCGGTGGCTTGTTTGCTGGCGTCCCAGCTCAAGGACGCGATTTGTCCGCTGTCCTTGTCCCTCAGTCTTGCTTCGGCGATGCCGTAAGCGGCCAGGAAGCCACCGATCTCAAAAGACGGTGAGCCGAGCGTGCCATCGATGCGGAAGTCCAGTGTGTAGGTCACGGGCGTCCCGGTAGCCAGCCCTGCGCCGCCAACCACGATGGTGTCGTAGAACTGCCCTTGCGCCGTGGCGTCGGCGTAGCCGTGGGCCACCGTGTATCCCTGTGAGTCGCAGCAGTACGGGTAGCTGGCCGACGCATAGGCTTTGAGCAGGCCAATGCTGCCCTCGAAGTTGGCTATGGCACTGCCGCCCCCTTCATGCCCTGCGCTTTGCAGCGTATGCAGCTGTCGCGCTTCAGGCTTGTCCAGAAAATCAAGGTCTTTGTAGTCGCTGTCCACCTGGTTGTGCAGAAAGTCGGTGCTGTGTGCACGCGTGTAAGCGGACAACTGGTGTGTCTGCGCGCTGGCCAGGAGCGGCGTGGCGAGCAGGGCCAGGGCGGCAGCGTCGCGCAGGTGGTGTGCGATGTGGGCAAGTTGGATCACGGGCTTCTCCTGTGTTGATGTGGCGGGTCAGACGGTTGTACCGACTGGATCAAGGCGATGGGCCAGCCGCCCGAGCAGGACCAGGGTGCTTGCCAGCAAGGCCATGGCCCCGGGGCCTGGTAGCGTGCCGCCTGAGGGCTCGGGCGGTGCTGTTCGCTGGCTTTGGGTGCTGGGCGCGATCAGCGCTTTGGCATGTGTGCCTGGCGGTGGTGCTGCGGCGACCAGCAAAGGCATGAAGGACATGGCGAGCAGCGCAGCCCATGCGAGCCCCTTGCAGCGTGAGGGGGACCATGGCGCCACAGTGGGCTCTGCCGGACTCGCAAGGCATATTGGCATGCTGCGCATTAAGGTCCAATTAAAGTCCAATAAGTAGCCATAAATGTACTGGCTGATCGGAGCGTGGCCACCCCTATTTTGAGGGGGGCGGCGCTGTGGATGCGACCGGAACGTCCTTGCGCCTGTTTTAAAATGGGGAAGCAAAGTCCAATCAAAGGCCATTCCCCATGTCAAGCCAAGGCGTTTCGCCCTCCACATCTCAGGCGAGTACGCTGGATGTGCTGGCTGGCATCCATCTGGATCAGCACAGCTCCAAGCCCATTTACCAGCAGCTCAGCGAGCAACTGCGCAAGCTCATTGACGCGGGGGCCTTGCCCACCGGCCAGAATTTGCCCGCAGAGCGGGTGTTGGCCGAGATGCTCAACGTCAGCCGGACGACGGTCAAACACTGCTATGACGAGCTCCGGGGGCTCAATGTGCTGTCCACGCATGGGCGCGGTGGCACGGTGGTCCACGCCACGCCCAGGCTCTCGCCGGAGTTGAAGAAGCTCAAAGGCTTCACCCAGGAAATGCGCGAACTGGGCATGACACCCAGCTCGAAGCTGCTGGAACGCGCGGTGGTCCAGGACCGGACCATGGCCTCCGTGTTCAGCCGCCCCTCAACGGCCAGCTTCTTGCGGGTTGTACGGCTGCGGCTGGCTGATGACTGCCCCATGTCCCGCGAGGTGGCCTGGTATGACCTCACGCTAGCCCCCGCGCTGGCTGATTGGGACACCAATGGCTCGGCGTATTCTTTCCTGGGTGAAACCTGTGGCATCCGGTTGGGTCATGCCGACCAGAGCGTCGAGGCTGTCATGAGCAGCCAGGACGAGGCCCGCGTCTTCGGGTTTGCCGAGCCTGGGCCTTGTTTGCTGCTCAAACGGCATACCTACACCACGCACAACCAGTTGGTCGAGTACGTGGAAGGCACCTTCCGGGGTGATGCCTACGCCTACCGGCTCAAGATGCAGGCGTGAGCCGGATGGCCTCGCCGGCCATGAAGGTGGACACCACTTGCTCGGTCGGCAGGGCGCCCAGCACACCTGGCGTGGCAGCCATGATGGCCCCACAGGCCGACGCGAACGCCAGTGCTTCTGGCAGCGCCTGGCCTTGACCCAGTTTGAAGAGCAGCCCGCTGGCGAAGGCGTCACCCGCGCCAAGCGTGTCCACGGCCTGCACGCGCCAGGCGGGCGTGAGCAGAGGCGCTTCACCTCGCTGCCAGGCCAGGCTGCCTCGCTCGCCCAGGGTGACGACCAGCCACCGTCCTGGCCAGCGCGACCACAATGCCTGCACGGCGGTGTCCAGCAGGCTGGCCGTTTGGGCCAGGCTGGCTTGCGCGGGCACCTCGTGTTGCAGCAACTGCGCAGCCTCCACCTCATTGACCAGCAAGACGTCGGTCAGGCCAAGCAACTCGGCCGGGATGGTCTGCCAGGGGGACGGGTTGAGCATGGTGGGCACGCCGGCCTCGCGTGCGATCTCAAAGCAGGCTTGTACAGCCGCCAAGGCCGTTTCAAACTGCCCGTAGACCCAGTCGGCCGATTCGATCGCGGGCCTGGCCAGCGCAGCGTGTGTGGCGCTCACGAGCAGGTTGGGGCCGGCGAACACCGCGCCGCAATTGCTGCCGTCCTGCGCGATCAGGCCAAATCCGCAGCCAGAGGTGTCTGCCAGCCGGTGCACGTGGTTGGTGCCCACGCCTTCCGATTGCAACAGTGACACCAGCCCGTCGCCCGCGGCATCACGGCCAATGCCCACGAGCGCGCTGACCTGCGCACCCAGCCGGCTGGTGCCAATGGCCACGTTCAAGCCTTTGCCGCCAGGCTCGATGCCCAACCCTGACGCCATGACGATCTCGCCTGGGCGCGGCGTCTGGGCCACATTGCAGCAATAGACCGTCAGAAAGTTGGCGGCAATGAAAAACTGCATGGCTGACCTCGCCTTGAAAAGTTGAAACCGGTCGACCGGCGGCGTGGCGGCTTCGAGGGCATTTCCCCACGTGGGATAATTATCTGGCGTTTGGCACCACTGCTGGCCCTTATGAGTTCTGATCCTCGTCTCTTGCATGTTTTCCGTCCTGACGTCCGTGCCATGCACGCCTATGTGGTGCAGGATGCCGCCGGCTACATCAAGCTCGACGCCATGGAGAACCCCTTCACTTTGCCGCCTGCCTTGCAAGCGGCGCTGGGTGAGCGACTGGGTGCCGTGGCCCTGAACCGCTATCCAGGCACACGCATCAACGATTTGCATGCCGCCCTGCGTGCTTACGCCAACATCCCTTCGGACTGCGGCCTGGTCCTCGGAAATGGGTCTGACGAGCTGATCTCGCTGTTGTCAGTGGCTTGCGCCCAGCCAGGTGCCGTGACCCTGGCGCCGCTGCCAGGCTTTGTGATGTACGAGGCCTTCGCCCGGCAAACCGGCATGCGCTTCGTGGGCGTGCCGCTGACGGCCGACTTCGAGCTTGACGGCCCGGCCATGCTGGCGGCGATCCGCGAACACCGGCCCGCGCTCACTTACATCGCCTACCCCAACAACCCCACAGCCAATTTGTGGGACGACGCGGTCATCGACCAGATCGTGCAGGCGGTGAGCGACAACGTGCAGGCGGGGCACCCGGGCCTGGTCATCATCGACGAGGCCTATCAGCCTTTTGCCAGCCGCAGCTACCTTGGCCGCCTGGCCGCGCACCCTCACGTGCTGCTGATGCGCACCCTGTCCAAGTTCGGGCTGGCGGGTGTTCGACTGGGCTACATGATGGGCCGTGCGGACCTCATCGAGCAGGTTGAAAAGGTGCGCCCGCCCTACAACATCAGCGTGCTCAACACCGAAGCGGCCTTGTTCGCGCTGGCGCATGCCGACGAGTTCGCCCGCCAGGCCGAGCTCATCAAGTCCGAGCGCGAACGCCTGCAGGCTGCGCTGGCGCGCATGCCTGGCGCCAGGGCCTACCCCAGTCAGGCCAACATGATCCTGGTGCGCGTGAATGACGCCGCCGCCGTGTTCAATGCCCTGAAAGCACGGGGGATCCTGATCAAAAATGTGGCGGGCCTGCATGGTTTGCTGGCAAACTGCGTCCGTCTGACCGTGGGATCGCCGCCGGAGAATGACGCCCTGATCGGCGCATTGACCGATATCCTGCGCGAACCTCTTGTTTTCAACCCTGCATGAACGCTCCTGACATGGTGGCTGCCGCATCCGGCGCCGATCGCGTGGCCGAGGTCACCCGCAACACCGCCGAAACCCAGATCACCGTCCGTATCAACCTGGACGGCACGGGTGCGGCCAAGCTGCATACCGGCATTGGTTTCTTTGACCACATGCTCGACCAGATCGCACGCCATGGCCTGATCGACCTGGACATCCACGCCGTGGGCGACCTGCACATCGACGGCCACCACACGGTCGAAGACGTGGGCATCACCCTGGGTCAGGCCTTTGCCAAGGCGGTGGGCGACAAAAAGGGCATCCGCCGTTATGGCCATGCCTACGTGCCGCTCGATGAGGCCTTGTCGCGCGTGGTCATCGACTTTTCCGGCAGACCGGGCTTGCACATTGATGTGCCGTTCACCTCCGGCAGCATTGGCGGTTTCGACACCCAGTTGACCTACGAGTTCTTCCAGGGCTTCGTCAACCATGCCGGTGTCACCGTTCACATCGACAACCTCAAGGGCGTGAACGCCCATCACCAGGCGGAAACCGTGTTCAAGGCCTTTGCGCGCGCTTTGCGTGCAGCCCTGGAGCGGGACCCCCGTATGGCTGGTGTGATCCCTTCGACCAAGGGCTCGCTGTGACTTTCGCTGTGACGTTTTCCATCTGACGCCATGAGCCAGACATCGACTGTGGCCGTCATTGACTACGGCATGGGCAACCTGCGTTCCGTTTCGCAGGCGGTGGAGCACGCCGCCCGCGATCTGAATGTCAAGGTGGTCGTCACCAACGACCCGGCCATCGTGCGCGGCGCCGAGCGTGTGGTGCTGCCAGGGCAGGGCGCCATGCGCGACTGCATGCGCGAATTGCGCGAGGCGCATGACGGCGAGTTGCTGGCTTCGGTGCTGGACGCAGCCGCGAACAAGCCCCTGATGGGCGTGTGCGTGGGCATGCAGATGCTGCTCGACCACTCCGAAGAACAGGACACCCCTGGCCTGGGCCTGATCCCCGGCAAGGTGATCAAGTTTCGCCTGGAAGGGCAGAAGCAGCCCGATGGCAGCCGCTACAAGGTGCCCCAGATGGGCTGGAACCGTGTCAGCCAGCCTCGCCATGCCGGGGTCTGGGGTGGCCAACCCCATCCAGTCTGGGCGGGCATTCCCGACCACAGCTACTTTTACTTCGTCCACAGCTACCATGCGGTTGTGGACAATCCCCAACACAGCGCAGGTGAAACAGAGTATGGCGTCCGCTTTACCTGTGCAGTGGCCCGGGATAACATTTTCGCCACGCAGTTCCACCCTGAAAAGAGTGCCGAACACGGGCTGGCCCTGTACCGCCATTTCATGCTCTGGAAGCCCTGACCTGTCTGATCGCCTCGTGCGCACAGCCCAAGACGCCGCTTCCGAGCTTTTCTACGATTTTCTTCACACTCCCGCACCACAGCCATGCTGCTGATTCCTGCGATTGACCTGAAAGACGGCAAATGCGTACGCCTCAAACAAGGCGATATGAACGACTCCACGACGTTTGGCGAGGACCCGGCCGCGATGGCCAGGCGCTGGCTGGACGCGGGCGCCCGCCGCCTGCACCTGGTGGATCTGAACGGTGCCTTTGCCGGCAAGCCCGTCAATGAAGCGGCCATCAAGGCCATCATCAAGGAAGTGGGCGACGAGATCCCGGTGCAACTGGGCGGCGGCATCCGCGACCTCGACACCATCGAGCGCTACCTGGATGACGGCCTGAGCTACATCATCATCGGCACCGCAGCGGTCAAAAGCCCCGGCTTCCTGAAGGACGCGTGCGTGGCCTTTGGCGGCCACATCATCGTCGGCCTGGATGCCAAGGACGGCAAGGTGGCCACCGATGGTTGGAGCAAGCTGTCCGGCCACGAGGTCGTGGACCTGGCCAAGAAGTTCGAAGACTACGGTGTCGAAGGTGTGATCTACACCGACATCGGCCGCGACGGCATGCTGTCAGGCATCAACATCGAAGCCACCGTCAAGCTGGCCCAGGCGCTCACCATTCCGGTGATCGCGTCGGGCGGCCTGTCCAACATCAAGAACATCGAAGAGCTGTGCGCGGTCGAAGCTGAGGGCGTCGAAGGCGTGATCTGCGGTCGTGCCATCTACAGCGGCGACCTCGATTTCGCCGCCGCGCAAAAGCGCGCTGACGAACTCAACGGCGGGCTTTGAGGTGCTGGCCAAACGGATCATTCCCTGTCTGGACGTGACAGGCGGGCGGGTCGTCAAAGGGGTCAACTTTGTCGAGCTGCGTGATGCCGGTGACCCGGTCGAGATCGCCGCGCGCTACAACGACCAGGGCGCCGACGAACTCACCTTTCTGGACATCACCGCCACCAGCGACGGCCGCGATGTCATCCTGCACATCATCGAAGCGGTCGCTTCCCAGGTCTTCATCCCGCTGACGGTGGGGGGTGGCGTGCGCGCCGTCGAAGACGTGCGCCGCCTGCTCAATGCCGGCGCCGACAAGGTCAGCTTCAACTCAGCGGCCGTGGCCAACCCGCAGGTTATCCGTGATGCCTCTGACCGCTATGGCTCGCAGTGCATCGTGGTGGCCATCGATGCCAAACGCCGCCAGGGCGATGACCTGGCCGCGCGCGGGCCGGGCTGGGATGTCTACACCCATGGTGGCCGCAAGAACGTGGGCCTGGACGCCGTGGCCTGGGCCACGCAAATGGCCGAATTCGGCGCTGGCGAGATCCTGCTGACCAGCATGGACAGGGACGGCACCAAGTCCGGCTTCGATCTGGCGCTGACGCGCGCCGTGAGCGACGCCGTCGGCGTGCCCGTGATTGCCTCGGGTGGCGTGGGCAACCTTGATCACCTGGCCGATGGCGTGCAACAGGGCGGCGCCGATGCCGTGCTGGCGGCCAGCATCTTCCATTACGGCGAATACACCGTGGCGCAGGCCAAGGCCTTGATGGCGCAACGCGGCATACCCGTGCGCATCTGAAGACGGGTGTTCGGTCTCGTCAGCCCGCGGGGATGTCGGTGGGCAGCCACAGTTCAAAGCACGCGCCTTCACCCGGCGTGTTGTGCACTTTCACCTGTCCGCCATGGCGCCGGGCGACGGTGTCGATGAAGACCAGGCCCAGGCCGATGCCGGCAGCCAGCTTGGAGGGGCGCCCCTGCTCAACCCGTTCATAGCGTTTGAACAGGCGGCCCAGCTCCGAAGCCGGGATGCCTGGGCCCTGATCTCGAACAGACACGATGTGATGGTCTTCGCGTTGTTCGATCGCGATCTGCACCATGCCCCCTTTGGGGCTGAACTTGATGGCATTGCTCAGCAGGTTGATCAGGGCGCGGTGCACCAGGTAGTCATCCAGAACCGCCTGCACATGGATGCCGGGCTGCCACATGCGGTGCAGCGCAATGCCTTTGGCTTGTGCCTGCAATTCGATCTCGCCGATGCAATTGTCGGCCAGGGCGATCAGGTCCGTCGGTGCGGTGGCGATGGCCCTGGTTTCGGCGCGCATCACTTGCAGCAACTCCTCGCACAGGTCCAGCGTGTGGCGGGCGAGTGATTCCACATGCCCCAGCGTCTCTTCCTGCGACATCTGCCCGCCGATGCGGTGTAGCTCCACCAGCGAGATCAAAGAGGCCTGGGGTGAGCGGATGTCGTGGGCAATGAAGCCCAGCAGTTCGGCGCGCTGCAATTCGGCCTGCCGCAGGGCGGTCACGTCGGTGGCGCACACGATGACGCCGGCTTCGGGCAAGGCATCGTCGGCCGACACCATGCCCACCAGATACTGTTGACCCAGTGTGTGCGTGGCCTCCGTGCTCAGGGGTCTGCGCTTGTGGCGAGCCTTGTCCAGCAGCATGCCCCATTCAGGCGCTTCGCTGGGTGTGAAGGGCGCCAGCACGTCTTCGAGACGTTGCCCGAGCAAAGCTGCGGTGCTGCCAAAGCCAGTCATGGCGCAGGCTTGCTGGTTGGCCTGGGTGATGGTGTGGTGCTGGTCTGCCACGAACAAGGCGTCAGGCATTGTTGACAAGGTGTGGGCCAGCAACTGCCTGGCTTGGCGCAACTGGCTGGTGGCCTGGCTGATCGCGTCGGTGCGCTGGCGCATGAAATCGCCGGAACGGTGGGCGGTAGCGGGGTGCAAGGGCGCGCGGATGTCGGGTTCGGCGTGCAGGGCCTGCAGTTCGATCTCCAGCTCGCGCGCGGTGCCTTCCAGGCGGCGCCAGCTCCAGACCGGGTAGCTCAACAGGGCGCCCATGGCCAGGCCAAACGGCGGCCACCACAGGCCCCATGCCATCAGGCCCCACGACAACAGCACGGCGCCCACGGCGCAGCTCAAGGCAATCATCAACGCTTGGCGCGGTGTTTGCCGGTGGAAGGACCACAGCAGCGCCCAGACAATCAGTGCCGAGCCTGCCGCATGCCACGTCGCAGGCACCTCGGTGATGAGGCGGTCCTGGCGCAGGGCCTGAAGCAATTGTGCGATCACCTCGACACCGGGCATGCCTTCGCCCAACCGCGACACCGGTGTCTGAAAGACTTCACCCAGCCCGTGAGCGGTCACACCGATCAGCACATGGCTGTCTCGAAAGGTGCTGGCCGGCACTTCGCCCCGCAGCATGGCGGCGTAGGAGACGTGGCGGATGCGGTCGGGGGGGCCGAGGTAGGGAATGGCCACAGGCGCCTGCCTGTACCAATAGGACGAGGGCGGGGTGGTGCCTGCCCGCGCCGGGCCTGGCGCTTGAACGGGCAACTCGCCCGAGGCGTGCAGCATGGCAAGGGCCGGGTGAGGGTAGCGATGGGTGCCACTGCCGGCCCACAGGTAAGCGCGACGCATGGTGCCGTCAACGTCCAGGGCCACATCGGCGTGAGCCAGCTGCGCCGCTTGACGCAGGACGGGGACGGGCAGCAATTCGTGGCCTTGGCCGACGCCGTCCAGTGCATGGCTGACCGGGAGCACCACGGGGCTGCCTCCACGCATGGCCTGCGCTAGCACCTGGTCCTGAGCGGGGTCGGTGTCGGGCTCGCTCATCAGCAGGTCCAGCAGCACAGCCTTGGGCCTGGCTTGCTGGACCTGCGTCATGACCTGTGCATGCACCGCACGCTTCCATGGCCAGCGGCCAATGGCCTGCAGGCTGGGGTCGTCTATCGCCACGATCACGATGTCGCGCGGTGCCGGGTGCGTCCAGGTGCTTTGAGCGGCGTCGTACACGGCCTGGTCCAGGTGCCAGGTCCAGTGACCCCAGCAGGCCATGGCCGTCAGGCTGATCATGACCAGGCTGACCAGCCGCCATTCGCGTCGAGCCTCCTGGTCAGAGCGGGCAGTGCGGCTGAGCCTGTCGACCTGGTCGGTCATGGCGGGCTGATGAGGAAGCGTGCCCCACCGCCCAGGCAATGGCCCGTGCCGTCACGCACGCAGGCGGGCAGCACCACCACCTGAGGGCGAGAGTAGGGGCCGATAAAACCGTCGGTATCGATGGCACGGTAGCGCACGTGCAGATGGCCACCTTCTGCGGGCCGCGCGACAGCGACGGAGGGCGTGTCGCTGGGGATGCTCTGGGCAATGCGCGCGAAGGCGGCGTCGGTGGCCACCTGCAACTCGAAGCGCTGCCCGGGTTCTGCGGGCAGCTCGAAGTACAGGGTGTCATCGGTGACCCTGGGAGGTTGGGCTTGCGCGGGCAGAGGCCGAAGCACTACGGCTTGCGCATCACCCCATGGGCCATGGTCCGACCCGGTTCGTGTGGTGGCCAGGCGCCAGACATAGTCCCCCGGTGGCAGGTCGACGCGGGTCTGGCTGTCTTTCAGGTCCAGGCGCTCGGCTACCAGTTTCTGAAACGTGGCGTCCTGGGCAATCTGCAGGCGGTAGCCCGTGGCCTCAGGGTGAGCCGCCCAGCTCAGGCTCAGCCCGGTGTCGCGCACCTTGGCCTTGGCTGCAGGTGCGGTGGGCAGCGGTGGCTCTGGCCGGGCCTTTAGTGTGAAGCGCTGCAAGGCATCCGCGCTTTCCAGGCCTTGCGCATCGATCACGCGGGCGCGCAGGTGGTATTGGCCATCGGGCAGGTCCAGCAAGCGCAGCGTGGGGGTGGTGTCGGTGGCTTCCGCGCGCACCCGCCTGAAGTCGGCATCCTCTGCCACCTGAACGCGGTAGGCGCGGGCACCTGGCGAGGCCGGCAGGCTCAGCCGCACCACAGGCCGCTCGTGCAAGCTTGGGAGCTGGCTCAGGTCGGGCGCAGGTGGCAGGGGCGTCGGGGCGCTCACTTGCTGCCCATCGCTGACCGTGCCCTGGCCGGCAGACACCAGGGCCGACTGGCGCTGGCTGCGAACGAACACGGCACCTGTCAGCGTTTCGCCCAGCGTGCGGTGCTCATCGGTTTGCACCCGAAACTCGGTACCGCGCACGCCGAGCACGGCTTGCGGCGTCTTGATCTGGTAACGGGGCTCGCCTCCCGTCAGGTGGGTGACCAGCGATTCGACCCGTCCGCGCAACACCGACCAGATCGACGAGAAGAACCCTGCCGCTTCGTAATGCTGCGAGGCGTCCAGGCGCGCTTCGGTGTTGGCTTGCACCTTGAGGATGGAGCCATCGGCCAGTTGCACGGTCACATAGCCATCTGCGCTTGTGCGCAAGGTCATGCCTGCACTGACGACATCCCCTTTGCTGATCGCGGTGACGGGCCCTTCTTGTCGCGCCGAGTTGGGCTGTGAGCGGGATGCCTGACCAACCACTTCGAGCACCACCCCGGGCCTGGGTGTGGACTTGAGCAAGTGAATGGGGATGCACAGCACGGTGCCAACCGGGATGCGCCTGGGGTCGCGCACATGGTTGAGCCTGGCGAGCACGGGCCAGTCAGCAGGGCGCGTCAGCAGGGTCTCGCTCAGGCCGATCAGGGTATCGCCAGCCACGGCCTTGTGGTTGAAGCACGACATGGGTGCGGCCTCCACGTGCGTACCCCATGCCAGGGCCGCAACGAACGACATGGCAGCGGCCCGGACCGAAAAAGGAGAAGACAACATGTGCAGAGGGCGTCCTGATTTGACTTGATTCGCGTGGAGCTTAAGTGATGTCGGTGGCCTCAACAAGCCGGGCATGTAAAACCTGTCAGGCCGGGTTGTCGATGTCCAGAAAGACATGTTCCAGCCCCAGTTGCGCTTGCAGATGCTGCCCCACAGCCTGCACCCCATAACGTTCGCTGGCATGGTGGCCACAGGCCATGAAGGCCACGCCGGTCTCCCTTGCGTAGTGGGCCTGGGGTTCGGAGATCTCACCGGTCAGGAACACATCGACGCCCGTCGCGATGGCGCCCTCGAAATAGCCCTGCGCACCGCCGCTGCACCAGGCTGCGCGCCTGAGCGGTCGGCCATCACCGGGCACCACCACCGGGGGCCTGGCCATCACCTGCGCTGCACGGGCCCGCAAACCTTCAAGGTCCAGCCCATCGGGCACCGGGCCGACAAAACCCAGATCCTGTTCACCAAAGCGTCCATCGGCGACCAGCCCGAGGCGTTGCCCCCATTGCGCGTTGTTGCCCAGCGATGCATGGGCGTCCAGTGGCAGGTGGTAAGCGAACAGGCTGATGTCATGGCGGATCAACTGGGCCAGGCGTTGCT
>Ga0209066_10001633_pt1 | contig 29171 bp, 28 predicted proteins | sample All_14_2_FD_187198 | JGI IMG/M metagenome (GOLD analysis project Ga0209066, IMG submission 187198) | Freshwater microbial communities in response to fracking from Pennsylvania, USA - Allegheny Zone_MetaG_DW_15 (SPAdes) (version 2) ...
GTGCAGGGTCGGGCGCCGGCGCCGGATCCCGCCCCGGCCCCAGCGCCCGACCCTGCACCCGCGCCCGACGCGACCACTGGCGGATCCGGAGGATAGGTGACCGCCTCCTCGCCGGCCAGGGATGCGATCGACGCCGTCTACTCGAGCACGGGGACGCAGCCTGCCATCGCCTCGGCGCGCCGCCCGCTCATGGGCGGCACCGCGACGATCACCCTCGTCGGGGGCACGGAGGCGCTCCTCGAGGCCGCATTCGCGCTCGCGCACCGATGCGAGCAGCGATGGAGTCGCTTCCTGCCGTCGAGCGACGTCAGCCGCCTCAACTGGGCGCAGGGACGCACGGTCGAGGTGGATCCCCTGACGGTGCGCCTGATCGCGGCCATGCAGCACGGGGCCGCCATCACCGACGGCGACTACAACCCGACCGTCCTGCCCTCGGTCATCGAGTCGGGCTACGCCGCGTCGGCCGTCGACCCCGACCGCGTCACGGCCCTCCCGCCGTCAGCGCGCACGCGGGCCGGACTCGGCGAGGTCGTCGTGTCCGATCGTGCCGTGACCCTGCGCGAGGGCACCGCACTCGACCCCGGCGGGATCGGGAAGGGGCTCGCCGCGGACGTCGTGACCGAGTTCGCGATCGGCGAGGGGGCCCTCGGCGCCATGGTCGAAATCGGCGGCGACGTCGTCGTCGTCGGCCGCGCCCCGGACAACGTCGCGTGGAGGATCGGCGTCGAGGACCCCTTCGACGCGCGCCGCCACGTCGACGGCGTCCGCCTGTCTCGGGGCTCGATCGTCACCTCGAGCCAGCGCAAGCGACGATTCCCGACGCCGAGTGGCGAACGGCACCACCTCATCGACCACCGCACCGGCGCACCGGCGACGACCGCGGTGCAGACCGCGACGGTCATCGCCGCGACCGGCGCCACGGCGGAAGCCCTCACGAAGCCCGCGTTCCTGCGCCGACCCGACGACTACCTCTCGTGGCTGCCCACCGTCGGCGCCGCGGGACTGCTCATCGACGCCGACGGCGCCCTGCACCCCTCACCCAACTGGAAGCACTACGCATGAACCTCACCGACCCCCACCTGTGGTGGTACCTCACGCGGGTGAGCGCCATGCTCGCCTGGGCGCTCATGACGCTGTCCGTGGTCTGGGGCGTCCTGCTCTCGACCCGGCTGCTGCGGCGGGTCGACAACCCCGCGTGGCTGCAGGATCTCCATCGCTACCTCGGCGGCCTCGCCGTCGTGATGGTGCTCGTGCACATGGTCACGCTCATGCTCGACGGCTGGCTGCATCTGAGCCCGGCCGAACTGCTCATCCCGATGGCGAGCGACTACCGGCCGTTCGCCGTCGCGCTCGGCATCCTCGCCTTCTACCTGCTCGTCGCGGTGCAGGTGACCTCGATGGTCATGCACCGGCTCCCCCGCCGGTTCTGGAAGGGACTGCACTTCAGCATCTACGGCGTGGTGATCCTCGTCGCGTTCCACGCCGGGCTCGCCGGCACCGACGCCGGCTCGCTCGGGTATGTGATCCTCGCCTCGAGCATCATCGGGCTCACCGTGCTCGCGACCATCGCGCGGCTCATCGTCAGCGGGCGCACCCGCGCCGCGGCGACCGCGGAGGTCTGGGTGCCGCCGCGCGACACCGCCCCGCGGAGCTCGCCGCCGCGCCGCGAGACGTCGACCATGGTCGTCGTCGAGACCTCGCTCATCGCCGAGTCGGTGCGCTCGCTGCGGCTCGCCCCGCTCGGCGGCGGACTCCTGCCGATCTGGTATCCCGGCTCGCACATCACGCTCCACCTGCCGAACGGGCTCGAGCGGCAGTACTCGCTCTGCGGCGATCCCGGCGACCGGCACGCCTATGAGCTCGCCGTCCTCCACACCGCCGACTCCGCCGGCGGCAGTCGATGGATCCACGAGCATGCGGCGCCCGGGGTGACCATCGAGGTCTCCAGCCCGATCAACCGGTTCGAGCTCGAACCGGCGCGCGAGTACCTGTTCATCGCCGGCGGCATCGGGATCACCCCGATCAAGTCGATGATCGAGTCGCTGCCGCCGCAGCGCGCGTGGCGGCTGCTCTACCTCGGTCGGAGCCGTCGCACCATGGCGTTCGCGAACGAGCTCGAGACGCGCTCCCCGCGGCAGGTGCGCATCCTCGCGAGCGACGAGATGCCCGAGCGCATCGACATCGCCTCGCTCGTGACGTCCGAGACGACCGAGGTCTACTGCTGCGGGCCGGAGTCGCTCCTGGCCGCCGTCGCGGCGGTCGTGCCGGAGTCGCGGCTGCACCTCGAGCGGTTCGAGCCGGTCGACCGGGTCGCGACGACGGCGAACCAGTCCATCGAGCTCGGCTTCAGCCGCAGCCCGCTGTCGCTCACGGTCGGCCCGGACGAGAGCGTGCTCGACGTGCTCGAGCGCAACGGCCTGCCCGTGCTCGGCTCGTGCCGCTCCGGGGTGTGCGGGGCGTGCGAGGTGCGGGTGGTCGCCGGCACGCCGGAGCACCTCGACTCGGTCATGGCCGACCGCGAGAAGGATCGCCTCCGGGTCATGTACCCGTGCGTCTCGCGCTCGCGCACCGAGACGCTCGTGCTCGACTTCTGACGTCGCGGGGCCGGCCGACGGTCACCAGCGGTTGTGCACGTCCTCCGCCCAGCCGACCGCACCGTCCACGCGCACCCGCTCGCCGTCGTCCGTCGCCATCCAGCCCGACCAGACCCCGAAGCACTGGTCGCCTCGCGTGCTGATGACGCCGAGATCGGTCGAGCCCGCCTTGTCGTGGAACGGCGTGAGCACGAGGTCGGCCCGCGCGCCGTGGATGCGCCACGGCCGCAGCGCCGCGGGATCGCCGAAGTCCCAGCGCAGCTCCTCGGAGATCTTGTGCATGCGGCCGTCGACGAACAGCGCGTTCTCGGTCGCACCCGAGCCGACCGTCCAGCGACCGCCGACCTGGATGCCGATCCGCCGGCCGTCCACCTCGCCGCTGCCGGCGCCCCAGTTCCAACGGACGTCGTATGGCCACCGCCCGCGGCCGTGGTCGAGCACGGCCCACGCCGCGCCGCCGTCGTCGATCCGGTGCTCGACGCCGTCGACCCGGATCGTGCCCGTCGCCGGACGCGCGACATCCTTGACCGTGTACTGGAATCGCGACCGCGACCACGGCACGACGACGCCGAGCCGCTCGTGTCCAGGCGGCAGCGCCGCGACGAGCGCGGCCTCGGCGTGCCCCGCGGCCTCCCCGGCACCGTCGACGACGACGTGGAGCCCGGCGCTCGCAGGGTGCTCGTCGACGCCGAGCTCGAGCCCGCGGGCACGGCCCACCGCCGGCCCGTCGCCGAGCGAGCCGGGCAGTCGCACGCCGCGGCCGAGCGGGGTGATCGCCGTGCGGCCGATCGAGCGCCCCGACTCGCGGTCGAAGACCCAGCCCTCGAGCACCCCCGCGTAGTCGATCGAGGCGATCGTGAGCGACACGATGAAGCGCGGGCCGATGACGCACCAGTACTCCCAGCGCTTGTTGCGGCCGCGGCGCCATCCGCGTCCGATCCCGTCGGTGCGGTGCAGCGGCACACGGCTGAACCCGACGGCGTCGGTGGCGAGCCGCCCGTCGGCGGCCGTGAGCGACACGGGCGTCGTGCGCTCCACCTCGACGGGGCTCATGACGATCGACCGGCGGGCGGTCGCGCGGCCGGCGGGCGGCCGGCGGCGGCATCCGAGACGGCGCGGTTCAGCTCGACCATGCGCGCGGGATCGAGCTTGACGACCTCGCGATCGTCGGTGACGACGCCGTTCACCTCGTCCTCGACGTCCGTGAGCTGCGTGTAGACGAACGCGGCGAGGCCGGCGCGCGCCGCGGGGACGAGCTCGCGGAGCCAGAGCCGTTCCACGGCGGCGGCGAAGGCCGCGCGGTCGCGGTAGCGCCGGTAGCCGAACTCGTTCTCCGTCGAGCGGTGGCCGTCCACCGGCAGGCTGTAGCCGCCGAACTCGGTGAGCGCGACCGCCCGCGCGAGGCGCCGCCAGCCGCGCCGCATCCGGAACCGGCGGAAGTAGACGTGGAGGCTCGTGAGGTCGCCGGCGCCCTGGTCGTGCCATCCGGAGGCGTGATCGATGAGACGGGTCGGGTCGAGCACGCGCACCTCGTCCGCGACGCGCGCCGCGTCGAACTGCCCCCAGCCCTCGTTGAACGGCCCCCAGAGCACGACCGACGGCGAGGAGCGCAGCAGCTCGATCGTCTCGCGCAGCTCGCACAGGAACGACTCGCGTCCGACCGCGTCCTCGCGGGCGAAGGCGCGCAGATGCCGGTCGGACCGGCGAAACCACGGCGCCACCGCCGGCAGGGTGATCGTGATCGGGTGGTAGCGGCCGCCGCCGTTGACCATGTCCTGCCACACGAGCATCCCGAGCCGGTCGCAGTGGTGGTACCAGCGCGCCGGCTCGACCTTGATGTGCTTGCGGAGCATCGTGAAGCCCATGGACTTCGCGAGCTCGATGTCGAAGATCATCGCCTCGTCGGACGGCGGGGTCACGAGCCCGTCCGGCCAGTACCCCTGGTCGAGCAGCCCGGCGTGGAGGATCGGCTCGCCGTTGAGCAGGAGCCGCATCGCGCCGTCGGCGTCGCGGCGCATCCCGACCGAGCGCAGCCCCGCATAGGAGCGCACGCGGTCCTCGCCGAGCGCGACCTCGACGTCGTAGAGGAACGGGCGATCCGGCGTCCACGGCTCGATGCGGGAGAGCGGGATGCGCGTCGGCAGCCCGCATGGCGCCTCGGCGCGGCCCACCTCGACGCCGTCCGCGCGCACGATCACGACAGCGGGCTCGGAGGTCGGCTGGCTCGGGTGCACGGTCGCCTCGATCGCGCCGCCCGCGAGGTCCGGCACGAGATCGAGCCGATCGACGGCCACCGCCGGCGTCGACTCGAGCCAGACCGTCTGCCAGATGCCGGAGTGCGGGGTGTACCAGATCCCGCCGTGCCGCAGCCGCTGCTTGCCCCGGGCGCGGGTGCCCGTGTCGGTCGGGTCGGTCACGCGCACGACGAGCTCGTGCTCGACGCGGTCGGCGAGCGCCCGGGTCACGTCGATCGAGAACGGGAGCACGCCCCCGTCGTGGCGGCCGACCTCGGTGCCGTCGATGAGGACGACGCACGACTGGTCCACCGCGCCGAAGTGGAGGAGCACGCGCTCGGCGCCGAGCCCGTCCAGCAGTCGCAGCGAGCGCGAGTACCAGAGCACCTCGTCGGGCTGGAGCACGCGCCCCACCCCCGAGAGCGGCGCCTCCGGCGGGAAGGGGACGAGGATCGAGCCGGCCCAGCCGGCCGGCCGCGACTCGTCGGCGCCCGCCGCCGGCTCGATCGCGTAGCGCCAGTGCCCGTTGAGCACCTGCCAGCCGTCGCGGACGAGCTGCGGTCGCGGATGCTCCTGGAGCACGGCATCCGGGTCGATGGCGCGACCCCAGCGGGTCGTCGTCACGCGTGCTCCACGTGGTCCGTCTCCACCGGACGCGCCGCGAACCGACGCGCGAGCACGACGACGAGCGGCACCGCGACGAGGAGCACGACCGCGGCCGCCGGGAAGATCCACGCCGTCGGCACCTGCTTGACGACGCCGAGGTCCTCGTAGGTCTCGCCGGCCCCCGAGATGACGGCGGCGCCGATCGCCGGGCCGACGACCATGGGCACGAGGATCGCGAAGACCATCCGCAGGCCCTGCACCGACCCGGCGCGGTGGCTCGGCGTGAGGTCGCGGGTCGTCGCGGCGATCGAGGCGACCGAGAGCATGAACCCGGCCATCATCACGGTGCCGGCGACCATGACGCCCGCCATGTCGCGCACCGCGGCCATCGCGAGGAGGCCGACGACGAAGAGGGCGACGGCGGGCAGGATCGCCCGGGTCTTGCCGATGCGGTCGATGACGCGCCCGCCGAGCACGCTCGCGGCCGAGGCGGCGAGCAGCACGACGCCGAGCACGAGCGCGTAGCCCTCGATGCGGAGGGTGCGCTGCAGGTAGATGATGAGGAACGGGAGGAAGACCTGCGATGCGGTGCCGATGACCGCCCACACGCAGAGCGCCAGGTAGAGCAGCGGCGCCGCCCGGACGCTGCTCGGCCGGAAGCCCTCGAGGATCCCCGCGAGCACGCTCCCCTCGGCCGGCGCCGTCGACGGCGCGTCGCGCATGAGCACGAGCGAGAGCAGCCCGACGACGATGACGGCGCCGCCGACGACGGCGAAGAAGACCCCCCACTGCCCGGCGCGGGTGAACCCGTCGAGCGCGCCGAACACGACGAGCATCGCGATGAGCGGGAGGATCGCGAACACCGAGTCGACGCGGCCTCGGTTGCTGGCGACCGTCGAGTCGGTGATCCACGCGTTGAAGGCCGCGTCGTTCGCACCGGAGCCGATGAAGCTCATGACGCAGTCGAGCGCGATGATCGCGGCGACGGCGGCGGCGGTCGCCGACCACCACGGCAGCAGCTCGCCCGCGCGCTCCGGGCTCACGAGGCCGAAGGCGATCGTGGATGCGCCCCAGAGCACGTAGCCGACGGCGACGAAGACGCGGCGGCGGCCGAGCCGGTCCGACCAGGCGCCGACGAGGATCGTCGCGATCGTCGCGGCGGCCGCGCTCGCCGCGACCATCCACGCGATGACCGCCGGGTCGTCGGTGATCGTGTCGTAGACGAACACGTTGAGGTACATGTTCTCGACCGTCCAGGCCAGCTGGCCGGTGAGGCCGAGGATCACGAGCGTGATCCAGTTGCGCGCGCCGAAGCGCTCCCCCGTGGCGCGCGGCGTCGCCGCGGATGTCGTTGCGGTCATGGTTCCCTCGTCATCGAGTGGATCCGCCAGCGCCCCCGGGAGCCGGCAGTCGGTCTTGCGCCGGTCAGGCGCTCTTCTCGGCGCGTCGCGCCGCACGCGGCACGATCGTGGGCGCCGCGTTCTCGAGCACCGCCTCCCGGGTCACGATGACCCGGCCGACGTGCTCGTCGCTCGGCACGTCGAACATGATCGGGCCGAGCACCTCCTCCATGATCGCGCGCAGCCCGCGCGCTCCCGTCTGGCGCAGCACGGCGAGGTCGGCGATCGCCTCGAGCGCGTCGGCATCGAACTCGAGCTCGACGCCGTCGATCTCGAACATCCGCTGGTACTGGCGCACGAGCGCGTTGCGCGGCGTCGTGAGGATCTCCATGAGCGCGACGCGGTCGAGCGGCGACACGGTCGTGACGACCGGCAGTCGGCCGATGAACTCCGGGATGAGTCCGAACTTGTGCAGGTCCTCGGGCAGCACCTCGGCGTAGAGGTCGCGCTCGTCGAGCTTGCTGTGTAGCGGGGCGCCGAAGCCGATCCCCTTGCGCCCGACGCGACCGGAGATGATCTCCTCGAGGCCGGCGAAGGCGCCGGCGACGATGAAGAGCACGTTCGTCGTGTCGATCTGGATGAACTCCTGGTGCGGGTGCTTCCTGCCGCCCTGGGGCGGCACCGAGGCGACCGTGCCCTCGAGGATCTTCAGGAGCGCCTGCTGCACGCCCTCGCCGGAGACGTCGCGCGTGATTGACGGGTTCTCGGCCTTGCGGGCGATCTTGTCGACCTCGTCGATGTAGATGATGCCCTGCTCGGCGCGCTTGACGTCGTAGTCGGCGGCCTGGATGAGCTTGAGGAGGATGTTCTCCACGTCCTCGCCGACGTAGCCGGCCTCGGTGAGGGCCGTCGCGTCCGCGACCGCGAACGGCACGTTGAGCCGCTTCGCGAGGGTCTGCGCGAGGTAGGTCTTGCCGCAGCCGGTCGGGCCGATGAGGAGGATGTTCGACTTCGCGATCTCGACGTCGTCGTTCGCGTCCGCCGGCCGGATCGCCCCGGCGGCCCTGATCCGCTTGTAGTGGTTGTAGACCGCGACCGAGAGCGCGCGCTTCGCGGGCTCCTGCCCGATCACGTACTCCTCGAGGAAGGAGAAGATCTCACGGGGCTTCGGCAGGTCGAAGTCGCTGACCTCGCCCTGACCCGCCTCGGCGAGCCGCTCCTCGATGATCTCGTTGCACAGCTCGACGCACTCGTCGCAGATGTACACGCTCGGCCCGGCGATGAGCTGCTGGACCTGCTTCTGGCTCTTCCCGCAGAAGGAGCACTTGAGCACGTCGGCGGTCTCTCCGATCCGAGCCATGGCGCATCCTTTCCGAGGGGACTGTCGTGTCAGCCTAACCCGTGAGGACGACACGTCGGCGGATCGGCGACGCGCGCGTCACGGCGCGCCGCCGACCGGCTCAGCCCCGCGTGATCGCCGCGGCCGGCTGGGACTTGCGCGACGTGAGCACCTGGTCGATGAGCCCGTACTCGACCGACTCCTCGGCCGAGAGGATCTTGTCGCGCTCGATGTCCTGGTGCACCTGCTCGACGGAGCGGTTCGAGTGCTTCGCGAGCGTCTCCTCGAGCCACTCGCGCATCCGCATGACCTCGGCCGCCTGGATCTCGATGTCGGAGGCCTGGCCACGGCCCGCCTCGCCCATCGCCGGCTGGTGGATGAGGATGCGCGCGTTCGGCAGCGCGAGGCGCTTGCCCGGCGTGCCGCCAGCGGTGATGACCGCGGCCGCCGACGCCGCCTGCCCGAGCACGACCGTCTGGATGTGCGGACGGATGTACTGCATCGTGTCGTAGATCGCCGTCATCGCGGTGAACGAGCCGCCCGGCGAGTTGATGTACATGACGATGTCGCGGTCGGGGTCCTGGCTCTCGAGCACGAGGAGCTGGGCCATGACGTCGTCGGCCGAGGCGTCGTCGACCTGCACGCCGAGGAAGATGATCCGGTCCTCGAAGAGCTTCGCGTACGGGTCCTGACGCTTGTAGCCGTAGGCCGTGCGCTCCTCGAACGAGGGCAGGATGTAGCGCGACGCGGGGCTCGCGGCGACGCGGCCGGGCAGGTCGCCTGCCGAGGAGAACGTGGGGGTCTGCATGATGGTGTCCTTCTGCTCTCTGCCGGCTCAGCTCGCGGTTCCGCCGCCGCCGACGACGTCGGACGCCGAGGTGCGGATGTGGTCGACGAAGCCGTACTCGAGCGCCTCCTCCGCCGAGAACCAGCGGTCGCGGTCGCCGTCGGCGTTGACCTGCTCGACGGTCTTGCCCGTCTGCGCCGCGGTGATCTCGGCGAGCCGCTTCTTCATGTCGAGGATGAGCTGCGCCTGGGTCTGGATGTCGCTCGCGGTGCCGCCGAAGCCGCCGTGCGGCTGGTGCAGCAGCACGCGGGCGTTCGGCGTGATGTAGCGCTTGCCCTTCGTGCCGGCGGTGAGCAGCAGCTGCCCCATCGACGCGGCCATGCCGATGCCGACGGTGACGATGTCGTTCGGCACGAACTGCATGGTGTCGTAGATCGCCATGCCCGCCGTGATCGAGCCGCCTGGCGAGTTGATGTAGAGGAAGATGTCCTTCTTGTCGTCCTCCGCCGCGAGCAGCAGGAGCTTGGCCGCGATCTCGTTCGCGTTCTCGTCCCTGACCTCCGAGCCAAGCCAGATGATGCGGTCCTTGAGCAGTCGATCGAAGACGCTCGGCGTGAATGCCGGTTCGGCCATGGGTGCTCCTTGTTTCGTGGGTGCCGTTCGACACTAACGGAGCGCCGAAGGCCGACATGCCCGCGTTCGCCGTGGGCGGAGCGCGGCCGGGCCGACCGGATCAGAGGGCGGCGTCGAGGGCGGCCGCGAGGTCCGCGATGAGGTCGTCGGCGTCCTCGAGCCCGATCGAGAGCCGCAGCTGCCCGCCGGAGCGCATGGGCTCCGGGTAGGCCTGGAACCGCGCACCGTCGGTGCCGACGTGCACGATGAGCGACTCGTCGTGGCCGAGCGAGGTGGCCGAGGTGATGAGGCGCAGGTTCGCGACGAACCGGTTGTAGTCGTCAGGGCCGCCGACGGTCGCGAACGTCATCATCCCGCCGGCCCCGCGCGGCAGCAGCCGTGCGGCGAGCTCGCGCTGCGGGTGGCCGTCGAGGCCGGGGAAGCGGACCCAGGCGATCCGCGGATCCGCGTCGAGGAACTCCGCGACGCGCTGCGCGGTCTCGGTGATCCGCGCGATCCGCAGCGGGAGCGTCACGGAGCCGCGCTGGATGAGCCAGGCGTTGAACGGGCTGATGATCCCGCCGGCGTCGACCATCGACTCGAGCTTGATCCGCTCGATGAGCGCGCGTCGCCCGGAGACCGATCCGCCGATCGCGTCGCCGTGCCCGTTGATGTACTTCGTCAGCGAGTGGATGACGAGGTCGGCGCCGAGCTCGAGCGGGCGGATGAGCGGCGGCGGCGTGTAGGTGGCATCGATCACGAGCAGCGCGCCGACCGCGTGCGCGAGCTCGGCGAGCGCCGGGACGTCGGCGATGGTCGTCGTGGGGTTGGCGACGGTCTCGGCGATGACGAGCCGCGTGCGCGGGCCGATCGCGGCGCGCACCGCCTCGAGGTCGTCGATCGGGACGAGATCGGCGGTGATCCCCCACTTGCGCGGCAGGAGCTCGGCGAAGAGGTTCCACGTCGCCTCGTAGACCTGGTCGGAGACGACGACGTGGTCGCCGGTCTCCAGCAGCGCGAAGGCGACGGCATGCATGGCGGCGACGCCGCTCGCGAGCACGACCGCGTCCTCGGCGTGATCGAGCGCGGCGATCTTCGCCTGGAGGGAGCGCTGGTTCGCGCCCGTCGTGCGCGTGTAGAGCAGCTGGTCGGTGACCCCCCAGTCGACCTCGCGAGGGTCGTGCGGCAGGGCGTAGGAGTTCGAGAGCGTCAGCGGCTGGCGGATCGCGCCGGTCGCCTCGTCGCGATGGTTGCCGACATGGACGGCGGCGGAGCCGTCGCCGAGCGTGTCGGGACACTCGGGGTCTGGACGCTGCACCGGACAACGGTAACGGCCCGCGGGGTCTCCCCCGCGGGCCGCGCGTCACAGTCGGTAATGCGACCGATCAGTGCTCGTGGTCGTGGCCATCGTGGTCGTGGCCCTCGTGGTCGTCGAGGAGCACGGGCTCGCCAGCCCCGTCGCCGACGACGGCCTTCACGAACTCGGAGATGTCGACCGGCGCGCCCGTGGCGTCGACGACCTTCGCCTTGCCGAGCGCGGCGCCGAGCGCCTTCGTGCGGGCGACCTCGCCGACCATCGCCGGGATCTGCCCGCCCTGGTCGAGCGCCTTGATGAAGTCGCCCGGTGCCATCCCGTACTGGGCGGAGGCGCGCACGAGGTAGTTCGTGAGCTCCTCGCGGGAGACCTGCACCTCCTCCTGCTCGGCGATCGCGTCGAGCAGGATCTGGTTGCGGAACTGCTTCTCGCTCGCCTCGGTCACCTCGGCGCGGTGCTCGGCGTCCTCGAGCCGGCCCTCGCCCTCGAGGTGGCGGTGCACCTCGTCCTCGACGAGCGTCGGCGGCACGGGGATCTCGACCTGCTCGAGGAGCGTCTCGAGCAGTCGGTCGCGGGCCTGCGCGCCGACCTCGAAGACCTTCGCGCGGGCGGCCTGCTCGCGCAGGTCGGCCTTGAGCTCGTCGATCGTGTCGAACTGGCTCGCGAGCTGGGCGAAGTCGTCGTCGGCCGCGGGGAGCTCGCGCTCCTTCACGGCGGTCACGGTCACCGCGATGAGGGCCGTGTCGCCCTCGCGGTCGCCGCCGAGGAGCACCGACTCGAAGGTCGTGGACTCGCCGGCGGTGAGCGAGTCGATCGCCTCGTCGATGCCCTCGAGGAGCTCGCCGGAGCCGACCTCGTAGGAGATGTTCGAGGCCGAGTCGACCTCGACGCCGTCGATCGTCGCGTTGAGGTCGAGCTGCACGAAGTCGCCCTTGGCGGCGGGGCGGTCGACGGTCACGAGCGTCGCGAAGCGCGTGCGCAGCTCGTCGAACTCGCGCTCGACATCCGCATCCTCGACCGTCGGGGCGTCGACCGACACGGTGAGCGCCGAGAAGTCCGGGATCGTGAACTCGGGGCGCACGTCGACCTCGACGGTGAGGACGAGGTCGCCGGAGAAGTCCTTCGCCTCCGGCCACTCGAGCACGTCGAGCTCGGGGCGACCGAGCACGCGGACCTTCTCCTCCTGGATGGCGCGGCGGTAGTACTGCTCGACGCCCTCGCTCACGGCGTGGCGGAGCACCTCGTCGCGGCCGACCCGCTGGTCGATGATGGGCGGCGGCACCTTGCCCTTGCGGAATCCCGGGATGTTCACCTCGCGGGCGATGTGCTCGTAGGCGTGCGCGATCGAGGGCTTGAGCTCCTCCGGCGTCACGGCGATGGTGAGCTTGGCCCGGGTCGGGGTGAGCTGCTCGACGGTGGTCTTCACGCGAATGTCTCCTGTGCGATGGCAAGCGGGCCGCGGTGGGCCCAGGAGAGTCTACCGGGCACCGGGCGAGCGGTGGACGGGAGGCCGCTCAGAGCATGATCATCCCGCCGTCGACCTGGATGAGCTGGCCGGTGATGTATGCGGCGTCGTCGCTGGCGAGGAACACGACGGGCGCGACGACGTCCTCGGGGGTGGCGAGCCGGCCGAGCGGGATCTGCCCGAGGTAGTCCTCGAGCGCGCGATCGGCGAGCGCCGCCGGGTCATCGCGCCAGAGGGCGGTGTCGACGATGCCCGGGGCGATGCCGTTCACCCGGATGCCGTGGCCGGCAAAGGCCTTCGCGCTCGCCTGGGTGAGCGAGAGCAGCGCGGCCTTCGTGCTCGCATAGACGGCGAAGTCGGCGCTCGGCTGCCGGCTCGACGTCGAGCAGATGTTCACGATCCGGCCCGGCACGCCCGCCGCGATGAAGCGCCGCGCCGCCTCCTGCGTGCAGCGCAGCGCGCCGAGCGAGTTGACCCGGTGCGAGCGATCCCAGTCGTCCTCGGTGATGTCGAGGAAGTCGCGGCGCTGGAGGATGCCGGCGTTGTTCACGAGCACATCGATGCCGCCGAGGGCCGCGTCCATCGCCGCGAACGCCGCCGAGACCGACGCCGCGTCGGCGACGTCGACGGGGATCGCGACGGCGGCGCCACCGGCGGCGCGGATCGCGACGGCGACCGCCTCGGCGCCGGCGCCGTCGAGATCGGCGACCGCGACGGCCGCCCCCTCGGCGGCGAGACCGCCTGCGATGGCGGCGCCGATGCCGCGGGCGGCGCCCGTGACGAGCGCGCGAGCGCCCTCGAGCCGGCGGGGGTGCGTGGTCGTCATCGACCGCTCCTCTCAGATGTCCAGCGCAGATAGGCGGCGAACGCCGCACGCGACCAGGATCTCGGCACGATACGCACCACGGCGAAGACGGCCGACCAGAGCGCGCCGGGCACGACGAGCGCCCGACCGCGGAGGACGCCGCGGACGGCCGCACGCGCGACGCGCTCGGGCGTCGACCAGGCGATGTCGTGGATCCCGTCGGCGCCGAGGCCGGCGCTCGCGTGGAACCCGCTGCGCACGAATCCGGGCGCGACGACGGTGCTCGTCACGCCGGTGCGCCTCGTGAGCTCGTGGAGGCCCTCGCCGAATGCGGTCGCCCACGCCTTCGACGCGGAGTAGGTGATCGCCGGCGTCCCCGGCAGGAATCCGGCGATCGAGCTCACGACGAGCACGCCGCCCCGGTCACGGGCGAGCATGCCGGGGAGCGCGGCGTGGGTGAGGGCCGTGATCGCGTCGACCGTGACGCGATTGACCGCCTCGGATGCCGCGAGCGGGTTCCCGAGGTAGCCACCGGGCGGCAGGCCGACCCCGGCGGAGTGGACGAGGAGGTCGATCGGGGCCGCATCGTCGCCGGCGCGCGCCGCGGCGGCGACGATCCCCGCCGCCGCGCCGAGGTCGGCCTCGAGGAGCTCGTGCTCCCCGTCGTGCGGGCGGGCGATGGCGTGGGCGGTCTCGGCGAGCGCGTCGCGTCGTCGACCGACGAGGACGAGCGCCCAGCCGCGATCGGCGAGCTCGGAGGCGATCGCGCGCCCGATCCCGGAGCTCGCGCCGGTGACCATCGCGCGCATCACGCCGACGCCTCCGCGAGCACGGCCCGCATCGCCGCGGCGCCCGCCCGGAGGTGCGCGATCGGGTCGCGGTCGTGCGCCGGCGCCTCGAGCGCGAGCAGCGGCCCCTCGCCGACCGCGCGGATGCCGGCGGCGACGGCGAGCGCGCCGTCCCCAGGCAGGCGTCGGTCGTGCATCGCCTCGTGCCGCAGCGGGTGCAGCGCCGGGTCGGGCGAGCGCGTCGGGGCGAGCGCCGGGGCGTCGCACAGCTGCACGACGGCGATCGGCGCGGCCGAGAGGGCGCCTGGCGCGGCCGGAAGGTCGCCGGCCCTCGTCGCATGGAGCACGTCGAGGAGCACGCCGGCGCCCGGTGCCGCCGCGATCGCGGCCTCCGCCTCGGCCACCGTCCGCACCGACCGGTACGGCATGGGCTCGAGCAGGAGCCGGATGCCGACGGCGTTGGCGCGCTCGGCGACCGTCGCGACGGCGTCCGCGAGCCGGGCGGCGTCGTCGTCCGCGGCGTAGGCGTAGAGGAACGCGGCCCCGAGCGTGGCACCGTCGTCGAGGGCGCGGTCGAGTGCGGCGAGCGCGCGGGGCTCCCCCGCGCGCGCGTCGAGCTCGAGCGCCTCGATCGCGTGGATCGCCACCCCGTGGTCGGCGGCGACGGCGGCGACGGCGGCCGCATCGAAGGGCACCGCCGCCCACGACGGCAGGCCGCCGGGCACGTGCATCGTGCGCAGGCTCGCACTGCCGAACCCGGCCCTCGCGGCCCCCGCGACGAACGCCGTTGGCTCGAGGTCGATGGCGGTCAGGTGGTCGACGGCGAGCACCGGATCACCACCTTGTCCGCTGCGGTCGCGGCGGCGGTGAAGGCGTCGGCGGCGCGGTCGAGCGGATACTCGTCGCCGAGCACGGCTCCTGGCCGCGCCCGGCCCTCCGCGACCGCGGCGACCGCCGCCGCGAAGTCGACCGGGTGGTCGTACGTCATCGAGCCGATGATCGTGAGCCCCCGGCGCACGAGCACGCGGGTGTCGAGCGCGAGCGGCTCGGCGCCGAGCCCGACGACGACCATGCGCCCGGCCGGCGCGAGACGGTCCACCGCGGCGGTCGCCGCGGCGCCCGAGCCCGTCGTCTCGATGACGAGGTCGACCCGCTCGCCGGCGTCGTCGGTGCGGGCGCCGAGCGCGACCGCGCGCGCGACACGATCCGGCAGCCGGTCGACGACCGCCGGCCGCAGCCCGCGGCGCACGAGGACGTCGACCGCGATGCGCCCGATCGACCCTGCGCCGACGACGAGCACCGACTGCGCCGGGTCGATCTCGCCGGCCCTGCGCAGCGCGGCGAGGACGACCGCGAGCGGCTCGATCGCCGCGGCATCGGGGGCGGCGACCCCGACGGGAACGGTCCAGGCGAACGCGTCAGGCACGGCGACGCGCTCGGCGAGGAATCCGTCCTCGCGGATCACGGGACTGCGCCGATCGGTGCACAGCGCCGGATGCGCGCGCAGGCACGCCGCGCATCGGCCGCACGGGTAGTTCGGCTCGACGGCGACGACGGCACCGATCCGCGCCGGGTCGACGCCCGGCCCGATCGCGACGATCCGGCCGACGGCCTCGTGGCCGAGCACGATCGCGTCGGCCCAGAGCGACCTGGCCCCGGTCCAGTAGCCGAGATCGGTGCCGCACAGGCCGACCGTGTCGACCTCGACGATCACCTCGCCGATGCCCGCGACGGGCTCCTCGCGGTCATCGACGACCGTCATCACGCCGGCGGCGGTGAGCACCGCGGCCCGCATCAGACGAGCACCATCCCGCCGTCGGCCATGACGACCTGGCCGGTGAGGTACGCGGACGCCGGGCTCGCGAGGAACACGGCCGTGCCGACGAGGTCGTCCGGCGTGGAGACGCGGCCGACGAGGATGCCCGCCGCGTAGCCGGCGAGGCGGCGCGCGCGGGCATCGGCGTCCGCGTCCATGCCGTCCCAGAGCCCGGTGTCGACGATGCCCGGCGCGAGGCCCATCACGGTGATGCCGTGCGGCGCGAGCGCCCTGGCCCCTGACTGGATGAGCGAGCTCACCGCCGCCTTGCTCGCCGCGTACGGCGCGAAGGTCGGCGCGGAGCGCCGTGCCGCGACGGACGTCACGTCGATGATGCGCCCGCCGCCCTGCTCGATCATGATCCGCGCCGCCTCTTGCATGCCGATGAGCGTGCCGAGGCCGTTGACGCGCAACTGGCGCATCCAGTCCTCCCCGGTCACCTCGAGCAGCGGCTGGCTCGCCGAGATGCCGGCGTTGTTGACCATGACGTCGAGCCGCCCGAACCGGTCCCGCACCTCGGCGAGACCGGTCCGGACGCTCTGGCGATCCGTGACGTCCATCCGCAGCGCCAGCGCGGCGCCGCCGTCCGCCTCGATCCGGTCGCCCACGGCCTCGGCCCCCGCGAGGTCGAGGTCGGCCACCGCGACCGCGGCGCCCTCGGCGGCATAGGCGAGCGCGAACGCCCGACCGAGACCCGAGGCGGCGCCCGTGACGGCGATCGTGATGGACGTCAGCGCGCCCATTACTGCAGCACGATCCCGAGCTTGTCGAGCACGGCCTTCGTGCCGGCCGCCGTGTCCTGGACCGTCTGGTACCAGTCGACCTCGGCATCGCCGGTGAGCAGCGGGAAGTAGTTCGTGTCCGCGAACTCGGTGAAGGTGTCGCCCTGGATCACCTCGAGGAAGGTCGTCCTGAGGATCTCGACGATCTCCGCCGGCGTACCGGCCGGTGCCGCGATGCCCCACAGCGGCAGGGACATGTCGCCAGCGTCGATGCCGAGCTCCTCGATCGTCTCGACGTCCGGCAGGTAGTCCACCCGCTCGCCGTCGACCGTGAACTGCGCGAGCGGGATGAGGTCGCCCGACTCGATGAACGGCATGACCTGCGCCGCGTCGCCGAAGAACACCGTCGTCTGGCCGCCGACGACGGCCTGCACGGCCGGCGCGGAGCCGTCGAACGGCACCGCGGTGGCGTCGACGCCGATCTGCTCGAAGAGCTGCGTGGCGTCCGTGTGGGTCGGGGTGCCGACGCCGGTCGTCGCGTAGGTGGCGGAGTCGAGCGCCTCGAGGTCGGCGAACGAGCCGACCCCCGTGCTCGGCGACGTCACGAGGACGTAAGGCTGCGAGAAGACGCCCGCGATCGGCTCGAAGCTCTCGAACGTGTACGGGGTCTCGCGGTACACCGACTGCTCGAACGAGTTGCCCGTCGTGAAGGTCAGCGTGTAGCCGTCCGGCGCCGCCGCGGCGACCTCGGCGAGGCCCGTGATGCCGGAGGCGCCCGGACGGTTCTCGACGACGATCGTCTGGCCGAGGATCGCCTCGGACTCCTGCGCGATCGCCCGTGCGGCGATGTCGGTCGGTCCGCCGGCCGCGTAGGGCACGATCATCGTGATCGTCTTCGTCGGGTAGTCGACCGGAGCCGAGGTGTCGGCGTCGCCGGCCGGGGCGCTGCTGCACGCCGCGAGGGCAAGCGACGCGGTGACGGCGAGCGCCGCCCCCGTGAGGCGGGTGATGGAAGACGTCATTGTTCCTTCTCTCCTCGTGATTGGGTCATGGTGCTGGGTGGGGACACCGCATCGGAGAGGTCCTCCGGTGCGTCGATGACGGGATCGGGTTCGATCTCGCCATGCATCTGGGCATGGACGTCGTCGTAGAAGCGACGCTCGACCGCGCTGCGCCGCCGCGAGATCACCTGGAAGACGATGAGCGCGACGATGCCGAGGACGAAGACGAGCGCGACGGGGCGCTCGACGAAGATGCCGATGCTGCCGCCGGACATGAGCAGGGACTGCCGCACCGAGGACTCCAGGAGCGGGCCGAGCACGAGGGCGAGCGCGAGCGGGCCGGGGTCGAAGCCGGTCTTGCGCATGACGTAGCCGACGACGCCGAAGATGAGCATCGTCCACATGTCGGCGATCGAGTTGCCGACGCTGTAGACGCCGATCATCGTCACGAGCACGATGATCGTCGCGAGGATGCCGATCCTCACCCGCACGAGGTTCACGAAGACGCGCACGAGCGGCAGGCTCAGCACGAGGAGCATCGCGTTGCCGACGACCATCGAGGCGAGCACGCCCCAGAAGACCTCGGGGTGCTCGGTCACGAGACCGGGGCCGGGGGTGATCCCCTGGATGAGCAGGGCGCCGTAGATGAGCGCGAGCACGACGTTCGAGGGGATGCCGAGCGAGAGCAGCGGCAGGAAGCTCGAGGTCGAGCCCGCGTTGTTCGCCGTCTCCGGCCCCGCCACGCCCTGGATCGCGCCCTTGCCGAACTGGCTCGGGTCTTTGGCGACGCGCTTCTCGACGGCGTAGGAGGCCAGCGACGAGACGACGCCGCCGCCGCCGGGGAGCAGACCGAGGAAGAAGCCGAGCACGGAGCCGCGGGCGATCGGCCCGGCGGAGTCGCGCAGATCCTGCTTCGTCGGCAGGACGCGCCCGATCTTCCCGCTGACGCGCGCGGAGCGGACGCTGTGCTCGAGGTCGTAGAGCACGTCGCCGAGCCCGAACAGGCCCATCGTCACCGCGATGAAGTCGATGCCGCGCAACAGCTCGGTGGAGCCGAAGGTGAACCGCGAGACGCCCGTGATCGAGTCGATGCCCACAGTCGCCACGAGCAGGCCGATCCCGGCGACGATGAGGTTCTTCAGCGGCTTCGCCTGACCGAGCATCGAGACCATGAACAGACCGCCGAGCGCGAGCATCGCGAACTCGGGCGGGCCGAGCTTGATCGCGAAGTCGGCGATGACGGGCGAGAGGAAGAAGAGGCCGATGACGGCGACCGTGCCGCCGATGAAGGAGCCGATCGCCGAGATGCCGAGCGCGGGGCCGGCACGGCCCTTGAGCGCCATCTGGTGCCCGTCGTAGACGGTCACGACGCTCGCGGCCTCGCCAGGCAGGCGCAGGAGCACCGACGTGATCGTGCCGCCGTAGTAGGCGCCGTAGTAGATGCCGGCGAGCATCACGATCGCGCCCTCCGTCGGCATGACGTAGGTCAGCGGGAGCATGAGTGCGATCGTCGGCGCCGGGCCGAGCCCGGGCAGCACGCCGACGACCATGCCGATGAGCACGCCGAGGAAGACGAAGAGCAGGTTCAGCGGCTGCAGCGCGACCGCGAAGCCGCCGAGGGCGTCGCCGAGGTCCATCAGAGCCTCCCGGTGGTGATGAGCGAGACGACGGGGTCGTGCGGGACGGGCACCTTGAGCACGATCACGAAGACCACGACGAAGACGACGGTGAAGCCGACGGCGCCGCCGATGACGACGCCCCATCGCTCCTTGGCGAGGAACCGGAGCCAGACGACGGAGAAGATCAGCGAGGCGAGCGTGAAGCCGATGTTCGCGAACATCACGATGAAGCCGGCCATGAGTAGGAAGCCGACGATCACGACGAGCGAGCGCTTCGTCAGCGGCTCGTAGTCGCTCGCGTCGCGCTCGGTGAACAGGAGCACGAGGGCGGCGATCCCCACCCCGACCGAGACGATGAGCGGCCACATGCCGGCGCCCGGCTGCTGGATGGTCCCGACGGGCAGCTGCATGGACAGCACGGCCGTCGTCGCCGCGAACCCCGCGACGACGAGACTGCTGATCCGGAACGGGGCCAGCAATGGCGCCCGCGACGTCTCCGTTGACATAGACCGCTCCTCATCGAGTGTCGAATCGCGTTGACTCTAGGAACGCTCGCCGGGATAATCCGAGCATGCGTTCCAGTGATCGGAACGGGCCGAGCATGATTGCCCGAATCTCCGCAGTCCTCGACTGCTTCTCGCACGAGGAGCGGCTGGTCTCCCTCGCCGACATGGCGCGGCGCACCGGGCTGCCGAAGTCGACGCTCTCGCGCATCACCGCCGAGATGGTCGAGTACCGATATCTCGAACGGCATCCGCGCGGATTCATGCTCGGCCTGCGGTTCTTCGAGCTCGGCGAGCAGGCATCGAGGCCGAGGAGCCTGCGCCGGCTCGCCTACGCGAAGATGGAGGAGCTGCGGTCGCGCTCTGGCAACACGGTGCACCTCGCCGTGCTCGAGGGCAACGAGGTCGTCTACATCGACAAGCTCGCCGCGAGGACGACGCCCGCGCTGCCGTCCCGCATCGGTGGGCGGATGCCGGCCTTCGCGACGGGCGTCGGCAAGGCCCTGCTCGCCTTCGCCTCGCAGGACGTCGAGGACCGCGTCATCGACAACGGGCTCTGGCCGGTCGGGCCGAAGACGATCACCGAGCCCGGCGCGCTGCGCACCGAGCTCGCCCGCATCCGCAAGGTGGGCTATGCGGTCGAGGTCGAGGAGTCGGCGGCCGACAGCTGCTGCGTCGCCGCGCCCATCCTCAACGGCGCCGGCGGTCAGCCGATCGCCGCGATCTCGCTCTCAGGGGCGTTCACCCCGGCCGAGCTCGACGAGAAGTCGGCGCTCGTGACGACCGCCGCGCGGGCGCTCTCGCGCGCCGCGCAAGCGATGCCGAACCACTTCCACGACCTCTGAGCGCCGTTCCGCTCAGCGGGACGGGTCGATGACCTCCCTTGCCACCGTGTTGCGGAGCACGGGCATGCCGGTGACCTCGACCTCGACGACGTCGCCGTCCGAGAGCAGGCCGGACGGGGTCATGAAGAGGCCGACACCGCCAGGCGTGCCGGTCACGATGACGTCGCCGGGCGAGAGCGGCGTGAAGCCGGAGACGTGGGCGATGAGCTCGGGGATGTCGAAGACGAGGTCCGAGAGCAGCGCGTCCTGGCGCACCTCGCCGTTGACGCGGGTCTGCAGGCGCAGCGCGGTCACGTCCTCGATGTCGGCCGCCGGGACGAGATAGGGCCCGAAGGCGCCCGTGCCCGGGAAGTTCTTGCCCGGGATCCACTGCGACGTCGCGCGCTGCCAGTCGCGGACGCTGAAGTCGTTGTAGGGCGCGTAGCCGGCGACGTGCTCAAGCGCCTCGTCCTTCGGGATGCGCCAGCCGCCGCGGCCAATCACGAGCGCGAGCTCGCCCTCGTAGTCGAACTGCTCGCTCGTCGCCGGGAAGATCGCGGGGCGCCCGTGGCCGAGCTGCGAGTCGGCGAACCGGGTGAAGACGGTCGGCGCCGCGACATCGGCGCGCCCGGTCTCGGCCTGGTGGGTGCGGTAGTTCACGCCGATGCAGAGGATCTTGCCGGGGTCGACGATGCACGGGAGGAACTCGACCTCGGCCTCCGGCGTGCCGTCCCCCACGATCGACGCGGGGTCGACCGTGCCGACGATGCCGCGCCGGACGGCGTCGTGCAGGTCGGCGGCGAGCCCGGCGCCGGTCGGCCCGAGATCGTGCAGTCGGCCGTCGACCTCGACGCCCCAGGTGGGGACGCCGTCCGACAGGGCGTAGCTCGCGTAGCGCATCAGGTCTTCGACTCCTTCCGCACATCACACCGCGATGTGCTGAGTGGAGCATAATGTATTTTCCAAGGCCGATGCATCAACGGAGTCGCATCGGGGATTCGGAGGACATCATGAGCTGGGGCGTCATCTCGCGGATGGGCTACGTCGCCATGCAGACCGCGGACATCGAGCGGTCGGTCGCGCACGCGCAGGAGATCCTCGGGCTCACCCCGACGATCCGCACCGGCTCGACCGTCACGCTCGCGAGCGCCACGGCCGCGCGCGAGCTCGTCTACACCGACGCGCCGGTCGACGCCGTCGACCGCATCGGACTCGTCGCCGCCGACTCCGCGGCCGTCGGCACCATCTACGGCCGGGTCGTCGCCCGCGGCATGCGCGTGCTCGGCACCGAGCCGCTGCGCGAGGACGCCGTCGAGGGCTTCACCTTCGTCGGGCCCGGCGGCTTCGTCTTCGAGATCTACCGCGAGGACGAGGCGGCCGCGCTCGTGCGCGCGCCGCACTCCCCCGAGCGGTTCGGGCACATCAACCTCCACCCGGTCGACCTCCAGGGCATGCTCGACTTCTTCGTCGAGGTCCTCGAGTTCCGCATCTCGGACGTCATCGGCGACGACTTCGCCTACTTCCTCCGCTGCAACGTCGAGCACCACGGCGTCGCGCTCATCAAGGGCACCGGTTGGCTGCACCACCACGCGTGGCAGGTGCAGAGCATCGCCGACCTCGGCAAGCTCGGCGACCGGCTCTTCGAGCGCGGCGAGCGACTGCTCATGGGGCCGGTGCGCCACGGCGCCGGGCACAACATGGCCGCGTACTACGTCGAGCCGAGCGGCGCCGTCGTCGAGCTCTACACCGACATGGAGATGATCTACGACGACGAGCGGCCCCCGATCGTCTGGCCGCGCGACGATCGCGCCTGGGCGACGCGCTGGAGCGTGTACGACTTCACCGAATTCCGGTCGCACGGGCTCTACCCTGCTTCCGAGGTGGTGCAATGACCGAGGTGGTGCGATGACCGAGCCCGAGCCGCGGAACGCGGGCGCGCGGATCACGGAGGTCCTCAGGGACGCGCTCCTCGAGGGGCGCTGGCCGCCGGGCGAGCGCCTGCAGCCGGCGGTGCTCGCCGCCGACTTCGCGATCAGCACGACGATCATCCGCGAGACGCTCACGCGCCTCGCGGGCGAGGGACTCGTCGTCACGCGGCCGAACCGCGGCTTCTTCGTGCGCGACCTCTCGCTGCGCGAGCTCGGCGACATCACCGAGCTGCGATGCGCGGCGGAGGCCGTGGCGGTGCGGCTCTCGCTCACCCGCGGCGACCTCGACTGGGAGTCGGAGCTCATCGCCGCCCACCACCGACTCGCGCGGACCCCGCGGCGCGCAAGCGACGACCCGACGCGGATCTCGGACGACTGGGTGAAGGCCCATCGCGCCTTCCACCACACGCTCATCGCCGCGTGCGACTGCGAGCCGATGACGACGCTCTCGGCGAACCTCGCCGTCAAGACCGAGCTCTACCTCCGCTGGGCCGCGCCGACCCCGTCCGCGATCGTCCGCGACGTCGAGCGGGAGCACCGCGAGCTGCTCGAGGCCGCCGTCGCGCGCGACGTCGAGCGCACCACGGCCCTGCTCGTCGCGCACTACGAGACGACGGTGCGCGTCGTGCTCGAGGCCGGCCTCGCCCCCGAGGCCCTGGCCGAGCGGGCCTGACGTCGGTCGACCCGGCGCGGCCCGCGGCGGCCGTCCGCCGCGCGGCGGCCAGACGGGCGTCGGGCACGTCGCGTCGCGTCGCGTCGGGGCGACAGGATTCGAACCTGCGACCTCCCGCTCCCAAAGCGGGCGCTCTACCAAGCTGAGCTACGCCCCGTCGCCGCGCATGACGGCGCCGCTGCCCGCGACGCGCGCGGCGGCGAGCCAGTCTAGCCCGCCGTGCCGCGCGGCCGCGGCGCGCTCACCCCTCCGCGAGCACGATGACGCGGTCGCCAGGGGCGAACGTGCGCCGCTGCGACTTCGGCGGGTTCACCCGCACGCCGTAGGCGTCCGCGCTCGAGTGCGCCTGGGCCTGCACCCGGTAGCCGATGACCGTCTCGCCGTGACGACGGGCCGCCTCCATGAGCGTGGTGATCTCGACCTCGACGCCCGGCTCGACGTAGTCCTCGACGGGGTTGAGGTAGACCTCGCTGCCGGCGCTCGAGAAGAGCGTGTCGAAGACGGCCGTGAGCTCGCGGTTCTCCGAGATCTGGCTGAGCACGAGGCCGACGAGCTTGTCGCTGACGATGAAGTCGTCCGCCTCGGTCACCTCCGCGAGCTCGCGGTTGCCGTCGTCGAGCATCTCGCTCACGATGTTGAGGTCGGTGCCGGCCCGGTCCGCGATGTCGCGCAGCTGCAGCAGCGTGACGAGGGTGCGGCTGTCGGCGCGCTGCGGATCGGTCGAGGCGGTGTCGGCGAGCACGATGATGTGGTCATACGACACGGGGTCGAGCGCGTCGAGCACCGCGCGCTTCGTCGCGTCGCCGCGCTGCCACACGACCTCGAGCCGGTCGAGGGCCGGCAGCTCCCCCGGCTCGCGGTCGGTGACGATGCGGACGCTCGAGCCCGACGCGACGTACTCGTCGAGCTCCGCGAGCATCGACGGCAGCCCGGAGTTGACCCCGAGCACGAGCGTGCGCTCCGGGTCGGCGGCCTTCGGCGTGCGCTCGACCAGCCCGACCGTCGACGGCGTGCGCCGCGCGCCGAGCCGGATGGCGCTGTCGTCCTCGGCGATGACGATGATCCGGTCGCCGGCGCCGATCACGGTGTCGGCCGCCGGGTTCAGGCGCACCTCGCCGTCGACGACGAGCCCGATCGCGGTGGAGTCGTCGAAGGAGAGCTGCGCGTCGAAGTAGGTCGCCCCCACGAGCGCGGGCTGCTCGGTGAAGTAGATCTCGTCGCCCTCGAAGTCGAGCAGGTCCTGGTAGACGACCGACAGGCCCGACTGCCGGCAGCTCTGCACCGTGATCCTGCCGATGAGCTCGGGCCCGACCACCCAGTGCGCCTCGTCCCGGCCGACGAGCCTGGCGACCTCGAGGCTGGCCGGGTCGCCGAGCTCGCCGACGATGTGGTACTTCGCCTCACCGCGGTCGGGGCCGTTCGTGAGCGCGAGCGCGGTCTTGATGACATCGGCGTCCGGATCCGGTGCGCCCTCCGGCGCGAGGATGATGATGCTCCTCGCGCGCTGCGGGCTCGCGATGGCGAGGTCGTGCAGCGACTTCGGGTCGCCGGTGCGGCAGATCACGGCGGTCTTGCCGAGGTCGCCGGCGCCGGCACGGAGCTCGTCCTCCATCTCGACCTTGTCGCGGTCGGCGAGCACGACGATGTGCGACCGGCCGCGCGACTCGTTGGCGATCGCGAGCTCCTGCACGATCGAGAAGATCTTCGAGTTCCACCCGAGGATCAGCGTGTGGTCGCGCTCGAGCACGCGCGAGCGACCCTTGCGCAGCTCCTCGACCTTGCGGTCGAAGGCGCCCGAGACGATGCCGATGAGGCTCGCGACGATGAGCAGTCCGCCGACGGTGACGAGGAGCATGAGGAACCGGAACGACCAGCCCTCGTCGCCGCCCATCGTGCCCGGGTCGAGGGTGCGCATGAGCGAACCCCAGATGAAGTCCCACGGGCCGTCGCCCGCGCTCGGGGCCTTGCCGTCCGGGATGAGCAGGAGCACGACCCAGGTGATCAGGCCGAGGAGCACCACGAAGGCGACGGTCGCGGCGCCGAGCAGCGCCATGAGCGCGACCGTGCCCTTCGACATCCAGCTGTCGAAGCGGTAGCGAATGCGTTCACCGATCGTCGGCGCGTCCATTGAGCCCTCATCCTGGCCGCGGATGGACACGGCCTCGGATAGAGTAGTGACTCGCGCGCCGGGCCGTGTGCTCGACACCGCGGGGCGGTAGCTCAATGGTAGAGCCTCAGTCTTCCAAACTGATTACGCGGGTTCGATTCCCGTCCGCCCCTCCACCGCGAGCCCCATCACGCACGATCCCGCCCCGGCGCGCGCCGAAGCGTCCGCCTCCGTCGAGGCCCGGGCCGTCGACCCGCCGAGACGCGGGTGGGGTCAGCTGCCGACCGCGGCGATCGCGACGACGAGGAGCCAGACGCTGAAGCCGACGATGAGGAGCACGTAGAGCGCGATCAGCGCGGTGATCACGCCGCCGATCGCGACGGCCCAGGTCGCGAGCCCGCGACCGTCCTGCGTGCCGCCGCTCGCGCTGATCTGGCGCAGCGCGATGATGCCGAGGACGATGCCGGCCACCGGCACGAAGAACGCCGTGACGAAGGCGACGATCGCGAACGGGTTCGTCTCGCGCACCGCAGGAGCTGCCGGCGGCTGCGGGCTCACCTCCACGGTCATCGCCGGATCCTCAGGACGCCCGGTGGAGCAGGGTGAACGGGATCGCGAACGAGACCGAGACGCCGAGGATGCCCGCGATGAAGAGCATGATCTCGTAGCCGGGCACCTGGAACGCGAGGGCGAACAGCCACATGCTCGCGAGGAAGAGGGCGAAGCAGAGGACGAAGACGAGGACCTTCACGGCGCCCATCCTAGGCCGACGCGACGCCCCGCGTCGAAGGCACGCCTTCCCCGCGTTGCGGAATGCGGCACCGCGCAGGAGAGTTGACACCGACAACGAGTGGAAGGCGGAACCCCATGACCACGAAGCAGACCACGGTCGCACTCACGTCGATCGACCCCGACGTCGCGGCCGGCGTCGCCCAGTTCCTCACCCCCGTGGTGATCGACCTCACGGCCCTCGCGACCGACGGCAAGCAGGCGCATTGGCACGTGCGCGGCCCGAACTTCCAGGCGGTGCACGAGCTGCTCGACGCCGTCGTCGCCCACGCGCGCGACTGGGCCGACCTCGCCGCCGAGCGGGTCGTCGCCCTCGGCCTGCCCATCGACGCGCGCACCCGCACCGTCGGCGCGAAGGCGACGACGCCGGACCTCGCCGAGGGGTTCCTCCCGGCCGACGAGGCGATCGCCGAGGTCGTCGCGATCGTCGACGCGACGCTCGCGACGGTCCGCACGGCCGTCGAGGAGCTCGCCGAGCTCGACCCGGTGAGCCAGGACGTCGTCATCGAGATCGCGCGCGGGCTCGACAAGGACCGCTGGTTCCTGTCGGCGCACCTCTCCACGAAGTGATCGCCCGTCCGGTGCGCTGAGCACCGGCTCGACGCGCCCGCCGACCGCACGGTCGCGGGCGCGTCGTCGTGCCCGCGTCAGTCGATGGCGCGGTGCGTCCACCGCCCCGCGAGCAGGGTGGCCGCCACCGGCATCGTGCGCAGTGCCGCCGGGTCGTGCGGATCGGCGTCGAGCACGGCGAGATCCGCCGGCGCCCCGGTGCGCAGCCGCGTGCGCGCGGAGCACGCGATCGCCTCGACCGGGCTGATCGCCTGCTCGGGGTGCCACGGCTCGCGGTCGCCGCGGGTCCTCGTCACGGCTGCCGCGATCCCGACCCAGGGGTCGAGCGGGGCAACGGGGGCGTCGGAGCCGAAGACGACGCGGGCGCCGGCACCGAGCAGGTCGGCGACGAGGTAGCCGCGCTCGGTCCTGCCGGCCCAGTGGTGCTCGGCGACGTCGCGGTCGTCCATCGCGTGCTCCGGCTGGATGCTCGCGACGATGCCGGAGGCGGCGAAGCGCGGGAGGTCGGCGCGGCGCAGGAGCTGCGCGTGCTCGATCCGCGGAGCGACGGCGCGGCCGACGCCGAGCGCCTCGAGGGCGTCGAGCGCGAGCCGGTTCGCCTCGTCGCCGATCGCGTGGACGGCGGGGGCGATCCCGGCCTCCGCCCCGCGCCGCAGGAACACGAGGAGGGCGTCGGTCGGCACCGAGAGGACGCCGCGGTCGGCCGTGCCCGGATACGGGTCGACGCAGTAGGCGGTGCGGGTGTTCAGGGAGCCGTCGGTGATGACCTTCGCGTAGCCCATGTGCAGCAGCGGGGCGACGGCCTCGCCGGTCGCGATCCCGGCCGCGACCGCCTCCTCGATCGCGCCGGGGTAGACGGAGGCCCACACGCGCAGCACGTCGAATCCCGAGGCCATCCGGCGACGCCAGTGCGCCATCGACCACGGCATCTCCATGTCGACGATGCCGACGACGCCCCTCGCCGCGGCGGCCTCGGCGGCCTCGGCGACCCATGCGTCGGTGGTCGCCGTCGGCGCCTCCGCGAGCCGCGGCACGACGGCGAAGCACTCGTCCTCGCGCAGGAGCCCGGACGGGTGCCCGGCGAGGCCGAAGCGCTCGAGCGCCGGCGAGTTGAGCCAGCAGGCGTGGAGGTCGCCGGAGACGACGACGACGGGCCGGTGGGGCACGGCCGCGTCGAGCACGGCGCTCGTCGGCGCGTCCGGCCAGAGCCCGTCGCGGAAGCCCTGCCCGACGAGCAGCTCCCCCGACGAGGCGCCCGGCCCGCCCGCGGCGGCGCGCATCCGCTGCGCCGCCTCCGCCGCCGAGGCCGCGTCGGCCACGTCGACCCGACGCCGGGCGATCGCCCACTGCGTCATGTGCACGTGCTCGTCCCAGAGGCCGGGCACGACCCATCGACCACCGAGCTCGAGGCGCTCGGCACCGGCGTCGACGTCGCCGAGCGGCGCGCCGGCCGGCACGACGGCCGCGATGCGCCCGCCGCGGATGAGGAGGTCGACGGGGTCGGACCCGCGGTGCGTCGACGACGGCTCCGGGCCGCGGAGCCCGGCCGGGATCCTCGCCGAGGCGAGCAGCAGGTCGGCGGCTGGCTCCGCCTCAGGCATCGCCGTGCACCCGGCGCATCTCGGCCGCGAGCGCCGGATTCGGCGCGGTCGTGCCCGAGTCGAGCTCCGCGATGATCCGCTCGGCGACCTCGCCGCGCCGGTTCTGGCTGAGCTTCGCGCGCGCGTCGACGCGGGAGACCGGGATCCGGATGCCGACCGTGCCCTTCGCGATGCGCCGCGACGTCGCCTCGTCGTCGAGGATGCTGCGGCCGCCGGGCACGTGCCGCTCGAAGTGGTCGGTGAGCCTGGTGAGCACCGCGAAGTTCTCCTCGTCGGAGAGGATCTGCGGCACGCCGTGGCAGTGCGCCGTCACGTGGTTCCAGGTCGGGACGGCGTCGCCTGGCGCGTACCAGCTCGACGAGACGTAGCCGTGCGGCCCCTGGATGATGACGAGCACCTCGTGCTCGCCGAGCTCGTGGAGCTCGTCGTCCGGACGCCCGACGTGGCTCAGCAGCGTGATCCCCTCGACGTCGTCCTCGTCGAGCAGCACCGGGTAGTGCGAGGCCACGAGCCCGCGCTCGCGCGTGGCGGAGACGATCGTCGCCCACGGGTGCTCGCGGATAAGGCGCTTGACCTCCTCAGGATCGGTCATGAGGTAGTGCGGCGTGCGGCGCATCGACTCGCTCCCGTCGTCAGGCCTGGCAGTTCGGGCACCAGTAGAGCTTGCGGCCCGCGGCGAGCTCCATGGCGATGGGGGTGCCGCACACCCGGCACGGCTCCCCCGTCCGGTGGTAGACCCAGTGCCGGTCGTCGCGGCTGGCGAGGGCCCGCTGGTATGCCTCGCCGGAGAGTCCGTCCATCGTGAGCATCTGGCCGGTCGCGACGCCGACGGCGAGCAGGTGCGCCCAGTCGCGCCAGAGCGCGCGCACGACGTCCTCCGGCAGGCTGCGCCCGGGCGCGAAGGGGCTGAGGCGCGCGCGGAAGAGCAGCTCGGCGCGGTAGACGTTGCCGACGCCGGCGACGACGGCCTGATCCATGAGGAGCAGCCCGATCGGCGTGGCGCGGGTGCGCACGGCGGCGACGAAGCGATCCTCGCCGGCCGGTCCTGGATCGACGAGCGGGTCGGGGCCGAGCCTCGCGAGCGCTGCGGCGACCCCGGCGCCGTCGATCACCTCGCAGGCCGTGGGCCCGCG
>Ga0209066_10001634_pt1 | contig 29149 bp, 23 predicted proteins | sample All_14_2_FD_187198 | JGI IMG/M metagenome (GOLD analysis project Ga0209066, IMG submission 187198) | Freshwater microbial communities in response to fracking from Pennsylvania, USA - Allegheny Zone_MetaG_DW_15 (SPAdes) (version 2) ...
ACTTAAACAACAAAAAAAATATCGTTATAGAACAGCACAAGCTTTATGTGAAAGAGAGTGTGAAGTTACAAAATACTCTTATGATAGGATTTGTTTTCAGGGTTGCATGTCAGCAAATTATTATTCAGAATAAACAGCAAGCACTACTTTAAGCACAATTAAAGATACGATTTTCGCCCTGTTCAACAAGGCGATTGAAAAAGGGGTGACGACTCTGGTCGATAATTTCGTCACCACCGGCTTATAAGAACCGTTTCAATCTCTCACACAAAAAGAGCCGCAGTTCCTGATGGATCTGCGGCTCTTTTTTTTACTGTTTTTCAGCCTCTCTTCTTTTCTTCGCACTCTGAAAGAGACCCATAAAGTTGATCGGCTCCATCAGGAACGGGGTAAACCCGCCATCGATCGATATCTGACTGACGATCTGTCTGGTAAACGGAAACAACAGCGTCGGACAATCGACTTTCAGCACCATTTCCATGTGTTCTTCCGGAATGTTCTTCAAGAGGAAAACGGCGGCATGTTCAATTTCCAGAATAAACATGGCCTTGTCATCATCCTTGGAAATGACCTTGGCCGTGATCTGCAGTGAGACCTCCCAATGATCGTCATCAATCTTCTTGTTATTCATATTCAGATTGAGTTCAACCTTTGGCTCGGCCTTCTGGGGCGTGATAAAAACCTGAGGGGCATACGGGTTTTCAAAAGAGAGGTCCTTGATATACATTTTCTGCATACGGAACTCCGGCCGCGGATTGACCTCAGGGCTTCCATTGTTTTCAGCCATTTTTTTCCTCGTCGTTAAGTGGTTTTCGGATCGTCTTTTTGTTGTCGATATTCCTGTTCTGCCGCGCCATTAAACTGCACTTGAACCGATCAGGCAAGTCTTTCAGGAGAACCGGAAAGATCACAGGACCTGTTTCAGAAATCTGCCGGTATGCGACACCGGGACATCGGCGACGGACTCGGGTCGGCCACAGGTCACAATCGTGCCGCCGCCGGCCCCTCCTTCGGGTCCGACATCGATAATCCAGTCCGCAGTTTTGATGACATCAAGATTGTGCTCGATCACGACGACGGTATTCCCCTGATCGACCAGCCTGTTCAGGACATCGAGCAGGTACTGGATGTCTGCCGGATGCAGCCCGGTCGTCGGCTCGTCGAGGATATACAGGGTCCTGCCGGTGCCGCGACTCGACAATTCCTTCGCCAGTTTTACCCGCTGCGCCTCGCCTCCGGACAGGGTCACCGATGACTGACCGATCGTGATATAGGAGAGCCCGACATCATGAAGGGTTTGCAGGCGATTCTTGATGGCCGGAACATTTTTGAAGAAATCCAGGGCCTCCTCCACCGTCATCGCCAGTATCTGGTGGATGTTTTTGCCGCGGTAGGCGATTTCGAGGGTTTCGAAATTATACCTTTTCCCCATGCATTTCTCACATACGACATAGACATCCGGGAGAAAGTGCATCGCAATCCTGATCTCGCCGCCCCCTTCGCAGGTCTCGCATCTTCCGCCCTTGACGTTGAAGCTGAAACGACTGGCGGTGTATCCCCTGGCCCTGGACTCCGGGAGGCGGCTGAAGAGGTCGCGGATCGGGGTAAAGACCCCGGTATAGGTGGCAGGGTTGGAACGCGGAGTTCTGCCGATCGGGCTCTGGTCGATGTCGACGATCTTATCGATCTCTTCCAACCCCGACAGGAGCGCACCGTCGAGTTCAACCTTGCCTTTCCTGCGCTCGAGCCCTTTTTTGGCGAGTCTGTACAAGGTCTCGATGACCAGCGAACTTTTACCGGAGCCGGAAACACCGGTCACACAGGTCAGGACACGAAGAGGGAAAACGGCATCGACGGCCTGGAGGTTGTTGACCGAGGCATGCCGGACCCGCAGACAATCTTTTCCAGCGCTGGAAACGGGACGTCGTTGTGACGGCACGACAATCTTTTTCCGGCCGGCCAGATAGGCCCCGGTCGCCGACCGCTCTTCCTGCAGGAGCCCGGATACTGAGCCGTTATAGACGACTTCGCCGCCATGCACCCCGGCGCCCGGCCCCATATCAAGGACATGGTCGGCGGCAAGGATCGTGTCGGTATCGTGTTCGACGATGATGACGCTATTTCCCAGATCCCGCAATTCCCGCAGGGTATCGATCAGTTTCTGATTATCGCGCTGATGCAGGCCGATACTCGGCTCGTCAAGGATATACAGGACACCGGCCAGGCGAGAACCGATCTGGGAGGCCAGCCGGATGCGCTGGGCCTCTCCCCCCGACAATGTCCCCGCCCTCCGTTCCAGTGACAGATAACCAAGGCCGACGTTGCCAAGAAAGGCCAGCCGGTCGACGATCTCCTTGAGAATCGGCGCGCCGATCTTCCGCTCCCGGCTGGTGAGAGGGAGTGCCGGCAGATCTTGCAGCAACTGGGCAATCGATCGACAGACGAGGCCATGGATCGACCAGTTCCCGACCCGATACGCCAACGCTTCGGCCTTCAGCCGTGCCCCCTGGCAGGACGGACAGAGCTGTTCATTCATATACCGTCCCAGTTCCTCCCTGATGGTGTTCGACCGGGTCTCGAGAAACCTTCTGTCCAACTGAGGAATCACCCCCTCGAATCGCCGCTCGTCGGTCATCGTCCGGCGCTCGTTGCGGTAGTGGAAGTGAATATCTTCGGCGCCCGAACCATAGAGGATGACCTTGCGCACCTTGGCCGGCAATTTGCCGAAAGGGGTATCCAGCGAGAAACCGTAATGATCGGCGACCGCGGCAAGAATCTGGCCGCTGTACGACGATTCCCTGCGCCAACCCCAGGGGGCGATCGCCCCCTCGACGATACTCCGGCTGTCATCGGGAACCACCAGTGCGGCATCGAAAAACTGTTTGACCCCCAACCCACCGCATTCGGGGCAGGCGCCCTGGGGGTTGTTGAACGAGAACAGCTGCGTCGACGGCGGCGGCAGGGAAATCGAACATTGATGGCACGCCGCATGTTCGCTGAACAGCTGGTCCCGCTCCTGATCTACAAAATGCACCAGCAGGTAGCCGTCCGAGAGTTTGACGGCGGTTTCCACCGAATCCGACAACCGCCTGCGGAGCGAATCCTTGACGACCACCCGATCGACTACAACTTCAATGGTGTGACGGCGGTTCTTGTCCAATTCCGGGGGTTCGGTCAAGTCCATGATCGCGCCGTCGATGCGGACCCGGACAAAACCCTCCTTGCGAATTCGCTCCAGCACCTGATCGTGCTTCCCCTTTTTGTCGAGGATGATCGGGGCCAGCAGCAGGATCTTTGTCCCCTGCTCAAGATGAAGCAAGATATCGACCATATCCTCCACCGACTGGGCCACGATCTCGCTGCCGCAATGGGGACAATGGGGATGACTGCAACGGGCGAAAAGCAGACGCAGATAGTCGTAGATCTCGGTTACCGTGCCGACGGTTGAGCGCGGGTTTTTGCTTGTCGTCTTCTGCTCGATCGAAACCGCAGGGGATAGCCCCTCGAGGGCATCGACATCGGGTTTATCCATCTGCCCCAGGAATTGGCGGGCATAGGTCGACAGCGATTCGACATACCTCCTCTGCCCTTCGGCATACAGGGTATCGAAGGCCAGGGTCGATTTCCCTGATCCCGATAATCCCGTGAAAACAACGAGCTGGTTTCGAGGCAGATCAACGCTGATATTTTTCAGGTTATGCATCCGCGCACCGCGGATGCTCAGTAGCTTCGGTTCCATGAAGGATCGTCGAAAAAAATGAAGAACTGCCTGCGGGGGGACCAGTTCAGAGAAGGGTGCTGTGATCGACCTTGATGCATCGATCCATGACAGTCTGCAGGCCATGCCGGCGGGCAAATTCGGCGGCTTCCTGGTTGACGATGCCGAGTTGCATCCAGATCGCTCCGGCCCCGATCTTCACGGCCTCTTCGACAATCGGATACACATCTTCAGATCGTCTGAAGATATCGACGATATCGATATGTACCGGGATAGAGACGAGATCAGGATAGCATTTCAGCCCTAGGATCTCGCTCTGTCCCGGGTTGACCGGAAAAAGAGAGTACCCGGCGTCAAGCAGATACCGTCCCACCATGTGGCTGGGCCGATCCTCCTTGGGCGACAGACCGACGATGGCGATTGTCCGGGCCTGGCGCAGAAGGCTGCCGATCTCCTTAGTGGGGTTGATCTGAAGCATAACGAATCCTGTCCGATAATTTCGCAAACACCCGGAAATCGAGGGAGGAAAATGATTTACCAGTGAAATCGGCTATGGTAGCCTGTGGAATTATAATGGTGAGGCCATAGACAAAAGTCAAGAGAGCAATTATATACATTGCCACTATTGATCGGATGCCATCACTTGGCCGCTGAGCGGGAACCGCCCTTCTCAGCGGCACAGAATACACGGGGAAACTCAATGAATTTCCAGGACATCATCTTCAATCTCGGCGCCTACTGGGCCGATCAGGGCTGCCTGATCCAGCAGCCGTACGACATGGAGGTCGGCGCCGGGACCTTCCATCCGGCGACCCTGCTCCGCTCTCTCGGCCCTGAACCCTGGCGAGCCGCCTACCCGCAGCCGTCGAGGCGACCGACCGACGGACGGTACGGAGACAACCCCAACCGCCTGCAGCATTACTATCAGTACCAGGTTGTCCTCAAACCGTCACCGCTGGATGTACAGGACCTGTATCTCGGCAGCCTCCAACGTTTCGGCCTGAGCCTGAAGGAGCATGACATCCGCTTTGTCGAAGATGACTGGGAGTCACCTACCCTGGGCGCCTCCGGGCTTGGCTGGGAGGTGTGGCTCGACGGCATGGAAATAACCCAGTTCACCTACTTCCAGCAGGCCGGCTCGATTGACCTGCACCCGACGACTGTCGAGATCACCTATGGACTGGAACGAATCGCCATGTATCTGCAGGGGGTCGAAAGCGTCTACGATATCGCCTGGAACGATTCGGTGACCTATGGTGAAATTTTCCATCAGGCGGAAATCGAATTTTCGACGTTCAATTTCGAAGAGGCCAATGTCGAACGGTTGACGGCCTTTTTTGATATATACGAAGAAGAGGCGCACAAACTGGTGGACAAGAAACTGATCCTGCCGGCCTACGACTACTGCCTCAAATGCTCACACACCTTCAATCTTCTCGATGCCCGCAATGCGATCAGCGTATCGGAGAGGACCAGGTATATCGGTCGGATCAGGAATATTGCCAGGCGGGTCGCCGAGAGTTATGTCGCTCAGCGGCAGGAGATGGGACACCCACTTTTGAAGAAGGACTGAAATATGGCGGAAGTGCATGGGAATCGAACCCACCTGAGAGGCTATTAACCTCACACACCGGATTTGAAGTCCGGGAGAGCCACCAGTGCCCTGTCCACTTCCATCTGTACCGTTCAAAAGAGGAGACCCACTATACTCATTAGAGTTGACCTTGAAAACAAGTATTTATTATACTGCCGTGTTTTGATACGCACAGCCCGAAGGTACGGATTGTCGTCGCCGTACAGAATTTTTGAAATCCGAACCCTTTTCTCCACCGATATTCTCAAATCCGACAATAGCCGATATGCAGTGTGAACGACTTATAAAACTGGCAAAGTCATGGTATCTCAACGTCAGAGATGAAACCATGGCCCCAGCCCGCATGATTTCCTTTATCGAGCAGCACGTCGCTCATTGCGAGGTCTGCCAGGCAGATCCGGTCATCCACGATGAGATCGTAAAGATCACCGAAATCATTCTTCCCGAGTCGAAGATCCCCAAGGCCATGCGGCTGAGCGCCGACGCCGAGGAGGACGACGAAGAGTTAGACATCGAAGAAGATGAACTTCCCGAGGATTCCGAAGTAGAAGACAAGGATCTCGAGGATATTGAAGATATCGATGAGGAACCAATGCTCGACGACGACGAGGAAATCTGAAACGTTCTCCAGGACACAACATCCCACGATCTGCCGCCCCGCCGGGTGCACATCGGTCAACCCGCATTCCATCGGCTCAATTGCGCCGCGATACATTCCGTAATCCGCTGGTGTTCCTCATTGCCTTTGCCTTCAACCCGAAGCGCCGGAGCAAAGGCAAAGTACACCTTTCGCTCAATGTTGAACTTTCCAAAATCTTTCAAATATTTCCCATTCATCCACGCATCGGTCCGCAGCGCCAGCGGGACGATCGGGACCTCGGCTTTTTTCGCCAGCTTGACACCGATCGAGGTCATCTCCGCCGGATCAAAGGCGGACGTCCTGGTCGTCTGGGGGAAGACAATGATGGAGGTCCCCTCCTCGAGCCGTTTGCTGCCCTCCTCCAGAACAGTCTTTAAATCCCGGCGCGGATTGGTGCGGGTGACGGCGACCGGATTCCGGGATCGCATGACATGTCGAAAGACCGGATAGGTGAGCAGGCTTTCCTTGATGACGAAGGTGACAGGCTTGAGCGGCTGGACCATGACCGGCAGCAGTAGCGTCTCCATCATACTCATATGATTACCGATTATCACACAAGGACCATCGAAGGTGGAGAATTCGGCCAGGCCGCTGATCTCTATCTGCAATCCTATCCGTTCCAGCAGTTGCAGGACCTCGAAGCTGCTTTGCGTCCACTCTTCACCGTCATACCTGCCTGCCTTGGCCAACCTGCTCGCCGTAATGACAATGCCGATAAAATGGCTGTAAAAGTAGACCGACGGCCAGATTTTCGCGATCCCGGACGGACTTTTTCTCGTTATTGCCGTTGCATACGATGAATCGACCCTTAACACCTCATGCATTTTCTTTTCCCCCTGAAATCCGGCTTGGCAGCGGTCTCCGATCTCACATCCATTTCTTGTTCTTCAAATATATCAACTGCATGGCAAACACCGCCAGGATGAAAAGGCAGAACAGGGAAAACCCCCACCTGCTCGAGGCCCCGGGTATTCCCCCGAGGTTGACACCGAGCAGGCCGGCCAGAAAACCCAGAGGCATGAATATCGTCGCCACCAGCGACAACATGTACATCCGTTTGTTCATCTCCTCCGATAACTGACTGACCAGTTCCTCATGCAGGACGACCGAGCGATCGCGGATCGAATCAAGTTCTTCAACATAGCGGAACAGCCGATCGGCAACCTCACGCAGGCGCAACCGGTCCGCATCCTGCAGCCAGGTAATTTTCAAGCCCTGGATGTAACCGAGGGCATCCCGCTGCGGGGCGAGATACTTACGCAATTCGATGATCTGGCGGCGGAGATTGGACAGGAGCTGCCGCTGGCTGCTGCCTTTTTCCATCACCATCTCCTCCTCGAGCCCATCGAAGATCGTCTCGAAGTCCTCGACCACATCACCAACCCGGTTCATCACGAATTCGCACATCTGCGCGAGGAATTCGCCGGGAGCGGCCGGCCCTGTTCCCGATTCAATCGCCGCTCCCATATCGTCTATCGAAGGAAGAAAGCGCTGGCCCGTACTGAAAACGGCCTGCCCGTCAATCCACAGACGGATGGCGACCATGTCTTCGGGAACCGCCCCCGGATTGAGGTTGACCCCCCGCAGTCCCATCAACAGGCCGTCATGAAAAGGCGTACTGCGCGGTCGGGAATCTTCGGCAAGCAGGTTCTCGACGACCAGGTAATCAAGCCCTTTGCGGTTTTTCAGCCACTGCTGGACATACGGATGACTGTAATCGAGATGCAGCCATAAATATTTCCCGTCACCCGGCTGCCAGCCTTCAATCTCCGGCCAGCCTATGGCGGTACCCCCGCCTTCGCCGTCGAGGATGAACGCCTTAACCAGACCGCCCTGTTCCATCGTTTGATCGTTCATGAGGTTGTCCTGATGTGGATATCACGCTGAGGAAACGGAATTTCTATACCATGGCGGCGAAAGGCCTCATCAATCAGGTAATTCATCTCGCTGCGCACGCGAGCTCGGTTATCGATATTTTTGAGGTGACAGAGCAGATCGAAATTGAGCGAACTCTCGGCAAACTCCTGGAAGAAGACGTCAGGCCGGGGCGAACTGCCATCGACGATCACCTCGCCGTGCCCCTCGGCAATCTCGAGCAACAGACGCCGCACCAGCGCAGTATCCGAGCCGTAGGCGACGCCCACCGAGACCTTCAGCCGGCCGCGGCGATCGTTGAACATCATGTTGGTGACCGGCGAGGAGATCAACTCCGAGTTCGGGACTATGACATCGGCACGATCGAAGGTCTGGATGATCGTCGACCGGACGCTGATCTTCTTGACGTATCCTTCGGTCGATCCGGCGACGATCCAGTCGCCGCGCTTGATCGGCTGTTCAAACAGCAGAATCAGCCCGGACACGAAATTGTTGACGATATTCTGCAGTCCGAAACCGATACCGACCGACAAGGCCCCGGCGATCACCGCCAGTCCCGAGAAATTGACGCCGGCGATCGACAGACCGACTATGGCGGCGACAACGTAGCACACGTATCCTGTCACGGTCAGGAGCGCCTCCCGGGTGCTTTCGGCAAAGGCCGCCTCCTGCGCCCATTTCCGATCGAGAATCTTCTTGACCCACAAGGTCAGCGACCAGCCGACAATGAACATGAAAAGGCCGAGGACGATTCGGGCCGGGACGATGAGCAGCTTGCCGATCTGAAATCCGTTGACCAGAAAGGCTACCATTGCCTTGACATAGGCACCGGAAAAATCCCAGAGCGCCACCAGTACAAGGAGGATCAGTACCGCCACAATGAACTTGAGAATCGACCGCAACCATCCGATTCCCCTGAGCAATTCAACTTCATCCCCGTCGTCGAGGAGGATGCCGAGCCTGTCGAACATGTGGTGGCGGTTGTCGAAAACGATCGCCAGCAACCACTGGATGATATCCACAACCATTACCGTTGCCGCAAAAACCACAAACGACCAGGCAAATCCGGCCAGGAGATGGGAAGAAAGGGCGCGAAAACCAAAAATCTCGAGATACAACACCGCCGCCGCCGCCACAAACAGCAGAAATCGGATTATTCGCCCTCTTCCCCGCAGAACCGGGAAAAAACCGGAGATCGTTATGATCGTCAAGGCCGTCAGGAAAATGGTGCCGGAGACAACGATAAATCGCCAGAGGAGAGCGGCGGCCTCGGGCACCAGATCGAGATCGGGCGCCCCGAGCATGAAAACGACAAGGGCCGCACCGACGGCGGCGCCTCGCACCAGCCAGCGCTGGAGAACGCTCAAGGGGCGGCCATCGGCGGACTGTTCGGTCGAAATGCAGAGGGATTCCACCAGGGCCGGCAGCATAAAGGCCACCAGCAGAGCAGAAGAGAGCCATGGCAGAAAGGAAGTCGTTTCGTCCCCCGCCAGAAGCAGCCAGGAAACAGCGGTGGTTCCGACCACAATCCCGAGCCCGAGGCGGTACAGCAGCGAATGGCGGTTGATCAGGGCGACGAACCGGCCGAGACTGCCGCTTCGGTCTATGTCCAGATACCGTTCTATCTTGCCCGCCAGCATGACGAACAGCCATATCGTCAGGCACACCGAGAGCAGCAGCGCCACAATCTGGTGCCCGGTCACGGCCAGGAAGCCTTGCCGGATCTTCGTCCAATCAGGCAGGAGCTCCTCGCCGGCCGTACGGCGAAGTTCCGTCACCAGCCCCCAGAGCGGCGCCTCCTTGCCCAGGACCCTGCTGCGCTGGCCTTCCTGGCGTTTCACCTCCAGCTTCCGCAAGGCTTCCTTGCCGTTGATATCAAGCAACCGGTATTCAGCAAGCTGCGCCTCCTTCAACTTGCGCAGATTGCCAAGCCGGGCACGTTCCCTGGCCATTGGGGCCGATTCCCCCTCGACCTTATCCCCCAGGGCCTTCAAGGCGGCATCGATCTCTGCGACTTCTTTCTGCAGGATCTCCTGCTGCTCCTCTCCCTGGCGAAGATGATCGGCGATCTCGTTGCGCCACGCTTCGTATTGACCAGGATCCCCGGATTTTTTCTCGATGCTCCCGATCAGCTTCTTGACCTGCTGGTTGCCCTTGATTGGATCATAACCGGTGTTTTCAGCCGGAACCGGTTCCGCTACGGCCATCACCGGGTAGATCGACAGACCCATCAGCAGGAGGATGAGGATGATCAAATTCGAATATCGTATTGCATGCATTGACGGCTTCCGAAATGGGATTGACATGGGGAAAGAACGTAACAAGATGGTTTTCATAAAAAAGATACAACAATATTGACGCGTTGCAAAGGAGAAAGAGGCGCGGCAAGGATGAAGTCGAGCGCCGCCAAAAAAGAAGACCTGCTACGGTTGTCTGTAGCAGGTCTTTTATATGAAAAAGCCGCAAACGGGCCGGAAAGGTAACGTCATCAGGAAGGAACGCGACGACCGCAAACACCTGCCGCCAGGCGACTCCGCGACGTGTCGGGATCGGTTCTTTATCACAGTTGATCTGATCGTGCAAGAGAAAAAATCACAATCGTCACGTTATCTTCAACCGACGCCGGGACGACCTGCCTGCGGCAGGTGGAGGCAGGAGTCCTCTCAATCCTCAACCGTTGTGTTTCGCCTGCATCCTTTCATACACATCCGGATACAGTTTCTCAATACATTCAGGGCATATACCATGGGTGAAGGTCGCCCCGGAGTGGTTCTTGATATAGGTTTCGATCTGATTCCAGTACCCTTTGTCATCGCGGATCTTTTTGCATGAGGCGCAGATCGGCAACAGCCCGCTCAGGGTCTTGATGTTGGCCAGAGCTTCCTGGAGATCACCGATAAGATCCTCCCGCTCCCGCTCCAGCTTTTTCCGTTGATCGACGTTGCGGGCGACGATGATGCCGGCGATGATGCCCCCGGTTGCGTGCCGCAGCGGTGACGCGGTGATCTCGAAGCAGGAAGAGCCGCCGACAACTGGCATGATGGTCTCATGGGTATGGATCCGGCCGTCGGCGAACGACTTCAGAACCGGGCAGGATTGACAGGGGCCGGCGATGCCGGCGTAGGCCTGGTAGCATTTTTCTCCCCGATGATCGCCGAAATACGAAACATGGATCTGATTCTGATACAGGATCGTCAGATTCCGATCATGAATGCTGATGCCGTCGCCGATGGCGGCGATGATCGACTCGGTCTTCGCCTTTTCTTCTTCCAGCCGCTCATGCGACTGCCGCAGTTTTGTCTGGGTGGCGAGCAGTTCCCGGTTCTGATGATAGGCATTTTCGTAGGTCGAAAGCAGGAGATCGAGGATCCGCAGGCGATCGGCGCTGATGCGGTACGTAAGGCCGGAGAAGAAGACCTGCGATTCCGTTGCCGTTTTCGCGGTCTCGCGCAGTTCCCGATTGGCGATCAGATATTCGATGCGGGAAATGATATACTTCTCGTCGTAAGGCTTGGTGATGAAGTTGTCGGCCCCGGCCTCGAGGCCCTTGATGACGTCGGTCGGTTCTGACAACGAGGTCACCAGGATGACCGGCAGAGCCTGCAACCGCCGGTCGGCCCTGATCCGGCGGCAGAGTTCATAGCCGTCCATCTCGGGCATCACGATATCGGTGACGACGATGTCGAACAGGCGAGTCGCCAAAAAATGCAGGGCCTCCCTGCCATTAGCGACCTGCGAGACCTGAAAGTCCTTTTTTTCCAGGATATACCGCAGCTGTTCGGCCTGCGTCCGGCTATCCTCGACAATCAGTATGTCCAGATGATTTCCTGTCGCCGTCTTTGTCATACAGTTTTCCCGCCCCTGTCTTCATTCCTGATCCCGGGCATGACACTCCCCGTCAATACTCCGGCAATCCGGTCCGCGGCCAGCACATGGCGTGCCGCATGAAGCTTCACCGCCTCGCCCGGCATGCCGTAAACCGCCGAACTCGCCTCGTCCTGGGCGATGGTGACGGCGCCTCTGTCCTTCATCAGCTTCAGTTCCGCCGCGCCATCCCTCCCCATCCCCGTCAGCAGTACGCCGACCGCATTGCGCCCGAAGGTCTCCGCCACCGCCCGGAAAAGATAGGAGACGGAAGGTCGGAGGCCGTTTTCCGGCTGGTCGCCGATACAGCAGATCCTGCCGCTTCCATCCATTTTCATCTGGGTCCCGTCCGGCGCAACATAGACATGGCCGGGGCGGGTCATGCTGCCATGAAACGGCACATGCACCGGCAGGGACGATGTCTGGCCCAGCCATTCGGCAAAGCCGCGGATAAAACCCTCCGCCATGTGCTGGACGATCAGGATGGGCGCGGAGAAATCCGGCGGCAGGGCCGCCAGCAGCTTTTCGATCACCGGCGGGCCGCCGGTCGACGCCCCGATCGCCACGACCTTCACCGGCCAGGGGCGGCAAACGGGATTTTCCTCGGCCGTCGCCTGCAGCTGCGGCCGGCCGTTCGCGGTCCGCACCCAACGCCGGACGACCTTGATCTCCGCCATCAGCCTGACGGAGGCGATCAGATTCCGGGCGGTGCGGTCGTGGTCGGGGTGGCCGATGCCCTGCGGTTTCTGGAGAACGGTGAGGGCCCCGGTCTCGATCGCCCGGAACGAGGTTTCCAGCTCCCGCATATCGTAACTGGCGGTGACGATAACGATCGGCACGGGATTGGTTTCCATGATGGTCCGCGACGCCTCGAAACCGTCCATCACCGGCATGTGGATATCCATGGTGATGAGATCCGGTATGTCGCGGGCGACGAACTCCACCGCCTCTCTGCCGTTGGCGGCCGAACCGATGACCTCTATGCCGGAATCGGAATTGAGGATATGGGTCAACAGTTCCCGGGCAACGGGGGAATCGTCGACCACCAGGACTCTGATCATACCAGTCTCCCGATGACTTCCAGCAGGTTGCTCTGATCAAAACTGCTCTTGACGATGTAGGCGCTGGCCCCGACATCGATCCCCCGCTCCCGGTCCTCACGGGACTCAAGCGCGGTCACGAGCACGACCGGCAGAGCGGCGAGTTTGTTGTCCGCACGGATCCTGGCGGTCAGATCGAACCCGTCCATCCTCGGCATTTCGACATCGGACACGACGATATCGAACTCCCGATCTCTCAGGGCGGCGAGCGCCTCGACCCCGTCGACAACCGCCTGGACTTCATAACCGGCGCCTTCAAGGATGTTTTTCATCAGCATGCGGGCGGTGATCGAATCCTCCACCACCAGGACGGAGTGGCTTTTCACCGGCGCTTCGGCAGGCCCCGTCGCTGGTGGCGGGGCCATGTTCACCGCAGCCTTCAGGAGATCCGGGACGTTGACCAGGGGCACCACCCGGCCGTTGCCGAGGACGGTCGCCCCCATGATATTGCGAACCCGGGAGAGCTGCCGGCCGAGCGGTTTCACCAGTACCTCCCGTTCGCCCAGGATCTCGTCGACCACCAACGCCATCCGCTTTTCGGCCGCCCCGACGACCACGATCTGCACGAACGGATCGTCGAGCGGCGGCCGCGATGCTGCGGCCTTCAGCTCGAGCACATCCCCAAGCCTGACCAGGGCGATCGGCCGGCCATCGACCACCAGCGTTTCGCGGTTCTCAACCGTCTGCACCTCCTCCCTTGCGGCTCTCGCCACCCGCTCGACATTGGTGGAAGGCAGGACAAACAACCGGTCCGCCACCCTGACAAGGACGCCCCGAAACGTCGCCAGAGTCAGCGGCACGACCAGTCGGAAGGTCGTCCCCTGGTCCCTCCTGGTATGAACCGTTACCGTGCCGTTCAGCTTCTCGACCTTCTCCCGGACAATGGCCAGCCCCAGCCCCCGGCCGGACAGATCGGTGATGAGAGGGCTCGTCGTCACCCCCGACTGGAACAGCAGTAGCAGCGCCTCACGATCATCGAGGGTCGCAACCGCTTCCGGTGCCAGCATCGCCTGTTTGACGGCGGCGGAGGCAATGCCGGCGATATTGATCCCTCTGCCGTCGTCGGCCACCGTGATTTCGATCCTGCCGTTCCGCGACGCAACATCGATCCTGATCGTGCCATGGGCCGGTTTGTGCTTTTCCTCCCGCTCCGCGGGGGATTCAATGCCATGGTCCAGACAGTTGCGCAGCAGATGGATCAGCGGGTCCTTGAGCTCCTGCAGGATCCGCCGGTCGACCTCGATCTCACCGCCGGCGGTCGTCACTTCCGCCTTTTTCCCTGCCGTGCGGGCAAGGTCGCGCACCAACCGGGGGAACATCTCGAACATTGACGAGAACGGCAGCATCAACGTCTTTTTCATATCGTCGAGCAGCGTATCGATCAGGGAGGAGGAGGCCCGCTGATCGTCCTCGGCCGCCCGGACCAGCGCCGTCAGCCCGGCCCCGAAGGCGGGGATGAAACGTTCCGTCGATATCTGGCCGGAACCGGCCCCGGTCCGGGTAATCGCGAAGGAGAGATCCCGTTGCCGCTCTTTTTTCCATGCGTCGAACTGAGTTTTCAGGTCCTGCAATTCCGCCAGGCGCTGCGCGGTGGCGATCTTGACCGCGACCATCTCTTCGGCCTGGAGCAGGAGGGCGTCGAGCGCGGCGACGGCAATCCTGACCGTTTCCGCCGCGGCCGCCGGCGGCCCGCTGCCGGCCTTCTGATCCGGCGGTGCGGCGATATCCGGGTCAACCATCTGGTTGCGGGGAGCCGCCCTCTCCGTCTCCCCTATCACCAGTGGCGGGTCTGCCGATTGGCCCGCAACCCTTCTCCCCGCAGCTGCGTTTGCCGCAGGTTCCAGCCCGGCCGTCAGGCCGTCGAGTTGACGGATGAGGTCGCTGACAACGGTTGTCACGGCGGCCGGCGTCTGTCCGCCATCAACCAGCCGGAAACAGTAATCGACCGTGTGATGCAGCAGGTCGTATGCCTGCGGTGACAGCGACAGGCGGCCGTTTTTCAGCGCCGAAAAAACACCCTCCACCTCCTGGCAGAGAGCAACGATATCGCCCAGGTTCACCGATCGGGCGGCCCCCTTGAGACTATGGGCCTCCCGGTACATGACCTCGATGATCTCGGGCCGATTTTTCGCAACGCCTTTCTCCAGCCTTGTGAGTTCACCTGAAATCACATTGAGATGCTCCCGTGCCTCCACCTTGAACATGGCAAGCAATCGTTGTAAAAACTCGGCGTCCCTGGTGACCATCGCAGACCTCACTCCTTCCGCATTTCCCGCCCGGCGGTGATCATATCTTGAAGCGCGACACCATCTCCTTGAGTTTCTGTCCAAGCTCGTTCAAGGTATGGGCGGCCTGTTCGGCCTGTTTGGTCCCCAGGACGTTCTGATGGGTCGCCTGTTTGATATTTTCCATCGCCAGTGCCACCTGTTCCATGCCGGCCAACTGCTGCTGGCTCGATACCGCGATCTGCTCCGCCGCCTGGGCCGCCTCGCTGATGCTCTCCGCCAGTTTGCGGATCGATTCCCCGGACTCGGCGGTCTGCTTCACCCCCCCCTCCACGGCCTTGCTGACCTGCTCCGCCGCGAGCACCGATTTGCCGGTCGCCTTCTGGATATCCCCGAGGATTTTCCGCACCTGCTCCGTCGCCTGTTTCGATTGATCCGCCAGGCTCTTGATCTCCTGGGCCACGACGGCGAACCCCTTGCCGTGCTCGCCGGCCTTCGAGGCCTCGATCGCCGCGTTGACCGCCAAGAGATTCGATTGCTGCGCCAGATCGGTGACGACGGTGATGATCTCGCCGATGGCCTGGGTCTGATCGCTCAGCATGACGACACTCTCGGCAACGGTCTCCATCAACTCCTTGATATGGTTGATACCGTTTATCGTCTCGGAGACCGTCGACTTGCCCTGCTCGGCCACCAGCGCCGATCTCTGGGCGTTCTCCGACACCCCCCGCGATTTCTTCGACGACAGCAGCGCCGTCTGCTTGATCTGTTCGACCGTCGCCGTCGTCTCGGTCACCGATGTTGCCGTCTCCGACATCCCCGCGGCGATCTGGGTCGTCGAGGCCAGGATCTCGCTCGCCGACGATGCCAGAACGTTGACGCCGTCGCTGATCTCCTGGTTTATCCGGCGACGATTGGCAAGCATGCTGGCGAAGGCGTTTCTCAGGATGTCCTTGTCCGATACGGGCATCACCGTCACCGTCAGATCGCCCTCCGAGACCTGTCTGGACACCGCCGCCATCTCGCGAAGATAGCCGGTCATATCGGCAAAGGCGCGTCCCAGCACATCCCGGCTGGAAACCGGGCTGACCGTCACCGCCAGGTCACCGCCGGCAATCTGACGGGATATCGATGCCATTTCATTGAGATACCGGACCATCGTGGCAAATGCCTGCGTCAGGTTTCCGACCTCGTCCTCCCTGTCGTTGTTCCGGATCGCCACCTCGAGATCCCCCGAGGCGATCCGTTGGGCCGCGGTCGTGATCTCCCGCAGCGGGTTGGCAATGATTCTGCTCAGATACAGGGCGACAACGATACTGAGGACAAAGGCGAGGATACTGATGCCGAGAAAAATCTGTGCCAACCGCTCCGCCCGGGCATTGGCCGCCGCGACCCGCTCCTTGGCCTGATCGATGGCGGTGTTTCCCAGGTCGACGGCGATTGTCCTCACCCGGTTGTACAGTTTGTCCTGGACCGTGGCGTCGAGGTTTTCCGCCTCGATCGATTTTTCTCCATATATCAACGAGATCTGCTGCTCTCTCACCTTCCGGTACTCCGTCAGGGCGGCAACCAGCTCATCGAACTGCTGCAATTCCCGGGTGCGGCCCTGCAGTGAGGCGGCAACGAGCTTGAGCCCTGCATCCACCTCCCTGGACCTGGCGGCGATATCCTGCTGAAGTTCCTGCTGCCGGGCTCTGTCTTCAATCATCATCATTTCGAGGAGCTGGGCATGGGCGCGGTTCTGCGACGACCGCAATTTCAGCAATTCGATCGAGGGAAGGAAATCGTCGCGAAACAGTGTCTCCTGCGACTGACGGAGAGTGGTGAGGCCTATGTAGGCCGCACCGATCACGACCAGCATGAACACGATCATCAGGCCGAAACTGAGAAAAAGTTTTGTCCGCGTTGCCAGATCAACAAACCATTTCATATCTGCTCCCTGTCTTCATACATCATGGTGGACGATGATTTTTTTGTCGGCCAGGATCCGGGCGGCATGCAGGATCACCAGCCGTTCCCCGGTCACTCCCTGCACAAATTCCTCCCCGATGCCGGTCTGCATCGGAAGGGGAGGGCCGATGGCGTTGACCGCAATGGCCCGCACCCCGAGGATCGCATCGGCCAGGATGCCGAACTCCATCGTCTCGTTGCCGATGATGATGACCTTGTTGAGATCACTGATCCCCTTTGCCGGCAAAGCAAAGAACTTCTTGATATCGACGACCGAAAGTATCCGCCCCCGCACATTGATCAGGCCGAGGACAAAGGACGGGACCCCGGGCAACGGGGTGTAGTCCTTGAGCGGATAGACCTCGCGGATATGGCGCGACTCGATGCCGTAATGCTCGTGCGCCAGCAGGAATTCGACAACCTCGAGAACCTCGACGGCGTCCTCTTTTTCCTCCGCCCGCGCCAGTCCGGCGGCCCTCTGCCTCAGGACCCGCGTTCGCTCCTCCGGGCTCGAAGCGTATCCGCCGGCGATCGCGTCTCCCACCGCCTTCATCCGGCGATGGATCTCGTCCCAGTCAAACTTTCCCTTTGCCATTCAGTCACCCCCGACCTGCAAGATCCTGCATCGCCCGGATCAGGTCGATCAATCTGCCGGCACTCATACCATCGGCCTGCGGTGGTACCTCGTCGTCGCCCAGCCCCTGCAGCAGCAAAGATGCCTTTGCCAGGTGCTTCCCCGCCTCCCTGGTCCTGCCCTGGCCCTGCAGCAGATGGCCGAGGGCAAAATGGGCGAGCGCAAACTCCTGGTCGATATACAGCGCCCGCTGCAGCGAGACCACGGCCTCGGCCGTCCGCCCCAGCTCCTGGAGAATGGTGGCCTGGAGATAATGCAGCGCCGGGTTGAGTTTGTCGGATGGGATCAGCTCGGCACAGACCGCCAACGCCTCCGCCAGCCTGCCCTGGTCGGCCAGCAGTCTTGCCTGCTGCACCGTACGGCCGCCATCGGCGGCGGCAGGGATTGCGACCCGGGGCTGCTCCTCAGGCCGGGCCGCCCGAGAGGTTGCGGGGGGCTTTACGGTTGGGCCGACATCGGCAGGTTTCGGGATCGCCGCGGTCACCGCCGGCAGGGGCATCGTCCGGGGGATGATCTCCTCCGGCATCGCCCCTTTGCGGTAGAGCACGGCCCCCGGAAACCGGACCGGATGGAGATGGGACGGCATGACGGCGCCGGGAACCTCAACGGGGCTGACCACGAGCCAGCCGCCATCGACCAGGCAGTGCTGGAGGTTGCGAATCACCGTCTCGGCCTTGTCACGCGAAAAGTAGATCAGGACGTTGCGACAGAAGATGATATCCATCGCCTGGGTGGCGTTGAGGATTGCAGGATAGGAATCTTCGGCGAGATTGAGACAGGAAAAGGTCACCATCTCCTTGATCCGGGGATCGATCGCAAATTTCTTTTCGCGTTTTTTGAAACAGCCTGCCTTGACCCAGCGCGGCGTATCCCGGAAAGACCACTCGCCGTAGACCCCTGCGGCCGCCTTCTTCAGCGATACAGGGGAGATATCGGTTGCCAGGATGGAAATTTTCCAGCCCTTGAGGTCGGGGATCATCCTGGTGAGCAGCATTGCCAGCGAATATGGCTCTTCACCGGACGAGCAGGCGGCGCTCCAGATCCGGAGATGCTGGTCCCTGCCCCGGCGCGAGTCGATGAGTTGCGGCAGCACCTGGGTTTCAAGAATTTCGAAGACCCGACGATCGCGGAAAAAATAGGTCTCGCCGATGGTAAGATGGCCGGCCAGGGTTTCGATCTGCCGATGCGAGAGGTCCGAGGAAAGCAGCCACTGAATGCACGACTCGATGGAGTCGAAGCCGAATTCGCCTGCGGCGGCGCCGATTCCCCGTTCCAGATCAGTCAGGCGTTCGGGGGGGAAATGCAGACCCAGGCGGGTTTCGACGAAGTCGCTGAGTCGGGCCAGCAGAGAGGACCGGAATCCTGCCGCGCCGGTATGATGAGAGGTCAGCCTGCGCACGCCCTTAAACTTCCCGGCCGTCGGGCATCGCCATGCCTGCTGCCAGCAATTGCTCGATCTCGTCATCCTCTTCCGAAGAGAGGAAGCTATCGAGATCGTAAATATAGACCATCCCTGACCCGATCCCGGTGACCCCATGCAGATATTCAATGCCGGGATAGACCTGTTCCGGCGCGACAATATCCTCCTCGCAGAGTCCGGTGACCCCGAGGACGTCATCAACGACCATGACGACCGGTCGGGTGGCGGTACGGGCAATGATCATCCGATGCTCCGGCGCCGTCGCGATCGCGGGTAGACGGAACAACCGGCGGATATTCAACACCGGCAGAATCCGGCCATGGACGTTGACCAGGCCGAGGACGATCGCCGGGGCCTGCGGCACAGGGCTGATTTCCACGGCCGGCACAACCCGGTCGATTTTCGATGTCCCCAGCGCACACTGGAGACCGGCCAGGGCAAAGACCAGCAGCTTCTCCGCGCCGCTCATGATGACACGCGCAACGGCACGACCGGCGCCACGGCGGCGACGGACCACAGGAGGTTATTGACATGTTTCATCGTTGCTACCTGCATCGCTCCACCACCAGGGAGATGCCGAAGGACGAACTGATAACGACTCCGTTCGATCCGATCCCTCGCCGTCACGAGCGGCAGTCGTTGAGCCGGATAAAGAGCCGCGGCCCCGAGTCGGGAAAGCGGCGGCAAGGACATACAACAATTGTCCAGATTACGGGAAAAATAAAGACAAATCTGAATGATCGAGATTTTCGCCCCTGCGGCCACGGGAGCGCCGTGCCGCCGCCGCCCCGGGAGTGCCGGAGGTCTCTGTTGCGAAGACAATGGCCCTTCCGCAAACGATATTTTCCCCCATCCAACCCGAGTCAATGTTTCCGGCTGCAGGGGAGATGAGGTTTTCGTCCTTTTGCTCAGATGATCCCTGATCCGAGGGCAAAGGCGATGCCCAACAGGAGCAGACCGGTCACAGTCTGGACGGTCTTCATCGTGATTTTATGGAGGAAGCGCTTGCCGATCACCACCCCGGCGAAGGCGGCGAGAGCCCCGGCAACGACCAGCGGCCATTGCCCGGCAGCGAACAGACCGGATGCGCCGACGGTGAGGAACAGGGTGATGTAGGTCGTGATTCTGGCCACATCGACCATACAGCCGATAACGGCATTGGTGCCGACAAAGGCCTCGGTCGAGATCCCGACCTTGACGAGAAACGCCGAACGCAGCGCCCCCTGGTGGCCGGAAAACCCACCGAAAAAGCCTGAGAGAATTCCCCCGAGAAACAGATATTTCCGATCGAATTTCAAAGATTTCAGCCCGGGCAGGAGTTCGAACAGGGCGAAAACGAACATCAGCACCGCCATGACGAGTTTGATCGGGGTGATGACGGCTGTTCTCGGGCCGACGGCATATCTGGCGATCTCGCCGAAATGGGCCACGTAGCCGAGAGCCGCGGCCCCGGCCAGGGCGGCGATGACCGCCGGCAGGCCGAATCGCCAGACGATCGCGAAATCGGCATGCCTGCCAACCATGGCGATCTTGAAGATATTGTTTGCCCCATGGACGATGGCGGTCGCGGCGACGGCGACCTCCATCGGGAAAAACAGGGCAAAGACCGGCAGGAGCAGCGTGCCCAACCCGAATCCCGAATACAATGTCAGGCCCGAGGTCAACAGGGCGGCCACACAAACGACGAGATACAACATAATAGCCTCTTGTTCTCAATATGTATTTCAGAGTCCGGTCTCGCCGGCAGGACCGGCATACCGGTCTCGGCGGCAAGTTCTCCGAGTTGGCGCCTGGCCGCCTCCAGCACCGGGCCTCAGGTTTTTCTGCCCTTCAGGGTGATGATGAACTCGGAGCCGATCCCTTCCTGGCTGCGGACATCGATTTTGCCGTCATGGGCCTGGACGATGTGTTTGACGATCGCCAGCCCGAGGCCGGTCCCGCCTTCCGTCCGGCTCCTGGCCTGATCGCTGCGGTAGAAGCGCTCGAACAGCCGCGGCAGGTGCTGCGGGGCGATGCCGCAACCGGTATCCCTGACCGCTATCGTCACCTGCGGAGTTCCGCCATCATCTGCACGGACGGCGGCGGAGATCGTGACGACATCGTCTTTCCGGCTGTAGCGGATGGCGTTGACCACCAGATTGACGATCGCCTGTTCGAGCAGGGTGTCGTTCATCGTCGCCAGGATCCCCTCCGGACAGTCAACGGCGATGCCGACACCGGCCCGCTCCGCCTCGATCCGGCAGGTCTGGACCGCAGCCTCGAGAACCATGGCGAGCGGTCCCTCGCGGAGATCTATCCCCCCGGCCCGCGCTCCCTGCTCGATCCGCGACAGGGCCAGCAGGTCGTCGATGATCGCGTTCAACCGCTCGGACTGGCGCAGCACCGTCTCCAGGAACGGGATCGCGACCTCGCGGTTGTCGAGGGCCCCGTCGAGCAGGGTCTCGACATAGCCGCGGATCGAGGTGATCGGCGTCCGCAATTCGTGCGAAACATTGGCAACAAAATCGCGGCGGATGGTCTCGAGCCGCCGCAGCTTGGTGACGTCGTTGATGACCGCCAGCGCCCCGCCCTTCTTTGCCCTGCCGTCGACAAGACTGACGATGCGGACCTGCAGCAGCTTGTCCCCCTCCCGGTCGCGAAAGATCATCTCCTCCTCCACCGGCTCGCCGGAGGCCAGCACCCGGCCGATCTGGACCTGCAGGTCGATGTTGCGGACGACCGCCTGTAGGAGCCTGCCGGGCGCCTCCCCGGCATCGACGGCGAGCAGGCGGGCGGCGGCGGCATTGATGCCGATCACCCGCTCCTCCTTATCGACCGCGATAACCGCTTCGATCATGCTCGAAAAAACGGTATGAAGCTGTTGCCGATGGGTTTCGATCGTCGTGATCCTGTCATCAAGCATCTCCGCCATCCGATCCATCGACGCGGCAAGCGATGCCACCTCAAGCGAGGCCGAGTCGGGAAGGGACGCCTGCATCTTGCGGCTGAAATCTCCCCGGGCGAAGTCCTCGGCGTTGTGCTGCATTGCTTCCAGCGGACGGCTGATCCGGCGTGAGAGCAGGAGGACGAGCAGGCCGGCGGCGACGACGACGACGATTGAACCGATGCCGATCCGCACCTGGATTCCCGCCAGGGCGCGATCGATGGCGGTCACCGGCACCGCCAGGCGCAGCACGGCCTCGACCGTCGCGGCCCCGCCAGGGTTTGCCCGGCGGATGGGAATGGCGGTATACAGCATCGATTCGTTGAGGGTCTTGCTGAAACGCAGCGATTGCCCGGTGTCGCCGGCGAAGGCCGCAGCTATTTCCGGGCGCTGCAGGTGATTTTCCATCGATTCCGGGGTCTCGCTGGAATCGGCGAGGACCTTGCCGTCGGGGGAGATGACGGTGATCCGGGTCAGCGATTCCCGCCCGACCTGGACACAGAACGCCCGGAGCTCCGGCGGGTCGGCAAGCAGCCTTTCGACCCGGGCCCTGACCAGCGCGGCCCGGGCCGTCAGATCGGTTCCGACATGATCAACGAAAAAGTCCTGGATACTGGCGGTTGCATACCAGGTGACGGCAGCGATGCACAGGAGGATGGCCGCCAGGAAAGCCGGGAATATATGCCATAGGAGTTTTCTCTGTCTCATCTCACTTTTCCCCACTCCGTGTTGACTTGAAACGATAGCCGATCCCCCGGACGGTCTCGATGCTCTCACCGGCCTCGCCGAGCTTCTTGCGCAGACCGTAAATCTGCACGTCGATGGCCCGCGGCGTAATCAGAAAATCATAGCCGCGGACGGCATCGATAATCTGCTGCCGGCTGAAGACCCAACCCGGCTTCGCCGCCAGCAGCACGAGGATGCCGAACTCGGTCATCGTCAGGGCCAGCAATTCTCCATCGACGCGGACCTCATGCCGGCCCTGGTCGATCTCGATGCCGGCCCCGGTGATGATGGTGTGGCCCTCGTCCTCCCCTTCCTGCGCCCGGCCGCGGCGGAGAACCGCCTTGACCCGGGCGATCAGTACTTTGGGGCTGAAGGGCTTGATGATATAGTCGTCGGCGCCGGCCTCGAGACCGGCGACCACGTCTTCTTCCTCGCCCTTGGCGGTCAGCATCAGAATCGGCACCGCCGCCCGGGTCGGCGATTCGCTTTTCCTGACGGCGGCGCAGACCTTGATGCCGCTCATGCCCGGCAGCATCAGGTCGAGCAGGATGCAGTCGACCTCGTCGCGCTGCAGGCAGGCCAGCGCCTCCTCGCCGGAATCGGCGCAGCTGACGTGGAAACCGGCCCTGATCAGGTTGTAACTCACCAGCTGCTGGATATCGGCATCGTCTTCAACGACGAGAATATGCGATTTTGCCATGTTCCTGAATGTTCCTCGCTTGTCTCTTCTTTCCCCCGTCGTCTCAGGGGCAGGCAACCCGGCGGGGACCATCTCCGCTGGGGCCGGCAACGGGCCATCACCGTGACGGCCCTTTGCGCATGCGTCTCCAAATGTGCTGTATTTACCCCCTTGGCCGCAAGCGCAATCGACCCCCTAACCAAATACTAACGAAGTCCTGATCACAACAAAACACAAGACCGTTACGTTATCCCCAGCATCAAGGACAACTTCCGTCCCGGAAACCACCTCGACCTCACCCAGGAAGAACGACACGATGACAACCCATTTCACCTTTCATCACGCGCTGATCAAGCTCAACAAGATGGTCCTCAAGATGAGCGCCATGGCCGAGGACCGGGTCCGCAAGGCGGCGACGATCATCAAGACCCGCGATCTCGAGCTCATCCAGTCATTGACCAACTCCGATTATGAAATCGACGAGATGGAGATGGAGGTGGAAGAGGAATGCCTGAAGATCCTGGCCCTGCACCAGCCGGTGGCCAGCGACCTCCGTTTCATCATCATGGTGATCAAGGTCAACAGCGAGATCGAGCGTATTGCCGATCTCGCCGTCAACGTGGCGATGCGGATGCAGGCGATTCTCAAGAGCCCGCACAGGGTCCCCACGCCCTATGACTATACCGGGATGGCGGAAAAGGTTATCACCATGCTGAAGATGAGCATCGATGCGATGACCAATCGCGACGTCAGACTGGCCCGCACTGTCTTCGTCCTCGATGACGAGGTCGATGCGATGCGTCTCGACGCCTACCTCAAGGTCAAGGACATGATCCGCAAATACCCGGAACACCCGGGCCAGTTGATCAACAGCTACCTGATCGCCCGTCACCTCGAACGGATCGGCGACCGGGCCACCAATATCGCCGAAGAGGTCATCTACCTGGTCGAAGGCGAAATCGTCCGCTGCCAGTGACCCGCCGCCAGCAGATGCAACCATCCAACCGCACCGCCGTCACCGCAACCGCCTGCTGAGACCACCATGGACTTTCCCACCCTGCTCCTCGTACTCCTGCTCCTCGCCGTCGGCGCCTATTTTCTCGGTACCGGAAAGGCTATGGCGGCGGCCGCCGCCGGGGGCGGAATCCGCAGTCTCCATTCGCTGCCCAGTCACTACGGGGCGCTGACTGCCGTCGCCGCCGTCCTGCCGGCACTCTGCCTCGCCATCGTGTGGCAGGCGGCCCAGCCCGCGATACTGACCAGCCTGCTCAGGGCAAGCCTGCCGGCTGAGACCCAGGCGCTCTCCGCCGGCGAGTTCAGCCTCATCATCAACGACATCACCAACGTCGTCGCCGGCAACTTTACCCCCGGCGCCGACCAGACGGTCATTGCCGAGGCGGCACAACGGTATATGAAGTTGCAGGAAAGATCCGACCTGCTGCGCACCGGCATCGTCCTGCTGCTGGCGGCGGCCTCGACCGCCCTGATCTCCACCCGCATTACCGCCCGACTGCGGGCCAGAAATATCGTCGAAGGGGTATTGAAGGCGCTGCTGATCCTCTGTTCGGCCTTCGCCATCTTCACCACCATCGGCATCGTCCTGTCGGTGCTGTTCGAGGCCATGCGCTTCTTCAAGATCGTGCCGCCCCACGAGTTCCTGTTCGGTCTCGACTGGAGCCCGCAGATGGCGATCCGCGCCGACCAGACCGGTTCCTCCGGGGCCTTCGGCGCCGTGCCGGTCTTCGCCGGGACCATGCTCATCGCCCTGATCGCGATGATCGTCGCGATCCCGATCGGCCTGCTGTCCGCCATCTATCTCTCGGAATACGCCAGCGAACGGCTGCGCACGGTCGCCAAACCGCTGCTGGAGATCCTCGCCGGAATCCCGACGGTCGTCTACGGTTTTTTCGCCGCCCTGACCGTCGCCCCTCTGATCCGCGACCTCGGCCTCTCCTTCAACCTCCCGGTCTCCTCCGAGAGTGCCCTGGCCGCCGGGCTGGTCATGGGGATCATGATCATCCCCTTCGTCTCGTCGCTGTCCGAGGACGTGCTCCACGCCGTGCCGCAATCGCTGCGCGACGGCTCACTGGCCCTTGGGGCGACGAAGTTCGAGACGGTCAAAAACGTCGTCGTCCCGGCCGCCCTGCCCGGCATCGTCGGCGGCGTCCTGCTCGCGGTGTCACGGGCGATCGGCGAGACGATGATCGTCGTCATGGCCGCCGGGCTCTCGGCCAACCTCACCGCCAACCCGTTCCAGGCGGTGACCACGGTCACGGTACAGATCGTCACCCTGCTGGTCGGCGACCAGGAATTCGACAGCCCCAAGACGCTGGCGGCCTTCGCCCTCGGCCTGGTCCTGTTCTTCTTCACCCTCTTCCTCAACTTCATCGCCCTGCGGGTGGTGCAGAAATACCGTGAACAGTATGAATAACAACGCCCAACCGCCGGCCGGCCGCGACACCCCGGGCCGGTCGCTGAACGAGCGGATCGGCCGGGACCTGCCGCGCCGTTACCGGGCCGAGAAACGCTTCCGGCGGCTCGGCCTCACCGCCATCGTCGTCGCCCTGTCGTTTCTGGTCTTCCTCTTCGGCTCGATCATCGGCAGCGGCTACAGCGCCTTCCGGCAGACCTACATTGAGCTGTCCGTGACCTTCGACGAATCGGCCTTCACCAGCGAGAACCTCGCCGCCGCCGATTTTCCCGGCATCGTCAAGCAGTCGTTGCGGGCGATGTTCCCGGAGGTCGAGGGTCGCGCGGCGCTGAAAAACCTGTACAGGATCGTCAGTCCCTCGGCTGCCCATACCCTGCAGGACATGGTCGCCGAAAACCCCAACCTGATCGGCACCACCCAAAGGATCTGGGTCCTGGCCGACGACGACGTCGACATGCTGGTCAAAGGCCAGATCAGCGGTACAGGGGAGGAGGCCAACCGCCGCCTCAAGGACGACCAGCTCGCCTGGATCACGACCCTCCGGGGCCAGGGCAAAATCGAGACCCGCTTCAATACGACCTTCTTCACCGCCGGCGATTCCCGCGAGCCCGAACAGGCCGGTATCCGGGGGGCGGTGATGGGGTCGTTCTACTCGCTGCTCATCACCCTGCTCCTCTCCTTTCCGATCGGGGTCATGGCGGCGATCTATCTCGAGGAGTTCGCTCCGGACAACATCTGGACCAATATCATCGAGGTCAACATCAACAACCTCGCCGCCGTGCCGTCGATCATCTTTGGCCTGCTCGGGCTGGCGATCTTCATCAACTTCTTCGGCATGCCCCGGTCGACCCCGGTCGTCGGCGGCCTGGTGCTGACCCTGATGACCCTCCCGGTCATCATCATCGCCAGCCGGGCGTCGCTGAAGTCGGTGCCGCCGTCGATCCGCGAGGCGGCGCTGGGCATCGGCGCCTCGAAGATGCAGACGGTCGTCCATCACGTCCTGCCGCTGGCCCTGCCCGGCATGCTGACCGGGACCATCATCGGCATGGCCCGCGCCCTGGGCGATACCGCCCCGTTGCTGATGATCGGCATGATCGCCTTCATCGTCGACATCCCCGGCGGTTTCACCGATCCGGCCACTGCCCTGCCGGTGCAGATCTTCCTCTGGGCCGACAGCCCGGAACGGGCCTTCACAGAGAAGACCTCGGCGGCGATCATGATCCTGCTCGCCTTTCTGATCGTCATGAACGCCACGGCGGTCTTCCTGAGAAAAAAATTCGAGATCAAATGGTGATCCGTTGGTCCTTCAACCCGGCTGCCGCACGACCGGAACCGGCGGCTTTGCTCCACAACCCATGGAGAACACGATGAACGCACGCAGCATTTTTGTGGCCGGCGCCACTCTCAAGGCCATGTAATATTGAAACGAACCGTCAGACAGGGGCGATCCTCTCCCCGGTCTCTCCCCACTCCGCTGCCCTCCATCTCCAGGCAGCCAACCGCGGCAGGCAAACAATGTTTATGAAACTGACATCCGGGCAAACAGGAAGCACCAACCAATCGACCATGGAAGGAACCGGTTTTGCCGCCTCCCGGCAACAGGATGCCGGAGCGGAGGCGCAACGGCAGACCGTCGGCGAGCCCTTTGTCGCCGATCCCCGCATGACCGCCAGGGATGTCGCCGTCTCCTATGGCGACAAATGCGCCATCCGCAGCATCAGTATCGATGTGGGCTGCAACGAGGTGCTGGCGATGATCGGCCCATCCGGCTGCGGCAAGTCGACCTTTCTCCGCTGCCTCAACCGGATGAACGACACCGTCTCCGGCTGTCGGGTCACCGGCGAGATCAGGCTCGACGGAGAGAATATCTACGCCCCGTCGGTCGATGTCGTGCCGCTACGGGCCCGGGTCGGCATGGTCTTCCAGAAACCGAACCCCTTCCCCAAATCGATCTTCGACAACGTCGCCTACGGGCCGAAGATCCATGGCCTGACCCGCAACAAGGCCGAGCTCGAGGAGATCGTCGAGACCTCGCTCAACAAGGCGGGGCTGTGGGAAGAGGTCAAGGACCGCCTGCAGGAACCGGGGACCGGGCTGTCGGGCGGACAGCAGCAGCGGCTGTGCATCGCCCGCGCCATCGCCGTCAGCCCCGAGGTCATCCTGATGGACGAGCCCTGCTCGGCCCTCGACCCGATCGCCACCGCCCGGATCGAAGATCTGATCGGCGAACTGCGGCTGCAGTACTCGATCGTCATCGTCACCCATGCCATGCAGCAGGCATCGCGGGTGTCGCAGCGAACCGCCTATTTCCACCTCGGCGATCTGATCGAGGTCGGTCCGACCGAACGGGTCTTCACCAATCCCCGGCACCGGCTGACGGAGGACTATATCACCGGCCGGTTCGGCTGATGCCGCCCATGGTGGCCGGGATGACGGAAATACCGGGGCGCTTCGTTGTGTATATATAAAGGTGTGTGTATAAGGTGACAGATCTATTTATTTGTTGTTGTTGCTTGCTGAAAGGCAATTGACTATACAATCTCTATGCCACGAACAGCCAGGATAGTCCTGCCATACACTCCCCACCATATAGTGCAGCGCGGACATAATCGTCAGACAGTGTTTGTCGCTGATGACGACTATAACTATTATCTGGGAAATCTCATCGAGTTCAAGCGTGCCTTCGACTGTAAGGTTTATGCTTACTGCTTAATGACCAATCATGTCCATCTTGTTGTAGATCCGGGAAAAAATCCAGACTCGTTGTCCCTCTTGATGAAACTGGTTGTAGGACGACAGACAAGATATGTCAATAAGCTTGAAAAGCGCACCGGTAGCTTATGGGAGGGACGTTTCAAGTCAAGTGTGATTTCTACAGAAGAATATTTGCCTGCCTGTTGCCGATATATTGAATTAAATCCTTTACGGGCCGGCATGGTAACTGACCCTGGCGAATACCAGTGGTCAAGCTATGGAGCAAAGGTGCGTGGGCGGAAGGATATGGTTGTTGATTTTCATCCGAGTTATCTTTCATTTGGAGAAAGTGATGGTGCCAGGCAAAAGGCCTATGCGGAATATGTCCGTGGAACAGTGCCTGAGGATGAGATAAAGCTCTTACGAGAGGCTTTGCAACGGGGTCAACTCACCGCGGTGATCGATTTCGAGCAGAGATGGAAAGAAAACTCGGCATCCGTTTATCTAATAAAAGGCAAGGTCGTCCCAGAAAAGTGAATGAAAAATAATTCTGTTTGAATGCATAAGCCCCAAGAACGGAAGAAACCTCCATGTGGGTATAATGTTTAACAACTGTTGGGTCGAGAACCAGCTCGCCCAAAATACACCACAGGGAGGTTTCTATGAGCGCATGTTA
>Ga0209066_10001635_pt1 | contig 29141 bp, 27 predicted proteins | sample All_14_2_FD_187198 | JGI IMG/M metagenome (GOLD analysis project Ga0209066, IMG submission 187198) | Freshwater microbial communities in response to fracking from Pennsylvania, USA - Allegheny Zone_MetaG_DW_15 (SPAdes) (version 2) ...
GTCTGGCGGGCCGCTATCTGCTGGGCGGCGGCTTCTGGCCCTCGCTGGTCGCGGCCCTGGTGATCGGCTTCACCCCCATCATCGTCTACCGCCTGTGGAAGCGAGCTCACCATCGGTGATCTGACGGGCTTGAGCCGAGGGCCGAATGAAAGCCGCCCTTTATCCCATCCCCGTCATCCTCGGACTTGATCCGAGGATCGGACGCTGAGCCGCCACCGCGGTGGAGATGGGGCACGGACCCTGCGACGAATGCCCTGTCGTTGGTTGCGGAACATCCGATCCTCGGATCAAGTCCGAGGATGACGAAGGCCCAAGACAGACGAGTCCAAACAACAGAATTCGACGCGCCCTGGCCGGGGCTGGGGCTATGATGGATCCGATCGCTTCGTCTGATCCGGACTATCCGGACTATCCCGACTCCAAATTTTCCCGGCACTCATGACCCAAACCCGCGACATTCCCGGCGTCATCGCCCCACCACCCTTGATTTATTTGGGGTTTCTTCTCCTTGGCTGGGGACTGGGCCAGGTCCTGCCTGATCCGGGGCTGGGGCTGGAGACCGTGTGGCGACGCGGACTGGCCGTGGTCCTGATCGTGGCCGGCCTGGTGATCGACGGGGCGGCGGCCGGGCATTTCCGGCGTCTGGGCACGCGGGTCGAGCCGTGGCACCCCTCGACCGTCCTGGCCACCGACGGCCTTTATCGCTTCAGCCGCAACCCGATCTATCTGGGGTTCGCCCTAGCCTATGTCGGGTTCGCCGTCGCCATGGACAGCGTCTTGGCCTTGGCTCTGCTGGTCCCTTGCCTGATCGTGGTCGACCGGCTCGTGATCGCGCGCGAGGAACGCTATCTGGCCGCCAGATTCGGTGCGGCCTATGACACCTATCGCCAGCGGGTGCGCCGATGGCTGTGAGCCCCGACCCCTCCTCGCCCGACCCCGCCTCTCTGCGGGACGAACTGTCGGCCCTGGCGATCGAGGAACTGGACGCCGCCTGTGCCCTCAGCTGGGTGGAGATGAAGCGGATCACCCCCTGGGGCGACACCTTCGAAGGCTTCGCCCCGTCCGGTCGCCAGGTCGAGATCGAGCGCCGCTATCTGTGGGCCCATGATCCGGCGGGCGGGATACTGATCGAGATCGAGGTCCGGGACCCCGCGGCCCGCGAAGGGGCCGAGGCCCGCGCCGTGCTCTGCGCGCCGCTGTAGGGCCGCGTTCGACGATCGGCGTTAACCTTTTGATTGGCCTTGCGCGCGGCCTGGGTCATCATGGCGGGACATCAACGGGGGGAACCGGGCGTGGCCAACTATCCGTCGGACTTTCAGGGCGCGCAGACCGCCTATGAAGCAGTCGAGCCGACCGTCTTCCTGGGGGTGGAGCCTCTGCTGATCGGTCTGGTCCTGCTGGCCTTGCTGCTGGTCGGTTACCTCGCCTATCGCCAGGGTCTGAAGGCTGGCGAGGGCTCCACGGACAGCGATGCCCCCGCCGCCATCCATGCGGCCCTGCTGGCCGCATCCCAGGCCGCCATGAGCGCCGACAGCAACAGCCTGAAGTCCAAGGCCGTGGCCCTGCGGAACCGCATCCAGGAACTGCTGGGCCCGGTGCTGGTGGTCAGCAAGGGTCTGGGCAAGGCGGTCGACCTGCTGGACAAGGCGATCGAAGGCAAGGTCAAGGAAGAGGCCAAGCCCGACCCTGCCAAGCCCGCAGTGCCCGCCGGGACCGCCTCGACCACTCCCGTATGCACCTGTGGGCATGACGCCAAGCCCGGGGCCTGTACCTGCGGCGCGGCCCCGGCTGCCGCAGCCGCGAGCGCCCTGGCCTTCAACCATGTGACGGTGATCGGCCTGACCGCGCCGCAGGGAGTGCAGCCCGTCGCGCCGCCGTCCCCGCCTGCGCCCGCCGCGCCCCCTGCGACCAAGATTCGCGACATGACCGGTGACGAACAGACCGAGGCCCTGGCCAAGGCCGTCCGCGCCTTCCACGACCATTGGGCCCCCGAGGCTAGGAAGCGGATCGAAGAGCTGGACGCGGCGCGAAAGGCTCTGTCGCGCAAGCCTCCCGGGACCAAGCTCAATGCCGGCCACGGCAGCGGCTCCCACATCTGATGAAGCGGTTTCCCACGCGACGGGCCCTGGTCGGCGGCGCAGCCGCTCTCGGCCTTGCCGGGCCGGGCACCGTGGCCCGCGCCGACATCCCCTCACACGCCCGATATGTGCTGGAGCAGGAGGCCCTGGCCTTCCTGGCGAATACGGGTGCTCCCGGCGTCTCGGTCGCCATCGCCCGCAACGGACAGCTGGAGTATGCGGAGGGCTTCGGCCTCGCCGACCTGAACGGTCGGCGCATGACCGCCGATCATCAGTTCCGGATCGCCAGCCTGTCCAAGCCGATCACCGCCGCCGCGATCATGACCCTGGTCGAGCGGGGCGATCTGTCGGTCGCAGACCGGCTGTTCGGCTGGAACGGGATACTGGAGGATCGCTATGGCCCGACCCATGGCGGACTGCACGCGATCACGATCGACCACCTGCTCAGCCACACGGGCGGGGGTTGGACCAATGACAACAACGACCCCACCATGATCCATTTCGGGGCTAGCCAGGATCAGATGATCGCCCGGACCCTGGCCAATGCCCCTCTGACCTTCGCGCCGGGAACCCGGCAGCTCTATTCCAACTTCGGCTACTGCCTGCTGGGCCGGGTGATCGAACAGGTCACGGGCGAAGACTATGAGGCCTGGGTCCGCCGGGAGGTGCTGCGCCCCTGCGGATCGCGGGCCATGCGGATCGGCTCCTCCGTGCGCGGCGATCGCGAGGTGGCCTATGTGAGCGGCAGCGGCGGCGATCCTTACGGCGTCGACATGGCCCTGCTGGATGCCAACGGCGGCTGGATCGCCAGTCCGACCGAGCTGATCCGCTTCCTGGTCCGGGTGGACGGCTATTCGTCCCCCGCCGATATCCTGAATGCGGACAGTACCCGCTACATGGCGACCCGGCCGTTCTGGGGCGCGGACTTCGGTCACGGCTGGACCGTGAACGATCGCGACAACTGGTGGCACACCGGCATCCTGCCTGGGGCCTCGGCCTTCATGTGCCGGACGCAAAGCGGCTTCTGCTTCGCCGCCCTGGCCAATACGGGCGGGCCGGGATCGAACCTGCCGCAGCTGCTGGACCGGATGATGTTCCGCATGGCGGGCTTCGTGCCCGGCTGGGCCCCCTGATCCGCCACGGCTGTTGCAAGGAACGGCGAAAGGGCTAGCCTAGCCGAATGAAACTCGCCTCATTGAAGCATGGCCGTGACGGTCGCCTGGTCGTCGTCTCCTCCGACCTCCACTGGTTCACCGATGCCTTCCTGATCGCCCCGACCCTGCAGGCGGCGCTGGACGACTGGGAGCGGTGCGAACCGCGCCTGCGGGCTCTGTCCGAAAGCCTGGACCATGAGGCCGTGCCGCGCGGCCGGTTCCATGAGCGGGAGGCCGCCAGCCCCCTGCCGCGGGCCTATCAGTGGGCGGACGGCTCTGCCTATGTGAACCATGTCGAACTGGTGCGTCGGGCTCGCGGCGCCGAAATGCCCGCCAGCTTCTGGACCGATCCCCTGATGTATCAGGGTGGGTCCGACAGCTTCCTGGCCCCGCGCGATCCTATCCCCCTGGCCGACGAGGCCTGGGGCTGCGACCTGGAGGCCGAGGTGGTGGTCGTGACCGGCGACGTGCCCCAGGGCGTCTCGCCGACCCAGGCCCTCGATCACATCCGCCTGGTCGGGCTGGTCAATGACGTCTCCCTCAGAAACCTGATCCCGGCCGAACTGGCCAAGGGGTTCGGCTTCGTCCAGTCCAAGCCGTCCAGCGCGCTTTCGCCCGTCTTCGTCACGCCCCGCGCCCTGGGCGACCGGTTCCGGGACGGAAAGCTCCACGGCACCCTGTCGGTCGCGCTGAACGGGACCGACTTCGGCCGCGCCGACGCCGGGGTCGACATGACCTTCGACTTCGGCACCCTGATCGCCCACCTGGCAAAGACCCGCCCCCTGGGCGCGGGCACCATCATCGGCTCGGGCACCGTTTCCAACCGCGACGCCGACGGCGGACCGGGCAGGCCCGTGGCCGATGGGGGTCTGGGCTATTCCTGCATCGCCGAGATCCGCACGGTCGAGACCCTTCTGGGCGGTGCGCCGCGGACCCCGTTCCTGAAGCATGGCGATACCGTCCGCATCGAGATGCTGGACGACAAACACCACTCCATCTTTGGGGCCATCGAACAGACGGTGGGGCTGGCATGATCGGGCGCTCGTTCATTCTGGGATGGGCTGCCGTTCTCCTGATGGCTGGCTCCGCACCGGCGCAGGACAACCCGCCCGCCACCGACGATTGGGATCTGAGCCACGACCCCGCATCCAAGGTGACCATGGCCTCCGTCAGTTTCAGCAGCGGCCAGACAGTCGCCGTGCGCTGCGTTGACGGCAGCTTCGATGTGATGATCGCTGGACTGGCCCCTCACACGAATGCCGAGAGCACCAGTCTGCCGATGGCGGCGACGATCGAAGGCCGTCCGATCAGTGGCGTATGGCGATCGAACGAGGCTCGCACCACCGGCTTCAGCACGGTACCTCGAATGGCAGCGAGACAGCTGCGGCAGGGCGGCGACATCGAGACGGTTCTTGAGATCGGCAATGATACGACGCGTCGCTATATGTTCGATCTTCCCGCTGACCATAACAATCTGGACAGGGTGATGGAGGCGTGTGGCGTTCCCTTCTCTGATGCCCGAGACGACTTGCCCTCTTCTTGGACCGCAGACGAGAATGGCACTGGACCGCTCTGGGCCGAACGTCCAAATATTTCCAACTCTTATCCCCGCCAAGCGCTTCAGCGCGGCATCTCAGGAAGCGCTACCGTATCCTGCATCGTTCAGAGCCGAGGACGGCTTCGGGACTGCCGTGTCGAGTCTGAACAGCCTCGGGGTGCGGGCTTTGGCGCGTCATTGATCACGGCGGCGCAAGATGCCCGTCTGATCATGCCGGAAGACCCAGCGACGGCTATTGGCAGCCTGGTTTTAGTCACTGCCAACTACTTGGCTCCCTAACGACTACCCCAACGTCTCCACCGTCAGATTGCCGTTGGTGTAGACACAGATGTCCGCTGCGATCGCCATGGCCTTGCGCGCCACCTGTTCGGCGTCCAGTTCGGTGTGGTCGATCAGGGCGCGTGCCGCCGACAGGGCGAAGTTTCCGCCGGAGCCCACCGCCGCCACGCCGTGTTCCGGTTCCAGCACGTCGCCCACCCCGGTGACGGTGAAGATGCTGTCCTTGTCGGCCACCAGAAGCATGGCCTCCAGTCGCCGCAGATAGCGGTCGGTCCGCCAGTCCTTGGCCAGGTCCACACAGGCCCGCGCCAGTTGGTCCGGATACTGTTCCAGCTTGGCCTCAAGCCGCTCGATCAGGGTGAAGGCATCGGCGGTCGCCCCCGCAAAGCCGGCCAGGACGCGCCCGCCGGCCAGGGTCCGAACCTTACGCGCGGCCCCCTTGACGATGGTCGGGCCCATCGAGACCTGTCCGTCCCCCGCGATGACGGTCCGTCCGCTCTTTCGCACCGCCAGAATGGTGGTGCCGTGCCAGTCGGGAAAGGATGAGGTCGGGGTCGGCATGGACGGCATCTCGGAAACTGTGGGCTTCGGGATCAGGTGCAGATGGCGACCGAAATGCGGCGCTGCAAGCGCTAGCTCAGCAATTACAACGTTAGGCGTAGCCATATTGTAGCCAATGTAACGGGTTACATTGCAAATCAATTCCCCATGATATCGATAACTGGAGACGATAATTGCTGTACCGCGTCATATACGCGAGCGAAGCGTTGGGCGCGACCGGCACCTCGGTTCTGTCCCTGGCCCAGATTCTGGGCGTGTCCGAGCGCAACAATCGCCGCGACGAGATCACCAGCCGAATGCTGATCCATGCCGGGCAGGTCCTGCAGGCGGCCGAGGGCCAGCGCGGTGACCTGGACCGTCTCCAGAAGCGCCTGTCGGCGGACCCGCGCCTGGGCGAACTGCGGATTCTGTCCGATCGGCCCATCACGCGACGGGCCTTCAGCGAGCCCATGGGTTTTCGGCGTGTTTCGGTCGACGAGGCCGAAGCTGTGCTGGCGGGACGGTCGCTGTGGGACCTTAGTCCAACCGAGGCCGAGGCGCTGCTGAGCGACAGCCCTCTGCCGATGAGCGCAGTCGCCTGACCGCTTTGGTCGCCTTTCGTTAACCCCGTCGCTTTACCCCTGACATCATTGTCAGTAACGGTCGTTTTTGGCCTGAGTAGAGTGTCCCATGTCCCTGCACCGCGTCATCTATGTCAGTGACGCAGCGGGGTCGGCGGCGACCTCGCTCCTGACCCTGGTCGATATCCTCGGGTCGTCCGACCGCAATAACCGGCGAGATCACATCACCGGCGTCCTGATCCGGCACGGCGGTCGTTTCCTGCAATGGGTCGAGGGGGCGCGTGTGGACCTGGACCGGTTGATGGCCCGGATCGCGACCGATCCGCGACACCATGGCGTGACGGTCCTGTCCGACACCCCGGTCGCGGCGCGCACCTTTCCCGACTGGACGATGGCCCAGGTCGAAGCCGACCCGCCTATGGCCGAAATCCTGTCCACCCCGCTCACGCCTCAGGACGCGGGCCAGGTCGAGCGCCTGATCCTGTCGGCGGCCAAACTGTCACGGCCCGGCGAGGCGTGACGCGCACCGCCGGACGGGCTAGACCGCCGGAGTGACGTTTTCAGACGACGAGATCGACCGATATGCGCGTCATCTGGTGCTGGCCGAGATCGGCGGTCCAGGACAGCAGGCGCTGAAGCGCGCGCGCGTGGCCATCGTCGGACTGGGTGGCATCGGCGGCCCTGCGGCCCTGTATCTGGCGGCTGCGGGTGTGGGGACACTGGTCTTGATCGACGACGACGCCGTCTCGGCGTCCAACCTGCAGCGCCAGATCCTGTTTCAGACCGCCGATGTCGGGCGATCAAAGATCGAGGCCGGTGCGGACCATCTGTCGGCTCTGAATCCCCATGTGGCGATCCAGGCGGTGGAGCAGAACCTGTCCACACGGAACGCCGCGGAGGCTCTGGCGGGCTGTGACGTCGTCATCGACGGGACAGATGACTTCGATACCCGGTTCGTGGTCAATGCGGCCTGCCTGGCAGCCCGCATCCCCCTGGTGTCGGGGGCGTTGGGGCGCTGGAGTGGACAGGTGGCGGTCTTCGAGGGCCGCCCCTGCTATCGCTGCCTGGTTCCCGAAGCCCCGCCCGAGGCTGAAACCTGCGCCAGGGTCGGTGTCATCGGGGCGCTCGCCGGGGTGATCGGTGCCATGACCGCCCTGGAGGCGATCAAGCGGATCACGGGCGCGGGCCGGACCCTGGCCGGTCGTCTGATGCTGTACGACGGCCTGGCCGGAACCAGTCGCGTCGTCAGCATCGCCGCCGATCCTGCCTGCCCGGATTGCGGACAACAGCCCCGATGAGGTCGGCTATGTGGTCCTCTGAACCCGAAGCGCGAAATAGATGATGAAGGCATAGCAGGCGACGGGCACCAGATAGGCCGTGGCGATGCTGGTGGCGTCCGACAGAGCCCCCATGGCGGCAGTCAGAACGGCACCCCCGATGATGGCCATCACCAGAAGGGACGAGCCGCTCTTGCGCGCTTCGCCCAGGCCACGAATGCCCAGGGCGAAGATCGTGGGATACATCACCGACATGAAGAAGCTGGACGCGACCAGCGCATACAGACCCATCATCCCAGGCTGAAGCACCGCAAACACGGTCAGCACGATATTGATCAGGCCGAACAGGGCCAGCAGTCGGGCCGGGCTGAGGAAGCGCATCAGGAAGGCCCCGACGAACCGGCCACCCATGAAGGCCACGAGCGAGATGGTCAGGAAGTCCGCCGCCACGCGCTCGGGCGTGCCGGGCACGGTGTCGATGGCATAGCGGATCAGATAGCTCCAAACCCCGACCTGAGCGCCGACGTAGAAGAACTGCGCGATCACCGCCATACGGAGCGGGCGATGGGAAAGGGCCGCGCCCAGACCGCCGCCACTGACGCTGGAGCCTTCATCGACATCATCGCGAAGCGCGGGGAACCGGGTGAACAGGATCAGCAGCGCCCAGGCGACGACGATCAGTCCGATCACGACATAGGGGCCCTGAACGGCAGCGGATTCGGCGGCCAGATAGGCGTCCCTGGCTGCGGGCGTCATGGCCGCCAGGGCTTCGGGGGAGTGCTCGACGCCTGACAGGATGAACTGCCGTCCGATCAGGACCCCGGCGATCGATCCCAGTGGATTGAAGGCCTGGGCCAGATTGAGCCGGCGCTCCGACGTCTCAGGTGGTCCGAGGACCGTGATCAAGGGGTTGGCCGACGCTTCAAGGAAGGCCAGGCCACTAGCGATAACGAACAGGGCCCCCAGAAAGAACAGATAGGAATGGGCCTCGGCGGCCGGATAGAACAGGAAGGCCCCCCCGGCATAGCCCATCAGACCCACGACCACGGCGGCCTTGTAGCCGAAGCGCCGCATGAAGAGCCCGGCGGGAATGGCCAGGAAGAAGTACCCTAGGTAGAAGGCCGACTGAACCAGGCCGGACTGCAGGTCCGTTAGGACGAACGCCTTCTGAAACTGGCGGATCAGGATGTCGTTCAGATTATTGGCGACGCCCCACATGAAGAACAGGCTGACGACCAGGATCAACGGCAACCAGTATCGAGCGGCGGACGTGGAGCGGGGCTCCGATTCTACAGCGGTCATTCTGTTTCTCTCCCTGGGGCGCACCTCGTCCTTGATCGGACGCATCGCGTTGCGCGTGGCAAGCTGAGCACAAAAATCAGCCGCCGCAAATATGAAATATCACTTCATATATGTGATTGATCCTGGTCGTTCGCTGACAGGTCGTTGGTGGGCCCAGGTTCAGAAGCTCTCGGCCACGACACGTTGGCGCTGGCGTCCCAGGCCTTCGATTTCAAGATCCATGACATCGCCTGGCGAAAGCCAGACCTGCGGGTTCTGCCCCATGCCGACGCCCGGGGGTGTGCCTGTCGAGATGATGTCGCCGGGATGCAGGCTCATGAACCGCGAAACATAGGCGATCAGGAAGGCCGGCTTATAGACCATGGTGGCCGATGAACCGTTCTGGAACCGGCGGCCGTTCACTGACAGCTGCATGGACAGGTTGCCGACGTCGCCCGCCTGATCGGGTGTGACCAGCCAGGGTCCGATCGGACCGAAGGTGTCGCATCCCTTGCCCTTGTCCCAGGTGCCGTGGCGCTCAAGCTGGAAAGCCCGTTCAGAGATATCGTTGATGACGCAGTAGCCCGCGACATGAGCCAGCGCTTCAGCCTCGTCGACGTATCGTGCCGTTCGCCCGATCACGACGCCCAGCTCGACTTCCCAGTCCAGCTTGGTGGAATCGCGCGGCTGCAGGACATCATCGTTCGGACCGATGATGGCGCTGGTCGCCTTCATGAACACGACCGGCTCCGGCGGGACGACCGCCCCCGTCTCGGCCGCATGATCGGCGTAGTTCAAGCCGATGCAGATGAACTTTCCGACCCGACCGACACAGGCACCGATGCGAGGGCTGCCGACCACGACGGGCAGGGAAGACGGGTCGATCGCCGCCAGTCTTGTCAGGGCTTCGGGGTCCAGCGCGTCGCCCGCCAGGTCGTCGATGTGGCTGGACAGGTCCCGGATCACGTCATCGGTGTCCAGCAGCCCAGGGCGTTCCTGGCCGACAGGGCCGTAGCGAAGAAAACGCATGGTTCAGTTGCTCCAGCCGCCGTCGATGAGTTGGATAGTCCCGGTCGTAAAGCTCGACTCGTCGCTTGCAAGGTACAGGGCCAGGGCGGCGATCTCATGGGCCTGACCCAGTCGCCCCATCGGCTGACGCGCGTTGAAGGCGGCATAAGCCGCCTCATAGTCCCCCGTGGCGCGCAACCGGTCGTGCAGGGAAGGGGTCTCGACCGTGCCGGGGCAGATGGCGTTGCAACGCACGCCCTGACCGACGTGGTCCACGGCGACAGCCTTCGTCAGCCCGATCACGGCGGCCTTGCTGGCTCCATAGGCGGCTCGGTTCGGGACGCCTTTCACGGAGCTGGCGATCGACGACATATTGATGATGGAGCCCTGGCCCCGCGCGATCATCCCCGGCAGAAAGGCGCGGATGGTGCGGTACATGGCCGTGACATTGAGGTTCAGCGAAAAGGCCCAGGCGGCTTCGTCACAATCCAGGATGGTCCCCGCGTGGACGAAGCCCGCGCAGTTGAACAATACGTCTATGGGGCCGATCTCGGCCGCCACGCGGGTGATGGCGTCACTGTCCAGGACATCCAGCCCCCGGCCCAGGCACCCCCTGGCCTTGGCCGCCAGCTCCGGGTCCCGGTCCGTCGCATGGACGGTGGCACCTTCGGCGGCGAACATTTCGGCCGTGGCAAGCCCGATACCCTGACCGGCGGCGGTGATCAGACAGGTCTTGCCCTCCAGACGACCCGTCATGCGTTGACCCTCGCCATGGGCAGGCAGGCCGGGCCGATCGGCTCGAAAGCCTTGTAGGTCAGGATGAACTCCTGATGCCGCAACTCCTCGGAGATGGTGCGGCGTCCTTCCGCCGTGGCCTCGATCAGCGCGACGATCTCGCCGCCGACGTCGTCGAGCGTGGCCTGACCTTCCAGGATACGGCCTGCATTCACGTCCATGTCTGCGGACAGATGACGGTAGGTCTCCGGGTTGGCGCATATCTTGATCACCGGCGAGATCGCCGATCCGACCACCGATCCACGACCGGTGGTAAACAGGGTCAGATGCGCGCCGCATGCGATCAGTTCGACGATCTCCGCATTGTCGGAGATGTTGGGAAAGCCGAAGCGAGGCTCACCGTCCGGCACGACATCGAGCAGATACAGCCCACCCGCCGGTGCTTGGTCCCCCGGCTTCAGCAGCCCACAGATCGGCGACGAACCGGATTTTGAATACGCCCCCATCGACTTCTCTTCCTGAGTGGTCAGCCCGCCGTCGGCATTGCCGGGGGCAAAACTGCCGAACCCCATCACGGTGTAGTATCGCTCCGCCTTGGCCACGGCGGCTTCGATTTCCCGACCCAGTTCCGGCGTTACCGCACGATCGGCCATGATGCCCTCGCAGCCGACCAGTTCGCCGGTCTCCTCGAAGATGCAGACGGCATCCCGGGCCACCAGGGCGTCGAAGGCTCGGCCCACGGCCGGGTTGGCGGTCAGGCCGCTGGTCCCATCCGAACCGCCGCAGATCGTGCCGATCACCAGTTCGTCGATGCCCATGGGCACCCGGGGCGTGCGGTTCGCGGCGGACCGCAGACGGTCGATGGCTTCGACTCCCGCCTCGATCGTCGCGGCCGTACCCCCGGTCTGCTGGATCACGAAAAGCTCGACCGGTCGCCCACTCTGTTCGATCGTCTGCTTGAGCAGATTGCGGTTGAAACTCTCGCATCCCAGCGAGACCAGCAGCACACCCCCGACGTTCGGATGGGTGCAGAGCGCCTGCATCATCGTCAGCGCATAGGCGTTCGGATAGCATCCGGGAAAGCCGATCAGATGGGTGTCGATGTCATCTGCGCGCGTCACGATGCGCCGCGCCACGTGATGGGCGCATTCCACGAGGTAGACGACCGCGACGATGTTACGGATGCCTTTGCGCCCATCCTGTCTCAGGAAACCCATCATGCCGGGCCTCCCACCGCATCTCGCGTGTGGCTGGCGATATAGTCGCTCTTCATGTTGTGCATATGGACATGAGCCCCGGGCACGGCGTCAGCCGTCATTGAGCCGATGGGCGCGCCATACTTTCGGACGCCGTCGCCGACATTGAGATCGTGGCGGGCCACCTTGTGCCCGACCCGGACCGGATCGGGAGCCGACACAGTGCGGCCGTCGATGACCAGCAGATCGCCCGCCCGGATGTCGACGGCCGTAACCAGAACATTGTCCGATGGGTGCAGGAGGATCAGGCCGCGACCCGTCTGCCCGGACGACTGTGGAGGAGCGGTCGGCGCATCGCTCCGCAAAAGGCCCCCGGACCTCAGCGCGTCCCAGAATTCGTCCGGTATGCGGGCGTGAATCAGGTGGACCGCTTCGGCCGCCTCGGCGGGACTGGCGGCACCGGGGATAACGCTGGTGACCTGAGGATGGGCCAGGACGAACTGCAGGGCTGCGGCCTTCAGGCTTACATCATGCTCACGGCACAAATCCTCGATCGCTCCGACCTTTTTGATCACCTCGGGCGGCGCGGGGGAATAGTTGAACCGAACGGGGCTTCCGGTTCTCACCCCTTGGGCCAGGATGCCGGAATTGAAGGGACCCCCGATGACCACGGACGCGGCTCGTGTCGCGCAGAGCGGCAGGAAACTGTCCAACGCCGTCTGCTCCAGAAGCGTGTAGCGTCCGGCCATCAGAAAACCGTCGAAGTCTCCATGTCGCAGGGCCTCGGCACAAACCTGCCATTCATTGGCACCGATGCCGATGGCCTGGATGCGTCCGTCGGCCTTCAACTGCTCTAGCGCGCGATAGCCGCCGTCCATGAACTGCTTGAAGCGGGCGGAATGGTCTTCGCCATGGGTCTGAACGCCTAGGTCATGAGCGAAAACGATCTCCACCCGATCCCGACCGAGGCGGCGCAGGCTTTCATCGAAGCCCTGCATGACCGCATCGTAGCTATAGTCGAACTCCGGCTCGAACGGATCGGCATCGACAAAGCCGTGGCGGTCGCGTGCGGCACCGGCTCCGACGGGCTTTAATGTCCGCCCCACCTTGGTCGATATGACGACGTCGGGGGCCTCAGCAAGAACCGCCCCCAGTCGCCGTTCACTCATGCCAAAGCCGTAGTGCGGGGCCGTGTCGCAATAGCGGATACCCTCAGTCAGAGCCGCGGTGACGGTATCTGCAGCGACGGAATCCTCGATCGGTCGATACAGGTTGCCGATGGCGGCACCCCCGAAACCCACTGTGGTGAGCCGCACCGAAGACCGACCGAACTCGCGTTGAGGCAAATGGGTCATGACCGCGCCACGTCCGCATTCAGGCCATAGAAGCGCAAGGCGTTACCACCGAACACGGCGTCCCTGTCCTTGTCAGCCAGCTCCGTCCAGCGCTGCGCCTGCATCAGCCAGCCGTCATAATCCGCGGCCAGGTTCAAGACCGGCCAATCGCTGCCCCACATCAGGCGGTCCGGGCCGAAGACCGCCATAAGATGATCGACGACGCTGCGGAAATCGGCCTCGGCCTGATCCGGCGCGGCCTCGGTCAGAAGGCCGGACAGCTTGCAATGGACGTGAGGCAGGTCGGCGAAAGGCGCGATGGCGGCCTTCCATCCGTCGATGGACCCGGTCGCCAGGGGCGGCTTGGCCCCGTGATCGATCACGACCCGCAGACCCGGCCGCCGATCGCAAACCTCCAGCAAATGCGGAAGGTGCCGGGCATGGACCAGCGCGTCGAGGGCCAGGTCGCAGGCCTCCACGGCATCGAGAGCCGGCGCAATCTCGGGGCTCGTGATCCAGGCATCGTCGGCCAGCGACTGCAGCATGGGACGCAGGCCTACGAGGCCGGGGCGCTGGGCCAGATCGGCGATGCGAGTGCCGGCATGGGTTGCGGCCAGATCGGCCCAGCCCACGACCCCGAGCACGAACCGCTCATCCGCGGCCACGGACAAAAGCCAGTCGGTATCGGCGTCGTTCGGCTGGGACTGGACCGCGATACATCCCCGCACGCCGACAGGTCGAGCGACGGCCAGCAGGTCGGCAGGATCGAAGTCGCGATGGATCGCCGCCAGATCGGGCGTGGGCCAATCGCAATGGGGCAGACCAATGCGCCAGAAATGTTGATGTGCGTCGATGATCATGCGCCGTTTGGCTGCCTCCCTTGGAGACTGAATACCGTTGTCTTTGATGAAATCAAATATAAAATGACGTCGTAAATATAAATCGGAACGCCCATGCTCGCCAATGTCGAAGACTACCGCCTCGCGGCCCAGCGCCGCCTGCCACGCTTCCTGTTCGACTACATCGACGGGGGCGCGCTGTCGGAAACCACCCTGCGGAGGAACGTCGCGGATTTCGACTCGCTCGCCCTGAGGCAACGCGTCCTGTGCGACATCGGAGCGGTGAGCCTGGAGACGGAACTGCTGGGCCAGACGGTGTCCGCGCCCTTCGCCCTGGCACCGGTCGGCCTGGCGGGAATCAACGCCCGTCGGGGAGAGGTGCAGGCGGCCAAGGCCGCGGATGCGTTTGGGGTGCCGTTCTGCCTTTCAACAGTTTCGCTATGTACGGTGGAAGAGGTCGTGGCCGCCGGTGCCTCGCCGCCATGGTTCCAGCTCTACATGATCCGCGACCGGGGCTTCCTGCGGGATATGTTGGGGCGTGCCTGGGCCGCAGGGTGCCGCACCCTGGTCTTCACCGTCGATATGCCGACCCCCGGTCTGCGGTATCGAGACAAGCGTTCCGGCCTCTCCGGTGGCGGCGCGGTGGCGCGGCAGATCCGTCGTATGAGCCAGGCGCTCGTCCGTCCTAGCTGGTGCTGGGACGTCGGCCTGATGGGGCGACCCCATACCCTGGGTCACGTCGCCTCGGTGCTGGGCGATGCGGCCGGGATCGAGCAGTTCTGGGGCTGGATGGCCGACAATTTCGATCCGACCGTGACCTGGCGTGATCTGGACATGGTGCGAGAGGCCTGGCCGGGGCCGATCGTCATCAAGGGCATACTGGATCCCGACGACGCCAGGGAGGCGGTGGCCTTCGGAGCCGAAGGGATCGTCGTGTCCAACCACGGCGGGCGGCAGCTCGATGGCGCACCTTCGACGATCAGGGCGCTGGGTCCCGTGGCCAAGGCGGCTGGCGGCCGGACGACTGTTCTGATGGATGGCGGCGTCCGGAGCGGCACCGACGTCGTGCGCGCCCTGGCCGCCGGGGCGGACGGCGTTCTGCTGGGCCGTGCCTGGGTCTACGGCCTCGCGGCTCGCGGCGGTCGGGGGGTCGAAGAGGTCTTGCAGATCATTGCCGCCGAGGCCCGTCTGACCCTGGCGCTCACGGGTTGCCGCAGCGTGGCCGACGTCGCCCCATCACTTCTGATCGACAAGGATTTCGCGCTGGGAGGTTGACAAGGCCATCAGAAAGCGATGCAAATATGAACTAGCGTTTCGCCAGCGCGCATCCGGGCTTCGGCTCGAGACATAACAGGCGACAGGGAGGTTCGAGATGGTCCGAGGGGGGACACTGCGTACGCGCATGGCTTGCGGTACGGCGGGATTGGTCATGATGATGGCGGCAGGTGCCGCTCAAGCTCAGGATGCCGATGCCACCAACGTCGACGAAATCGTCGTCACTGGTATCCGGGGCAGTATCGAGAGTGCGCTTGAGCGCAAGCGCAACTCCAATGTCGTCATGGAATCCGTGACGTCCGAGGATATAGGGCGATTCAGCAATGAAAACGTCGCCGAAGCCCTCCAGCGGGTTCCGGGCGTTCAGATCGACCGCGAGGGCGGCGAGGGGCGGTTCGTTTCGATCCGGGGCCTGGGCCCGCAGTTCAACCGAACCACAGTCAATGGCCGCACCGCGGTTTCCGTCGGCGAGGGCGGCACCACCGCCAATCGCGCGTTCAACTTCGACACCCTGGCCACCGAATACATCGCGCGAATCGACGTCTTCAAGACCCCGACCGCGGCCATGGATGAAGGTGGCCTGGGCGGCATCATCGACATTCAGACCGTGCGGCCTCTGGACCTGCGCGAACGCGCCGGCGACACCGACGGACGCGTCTTCCGGGCCAGTTATGAGACGACCTGGAGCGACCTGGTCGAGCAGTGGGACCCGAAATTCTCGGCCATTCTGAGCCAGAGATTCGGTAGCGATCTGGGGATCCTGGTCGGCGTGGTCTACAATCGACGCTCGCTCCGCCAGGATCTGGTCGATGTGCCCAACTACGACCGTGTCACGGTGGCGGGGAACAGCGTCTGGCGCCCAGGCAACATCCGCTTTGCCCTGAACGATCAGGAGCGTGAGCGCCTGGGCTCCACGGTCGCCATACAGTGGCGGCCCGCCGACTGGGAGTTCAATTTCGACTGGCTGCACAGCGAGTTCAGCGAAGAGGGCGTACGCGACCAGTTGCAACACCCTGTGCCGGGCACGGGTGCGGGTGTGGTGAATCAGGTCCTGAGCGCAGACGGAAGCCAGCTGGAAACCTATACCGTCAACAATACGAACATGGCGGCCTTCAACCAGCTGTCCGGTGCCGACACGGTCAGCGATTATTATGGACTGAACGCCTCTCGCCAGCTTGGGGACTGGACGATCGAGGCGGACGTCTCGGTCGGCGAGGTGGCATATGAATCGTCGTTGCGGTCCTATCTCGGCAACTATCGGCGCAACGTCTCGGTCGATCTCACAGGACCTATTCCCTTCGTCTCGACCAGTGTGCCGATCGATGCGGCGAGCATTCCCGCCTTCACCGCCCATACGCTGCAGATCAATCTGATCGACACCGAGGAACATGAGTACGCAGGCCAGCTGGACTTCAGCCGCGACCTTGCCTGGGGGCCGGTGGAGCGCATCTCCTTCGGAGTCAAACAGCGAGACCGGGACACCGACGTCGTGTTCAACGTCTATTCCTATGCCAATCCCGCTCTGGTCGCGGCCGCAGGGGCGACGGGCACCAGCCTGACGCCACAGTTCCGTCCGTTCCCCTATGACAACTTCCTCGAGGATTATTCCGTTTCGAACCGCCAGTGGGGCACGATCGACACGGCGCGTCAGTTCGAGGTTTTCGAAGCCCTGCTCGACTATCTGAATCCGGCGGGCTTCACGACCGACATTCCGGACACGGCGCGATCCTATGGCGTGGGCGAGAAGGTCAGTTCCGCCTATGCGATGGCGGATCTGGGCGGTGAGTTCATGGGGGTTTCGTTCCGCGGGAACGCGGGCGTGCGCGTCGCCTATACGGCGTCCGAGTCGCGGGGCTTCGTCTATGACGTCGGGGTCGGGACCAATGTGCCGGTCACGGCCGAGAATGACTACACCGACGTCCTGCCCAGCCTGAACCTGGCCTTCGACATCGGCGATGAAATCGTCCTTCGTGTGGGTGCCGCCCGGGTCATTACCCGTCCGGACTTGGTCGATCTTGCACCGACCGTGGTGGTCCAGAACGTCGGTAATGCCTCAGCCCGGTCCGGCAACCCCGCCTTGGATCCCTTCCGTGCCAATCAGTACGATCTCAGCCTGGAATGGTACGACACCGAAACTCGGGCCTCCCTTGCGGCGGCGCTCTTCTACAAGGACATCGAATCCTTCACCGAGGTCTTCATCACGCGTGAGGCCATTCCCGGATTTACCTCCGGCGACGCGGACGGCCTGTTCGACGTGACGCGTCCGACCACCAATGGGGAAGGGGCCTCTGTCACCGGCTTCGAACTGGCGGGCTATCTGCCGTTCGGTATGTTCGCGTCATGGCTCGAGGGCTTTGCGTTCAGCGGCAACATGACCCTGCTGGACAGCGAGACCAGCGGGATCGACCCGGTCACCGGACGAACCCTGGGCGTGACGGGGGTGGCCAAGCAGAACTACCACCTGATGGCCTTCTATGAGCGCGGCCCGTTCGGAATCCGGATTACCCGGACGTTCCGGGATGACTTCATGTCGGTGCGGTCATCGACCACCACCGGTGGACCCGAGTACACCGAGGCCTATGGCCAGTGGGACGCAAGCGCGACCTTTGATCTGACCCGCAATGTCACGGCCAGCTTTCAGGCTGTGAACATCGATGGCGAAGACACGCGCCGATACGCCGCCATTCCCGAAAACTTCCGCAGCCTGATCGCCACCGACCGTCGCTTCACCTTCGGCCTGCGGGTCCGCTTCTAGGAGACCAGCACATGACGTTTCCGATGTACCGCCTGGCCGGCATGGTCATGGCCTCGGCCATGGCGTGCGGTGGTTCCGCCCTGGCTCAGGATGTCGTGACGCCGGAACAGGCCTTCGATGCCACGACGACGACGCGAACTCAGCCGGCGCCGTCGGACACATCGACGGAGTGGTTCCGCGACGCCCGCTTCGGAATGTTCATCCACTGGGGGCTGTATTCGGATGCCGCCGGGGAGTGGGACGGGCGTCGCTACTATGGCAGTTCCGAATGGCTGATGCGGCGGGCCCGGATACCGGTCAGCGAATACGAAAGGCTGGCCGAAGACTTCAATCCGGTCGCCTTTGACGCCCGTGAATGGGTCGCCGTCGCCCGCGATGCCGGCATGACCTACATCGTCATCACGGCCAAACATCATGATGGCTTTGCCATGTATGACAGCGCAGCCAGCCCCTATGACATCGTCGATGCCACGCCTTTCGCCCGCGACCCGCTGAAAGAACTGGCCGATGCAGCGCGGGCGGAGGGCATCCCGCTCGGATTCTATTATTCGCAATATCAAGACTGGGCGGACCGGGACGCGGGCGGAAACACCTGGGACTTTCCGGCGGAAGGGCGGGACTTCGACCGCTATCTGACGGGCAAGGCGATGCCGCAGTTGCGCGAACTGCTGACCAACTATGGCGATGTGGCCCTGATCTGGTTCGACACGCCCCAGGATCTGACGCTGGAAGATGCCCAGGCGTTGCGGGCCCTGGTGAAGTCGATCCAGCCAGAGACCCTGGTCTCCAGCCGCATCGGCCATGGCCTGGGCGACTATGAGGACCTGAGGGATTCCGAAATTCCTGCGCGCGGAGCGATGACCCGTCCCTGGCAGGCGCTTTTCACCCACAATGATTCCTGGGGCTATCTGGCCTTCGACTACAATTTCAAATCCGGCGACGATCTGATCCGAACCCTGGTCACCGTGGCGTCCAAGGGCGGCAATATGCTGTTGAACGTGGGGCCGGACGGGCAGGGACGGATGCCGCCGGAATCGGTCGCGGCATTCCGGCAGGTCGGTGCCTGGCTGCGCGTCAACGGCGAAGCGATCTATGGCACCGAGGGCTCCACGATCGGAGATATGCCGTGGGGCCGCGTGACCACCAAGCCGGGCGTTCTGTATCTGCATCTGCTGGAAACGCCCCGAGATCGGGTGATGATGGTGCCCAATGTCGCGGCCACCGACATCGTCGATGTCCGACCCCTGGCGGGCGGCGAACCCCTGTCCTGGCGACGCGCTGGCGATGATGTGCTGATCGATATACCCACCGCCTTCGAGGGGCGGGACGTGCCCGTGTTTGCGCTGCGCTATCGCGGTGCCCAGCCCGACGCGCCCCACCAGCCCATCCTGTCGCGCCAGTTCGCGGCCCTGCGGCTGGGGCCCGATGACGCCCGACGCAGTGCGGACGTGACGGTCAGGCCCGTGACCGGTGCCACCTATTTCGGCGTCTGGAAGCACTTTCCTTCCGTTACTGGGCTTGCCGATTCCGACGATAGCCTGACCTGGCCTTTGCGGGTGCTTGAGCCGGGCCGGTATCACATCGAGATCGAATATGCCGGCACTGCCGCCCAGGCCGGACGCGAAGGCGTGATCAGCTTGGGTGATCAGGACCTGCGGTTCCAGGTCCTTCAAACCGGCGAGATCGTGAACAACCGGCCGACCCCAACCTATGTGCATCATATCGGAACGGTCGAGGTCGATGAGCCGGGTGTGCTGGACCTGCGCCTTCGCCCCGAAGGAGCAGGGGGCGAGGATGGTGATCTGTTGGTGCTAAAGTCCGTGACGATCCGCCCTCAGAGCTGAGGGTGGATCAATCTTAGTGGTCGGCCAGGTCGAAGATGGTCTCGGCCGGCACCCATTTCTGGCCGGGCGCGGCGTGGGGCAGACGCTTCTGGAAGCTGTCCATCAGCGTTTCCCAAGCCACGACGTCGGGATCGCCCGCGTCTGCTTCCGCCTTGCGCTCCGCCGAAAACGACTCGTCGGTGTCCATGATCATGAACAGGCGATTCCCCACCTGGTGAATGGTCATGGCGGTGATCCCGGCCGCTCGGATGGAACGGATCACCGCCTCGGGCGTGCGCCCGGGCTGGTGCCAGATCCGATAGGTCCGCTGGAGTTCGGGGTCGGGGTGAAGGTCCAGGGCCAGGCAGTAGCGGACGGTTGGCATCGACGATCCTCCGTTTCGACCATTCAAGCCTAGATGTCGATGTCTTGTAAATATGAAACGCCAGTGCGCAAGTGAATCACCCCGGCGTTCTGCGTCGGCGTCCCGGTGCGGTGACCAGGCTTTCCTCGCCCAGTCGGATGGAGCGAGAGATTTCTTCGGCTGCGCGGGCCAACAGGCGGGTCGCCTCGCCGATGGGAATGCGATCGACCGTCCTTTCGACGAACGGTACGGTGAGGGCGGCCACTGCAAAATTGGTCTGCATGACGGGGGTCGACAGGTCCATGACGCCGCGGACGGCAGAGCTCCGTTCCCGGGCGTGGCCTCGCTTGACGATCTCTGCAGCCTGCTCGCGGAAGACGGTCTCATCGAATTCTGGATGCAGTTGCGTCAGAACGCGGCACCACTCCGTCTGGACGTTGGCCGGCTGGAAAGCGAACAGCACCCGCCCGGAGGTCGAATCGAACAACGGTCGACGGTGGCCCAGCTTCACAGCGAAACTGATGTCTCCGGGCGAATCGACCCGCGCGATCACGACCATCTGATCGCCTGACGCGACCACCAGATGGGAGGACTGCCAGATGGCCTCTGCCAGCTCGTGCATGATCGGAAGCGAGACCTCCAGCAGACCACGTATCGGCGGCTGCTCCATGCCCAGGGCGAACAGCATATTGGTTATGGAATAGCCCTCTTCGCCCCCCTGATGGGCGATGAAGCCCTTCTCCTCCAGAACCTGGATCATCCGGAAGATCTCGCCCTTGGACCGCCCCAGGCGATCCGACATCTGGGACATGGTCAGGGGGCGGCTTTCACGCGCCAGCAGCATGAGAATGTCGAGACCCTTCTCCAGGGCGGGTGCCCGATACTTCTGCGGCTCGCGCGTATCCATTCTTCGTTCCTCTGTCTCGGCCCTCCTTACCCGCCCGCGTTCGCCACGCAAAATGCCGAGTTGGTCGTTGCATATGTGAACATTCGTGTTACTAGTGCATCAAAGAAAAAAGAGTTCAGGGAGTTCTAGGTGAGGGTTTCAGCATGGATCGCCGCGTGCGTGATCACGGCGGCTTCGAGCACGATCGCCCTGGCTCAAACCAGTGACCGTCGGCCGAACATCGTCCTGATCGTGACCGACGATCAAGGCTATGGCGATGTCGGATTCGGCGGCAATCCCGTGGTGCAGACGCCCCACCTCGATGCCCTCTATGACGACAGCGTGCGGCTGACGAATTTTCACGTCGATCCGACCTGTTCGCCGACGCGGGCGGCCCTGATGACCGGCCAACATTCCCTGCGAGCCGGCGTCTGGCACACCGTGATGGGCCGGTCCCTGATGCCCACGGAAAAGGACACGCTTCCCGAAAGGCTGGGTCGTGCCGGCTATGTTTCGGGCATCTTCGGGAAATGGCACCTGGGCGACAACTACCCGTTCAGGCCCCAGGATCAGGGGTTCGACCGCGCGGTGATCCACGGGGGCGGAGGTGTCGGCCAGACCCCTGATCACTGGGGTAATACCCAGTTCGACGACACCTATTTCGTGGATGGCGTCCCGACCCGTTTCGACGGCTATGCGACCCACGTCTGGTTCGACGAGGCCGAGGACTTCATTCGAACCAATCGCGATCGACCCTTCTTCGTCTATATCGCCACCAATGCGCCCCACCAGCCGTGGCGGGCCCCGCCTGAGGCTGTTCAACCCTATCTGGATGCCGGACTGCCGCGACAGGTCGCCGAATTCTACGCCATGGTCACCGATCTGGACGAACAGGTCGGGGGCTTGCGTCAGGTCCTGGCGGAGACCGGGCTGGAGCAGGACACGATCCTGATCTTCATGACCGATAACGGCAGCGCCCTGATGGCCAGGGACGCCATATTCGACGGCGACTATGAGGGCTTCATGGCCCAGGCCCGTAACCGTCCCGAATGGGCGGAGTGGTCGTACAATGCCGGGCTTCGAGGCTTCAAGAACGAGGTTTATGAAGGCGGCCATCGCGTCCCCTTTCTGATACACTGGCCCGCAGGCGATCTGGGCGGCGGTCGCGACGTGACTACACTGGCCGCCCATTTTGATCTTCTTCCGACCCTGCTCGATCTGGTCGAGGCCCCTCTGGACGGAGCCGACGAACTGGATGGCCGCAGCCTGGAACCTGATTTCCGGGGCGAGCCGTCTGCAGAACGGACCCTGGTCGTGACGAACCAGCGGACCGACATCCCATCGCTCGACCGCCCGAACGTCGTGATGACCGACCGCTGGCGCTTGGTCGTCCATGGCGAGCGCGGCGTGCGCGAACTCTATGATATCCAGGCCGATCCGGCGCAGACGCGCGATCTGGCCGCGTCCCAACCTGCCGTCGTTCAGCAGTTGCAGACTTCGCTGGAAGCGTGGTGGCGCGATATCGGGGCGACCGGCGAGACGCGCCAGAGAATCATCGTCGGCGCAGCCCAGGAAAACCCTTCCCGGCTGACCGCTATGGACTGGATGGAGGCGGGCTCCGAGCGCGATGTGCCGTGGTTTCCGGGTTTTCAGCCTCCGGTTCCGGAACCGGCATCGACGGCATGGATGGGGCGCGAGGCCGAGTTCAAGCCCTTGCCTTGGTATGTGACGACCGCCGAAGCCGGGACCTACCGGATCCGCGCCTATCTGCATGACGCGCCTGCTGCGCGCCCCATCGCCCGCGCCTATGGCTTTCTGGAGATCGACGGTGTGGTGACGCGGGCCTCGCTGCCCGGTCTGTCGTCCTGGGGCGAATTCTCCATGCCTCTGTCGGCTGGCGATCACAGCATTCGCGCCTGGTTTTCTGACGATGAGGCGGGGACGACCGCTGTCCTGCCAGCCTTCTTCCTCCATGCCGACCATCTCGAACTCGCCGCCGATGGAGCCGCCCGATGAAGCGCATTCTGACCCTGGCTTTCGGTCTTGCCGTCATGGGGAGTGCCGCCTGTGCCCAGACGACCGGGCCCGCTGATCCGTCTTATCCGGCCTTTTCATGGGACCGGGTGCCCCTGTACGGCCACCTGGGCAAGAACGTCGGTGACTTCACCGATGCGGAGGCCCGTTTCATCGCCTCCACCTATGATTTCGTGACGATCGAGAAGGGACAGGCGGTCCAGACGCGCGGCAGCACCGAGGCCGGTACCGCCTTCGCCGTCCGCCAGCTGAAGGCGGTCCGTCCCGACCTCAAGGTGATCTATTACTGGAACGCCTTCATCGACTATCCCCTCTACGCGGGATCCGAGGGACCGCTGCCCGACAGCTGGTTCGTCCGGACCGTGACGGGGGAGTTCGACACTATCCGCGATCTCCGACGCTGGGACCTCTCCCGGCCCGAGGTCCGACAGTGGTGGGTCGAGACCGCGGCCAAGGAGATCGAGGCCATGGGGGCCGACGGGATTTTCGTCGATGCCCTTCCCCAGGTGGCCATGAATCGCAACGCCACCAGCGCCCGATATGGCGAGGCCAGAGCCCGCGAGATCGAACAGGGTTCGCTGCTGCTCATCCAGGAGCTTCGTGCGCGGCTCGGGCCGGACGCGATCATCATCTACAACGGCTTGAGGGCCCCATCGAGCCCTGCCCATTGGGCCGATGGAGGCGCGCGATATCAGCCCTGGGCGACCTTCGCCATGCTGGAGCACTATGCCTTCGACGACACGACCTCCCCGGAACAGATGGCCGCCGACATCGCCCTGGTCCAGGAGCAGGCCCGCCGGGGCGAAGGGGTCGTCTTCAAGGGCTGGCCCACGTTCAACTGGCTGGACGAGGCCGCCATGGGCCATCCGGAGAGCGACCTTCGCGACCGGGCCGAGGCCGAGATCGACTTCCCTCTCGCCTCATTCCTGATCGCGGCCGGAGAGCACAGCTATTTTAGCTACACCTGGGGCTACCGCGAGAACCACGGCGGACTGCAGGAATTCCCGGTCCTGCACAATCGGCTGGGAGCACCGCGGGGCGAAGCGGTGCGCGACGGATGGCGCTATCGCCGCACGTTCGACCATGCGGATGTCTTCGTGGATCTGGAGACGCGCACCGGAAGGATCGAATGGCGATGACGATACGGGTCCTGGATCGTCGCGCCCTGCTGTCCATGGTCGGAGGGGCGGTGGTCCTTCCCTCCGTGGCGTGCGCTTCGACAGGCATCGATACCCCGTCGCTCCTTTCACCTCTGTCGGACCTCGCGCGAGCCGGTCCGCCGCAAACCTGGGTGGCCCAGGCGGCTGCCCCGCTCGATCCCGGCCTGGAGGCCCTGTTCCTCGAAGGCCTGCCTTATAAGGACGGGACCACCCGTGTGTTCGCCGTTCGTGGTCGCCCTCAAGGGGCCGGACCGCATCCCGGTATCGTGCTGGTGCATGGCGGCGGCGGCACGGCCTATGTCGAATGGGTGCGGCGCTGGGTCGCTGCGGGCTTTGCGGCCATCAGCGTCGCGGTCGAGGGCCAGACCGATGCCCAGGGATCAGGCGGGCGGGATCGTTGGGTCCGGCATGAATGGGCTGGACCGGCGAGGGACGGCATCTATGGGGACATCGATCGGCCGGTGGTTGACCAGTGGATGTTCCACGCGGTCGGTGCCGCCATTCTGGCGCGAAATCTGCTGAAGGCCGATCCTTCGGTGGTATCGGAACGTGTCGGCCTTTGCGGGACGTCGTGGGGTGGCGTCATCACGGCGACGACCATCGGCCTGGTGCCCGACTTCGCCTTTGCCATACCCATCTATGGTGCCGGCTATCTGGACCGGATGGACAACCAGTATGCGGCCCTGGCCCGGAGACAGTCCTATGCAACCCTGTGGGAGCCAGGACTGCGGCTGGCCCGCTATCGCAATCCGTCACTGTGGATCAACTGGCCCGGAGACCAGCATTTCTCGCTCGATGTCCACGCCTTGAGCTATGGCGAGGTTGGGGGCGTCCACGCCGTCGCCCTGCGACCCGGAATGCGGCACAATCATTCAGCCGGCTGGTCGGCCCCCGAAAGCTATGCCTTCGCCCGTTCCGTGATCGAAACCGGCGCGCCGTGGGGGGTGATGCGGTCCGCCACCATCGTCGGCGACCGTGCCCAGGCGGAATTCTCGAGTTCGAAGCCCCTCGTTTCGGGCGAACTGGTCTGGTCGCCCGACCAGGGACATACAGGCCAGCGTGCCTGGACCACGGTCACGGCTGACGTCCGCCAGGGACCCGACGGCTACTCCCTGTCGGCGCCCTTGCCCGCAGAAGCCCGCGGCTGGTTCATCAACGCCAAGACCGACGACCTCATCCTGTCCTCCGATTTCCAGTCCCGTCAGATCTAAGGAATGTCCATGGCTCGTTTCCGTCGTCTCATGGCCGCCGCCGCTGCCTCGGCACTCCTGGCCGGCCCCGCCGTCGTGGTGGCCCAAACGGCTCCGGCTCCAACGGCGGCGGTTCGTCCCGCGACCAGCCAGCCGAACGTCATCATCATCCTGGCGGATGATCTAGGCTGGGGTGACCTGGCCATCTATGGACACCCGGACATCAAGACCCCGAACCTGGATCGGTTGGCGCAGTCCGGACGTCTGCTGACCCAGTTCTATGTCGGGTCGCCCGTTTGCTCGCCCAGCCGGGCCTCTATCCTGACGGGCCGGTTCGCGCCGGAAACCGGCATCCACTACGCCATCGGCGGTAATGCGGGCGATCGCTACAACAGCGACCCCTGGCTGGATGACTCCGTCACCACGATCTATGACGTCTTCCGCGAGCGAGGCTATGCGACCGGCCATTTCGGCAAGTGGCACCTGGGGGCGCGTGGCACCAACGGCAATGCGCCGCCGCCCGAGGCCTATGGCGTGGACGCCAGCGCCACGACCAACAGTTCCGGCCGTCGCCTGCCGGTCGGCGGCGATGCGATCGGCAATGACCGCGAGAACGGGCAGGAGCGGGCGATGAGCAGCGCCGCCATCGTCGAGGCCGGGCTGGGCTTCATCGACCAGCATCCGGACCAGCCCTTCTTCATCAACCTGTGGACGCTGGAACCCCATGCCGTGCTCAGTCCGACGGACGAGCAGATGGAGCCCTATCTGGACCTGACCCACCCCACGGCACAGGGCCGCGGCTGGCGCAGTTCCCAGACGGTCTACTATGCCTCGGTCACCAATGTGGATCGTGCCGTCGGCCAGCTGATGGAAGGGTTGGAAGCGCGGGGCCTGCTGGAAAACACCATCATCATCTTCTCCAGCGACAATGGGCCTTCGCCGCTCTGGAGCGTCAGTACGGGCCATGCGGGCGCGGGCATGGCGGGACCCTTCCGCGGTGTGAAGGGCAGCCTGTACGAGGGCGGCATTCGGGTGCCCTTCATCATCTCCTGGCCCGGTAAGATCGAGGCCGGGGTCATCGATGACACCTCGGTCATGGCCACGGTCGACCTCCTGCCGACGCTGACCGATCTGGCGGGCGAGCCCTATCAGGCGGACGGTCTGGACGGCGAGAACCTGACGCCGACCCTGGTCAGCGGGCCGGGGCAGGCCCGCAGCCAGCCGCTGTTCTGGGACTATCGCTTCAGCAGCTGGGGCGGGGAGATTCACCGCAGCCCACGCCTGGCGATGCGTGACGGCGACTGGAAGCTGCTGATGAATCCGGACCGCTCTCGGGTCGAACTCTACAACCTCGGCACCGACAAGAACGAGACGGCCAATGTCGCTGGCTATGAGCCCGAACGCTTGGCCGTGATGAGCAGCCGGCTGATGGCCTGGTACGAGACCGAGGTGCGGGACCCGACCAATGCACCCGATCGTTCGGGCCTGGGAACCTGGCGCTGGCCGGGGTCAACCGCACCCGACGCCACCCCTCGCGGCCGTGTGAGGCGAGAGCGTTCCGCCGAATAGCTCATACGGCTAAGGCCCAAAAACCAGGGAATTCCGCAACGGATCGATCGCCTTAAGCCGTTGTATCCTCACAGAGCCCAATGTGGGCAACAGGGAGACTGAAAATGCGTATCCTCACCTTGGTACTTGCGGCTTCCGCGATCGCCACGGGCGGTGCCCTGGCGCAAGCGATGCCGCAAACCCAGGCCGTGCAGGACCGGCCCGTCGATCCGGACCGCATCTTCAAGCGGTTGGACAAGGACGGTGATCAGCAGATCAGCCAGGCGGAATGGACCGAAGGGGGTCGCAACGCCAGGGGGTTTGCCCGATACGACACCGACAGCAACGGGCAGCTGGATTCGGCCGAAGTCCAGGCGATGGCAACCGCCCTGACCCAGCGGCGCGCTTCGCGCGAGCAGTAGATCGGCAGCGGGACAGTCGGGCCATGTCGCAGGAACTGCCGGACGGCATGGTCTGGATCGAGGGCGGCCGGTTTCAGATGGGATCGGACGCCTTCTATCCGGAGGAGCGGCCCCAGCGCCCTGTGCAGGTCGATGGCTTCTGGATCGACGCGGTGCCTGTCACCAATCGGCGCTTCGCCGCCTTCGTGGACGCAACGGGCTGGGTCACCCTGGCCGAGCGACCGGCCGATCCGCGCGACTATCCGGGCGCTCCACCCAAGATGTTGGTGCCCGCGTCATCGGTCTTCGATCCCATACCCGGCGTGGCGACGCTGGCCGTGCCACTGAGCTGGTGGTCCTATGTTCCCGGTGCCAGCTGGCGTCATCCCTACGGTCCCGATAGCGACCTGAGCGGACTGGACGATCACCCCGTGGTGCACGTGGCCTGGCAGGACGTCGAGGCCTTCGCTCAGTGGGCGGGGGTAGATCTGCCGACCGAAGCGGAATGGGAGTTCGCTGCCTGGGGTGGGGCGATCGACCAGGCTTTTGCCTGGGGCCATGAACTGGAACCCGATGGTCAGCATATGGCCAATGTTTGGCAGGGCCAGTTCCCGCATGAAAACCGGCTCTCGGACGGGTGGTTCCGGACTTCGCCGGTCGGCACCTATCAGCCGAACGGCTATGGGCTGCACGACATGATCGGCAATGTCTGGGAATGGACCCGCGACTGGTGGGGCGCGGCACCCTCCACGCCGACCAAGGCCTGCTGCGCGCCTCTGAACCCCCGCGGCGCCCCGCGATCCGGCAGCGGGGATGCCGCAAATCCAAAGATGCCGCGCAAGGTGCTAAAGGGCGGCTCACACCTTTGTGCGCCCAACTATTGCCAGCGATACCGACCGCCTGCCCGACATCCCCAGGCCATCGACACCGGGACGTCTCACATCGGATTCCGCTGCGTGAAGCGACACCGTGCGCCCTGAACACGGCCAGGCGGTGGAGGGGCTGGTCTCGGTGGCCCGCGGCCTCAGCGACGGAAACGCCAATGGGGTGCGTTTCATCTTCATCCAGCCAGAGGATAGAGCCCATGCCCAGTGTCCCGGCCCTTGATGCAGCGATCGCCCTGACCCGCTTCGGCCTCGGGGCCGGTCCTGGGGGCATCGCTGAGGTTTCCCATGATCCGCGTGCGTGGCTGGACGCGCAGATCCGTCCGCAAGGTGCGCCTCTGCCGCCCGGTCCGTTCACGTCCACAGGCGAGCGGACGCAGCAAATGCTGGACTATCAGTCGCAAACCACAGCCGCCCAGCGGCCCGCCCAACCGGTCCGCGGCACGATGCCGGAACCTTCGCCCGGGATGTCGGCAACTGACTCTGGATCAGAAGATCAGCCCATGGCCGATCCGACGGCCCAGGCCCGCTTCGACGCCCGGCAGGCCAGCCGCCGCGCCCTGACCCGTCAGACCGCGATGGACTTTCTGGCGCGGGCGCGGTTCGGCGTTACCACCGACGATGGGTTTGCAGAGCGATGGGCCCTGTTCTGGGCCAATCTGCTGACCGTCTCGGCGACCAAGTTTCAGGCACGGCTGTTCGTCGGCCCGTTCGAGCACGAGGCCATCCGACCCCACGTTTTCGGCCGTTTCGAGGATCTCGTGGTCGCCGCCGAACAGCACCCGGCCATGCTGCTGTATCTGGATCAGGCCCGGTCCTCCGGCCCCAACAGCCAGGCCGGTCGTCGCCGCAATGCGGGGCTGAACGAAAACCTGGCCCGAGAGGCCCTGGAACTCCACACGGTCGGAGCGGCCAGTGGCTATACCCAGGCCGATGTCACTGAGCTGGCGCGCGCGCTCAC
>Ga0209066_10001636_pt1 | contig 29139 bp, 18 predicted proteins | sample All_14_2_FD_187198 | JGI IMG/M metagenome (GOLD analysis project Ga0209066, IMG submission 187198) | Freshwater microbial communities in response to fracking from Pennsylvania, USA - Allegheny Zone_MetaG_DW_15 (SPAdes) (version 2) ...
GGTCCGCGCCACAGCAGCGCGGCCAGCAGCACGTTGGTGTCAATGACCGCCCGCACGTTGCCGCCGCTGCGCACGCGCGGCCTTCACCTCCGCGTTGATGTCTTCCATTGACATGGGTTCGACGCCTGCGGCAGCCACTCGGTCCGCAATGGTCAGTAGCGAGTCGGCAGCCTGCTGCCGCTTGAGCGCGTCCGCGAGCAGCCGCTCCAGCGCCTGGGGCGTCAACAAGCCAGCCGCTTGGGCCATGGCATCACTTTAAACCCCACACCCTCCGCCGCCCAGCGCAACGCATTCAGCGCGGCCGTCCCGGCGATCGCCTGAGGGGCAACCACGACCACTTTGTGCTGCACACGCGTCAAGCCAACCTGTCGGTGCTGATGCGGCACCCTCGTCAATCCTCACACCGCTGATGCACATAGGTACCTGGCGCAGCACACATCACATCAGCCGCCGCCGGCGTGCGCGCCTTCACCAGGCGGCCACTGCCCTGCCGCATCAACCAACCATGCCATGCCGGCCACCACGAGCCTTCGCTGCGGGTGGCCGCTTCCGTCCATTGCTGCGGCGTCAGCCAGGCATCGCCAACGGCGCGCACATGCTGCGCAAAGTGGCGCCGAGGGTGGCCCGGCTCGCTGACGATGCCGGCGTTGTGGCCGCCGCTGGCCAGCACGAAGGTGATCTCGCCCTCGCACAGGCGGTGGATCTTGTAGACCGATGGCCAGGGCGAGACGTGGTCGGTCTCGGTGCCCACCACGAACAAGGGCTGGTGGATGTCTGACAACGACACCGGCCGGCCCTCCACCGGAAAGCGGCCCTCGGCCAGTTCGTTGCGCAGATAGCAGCGGCGCAGGTATTCGCTGTGCATGGTGGCCGGCATGCGGGTCACATCGGCATTCCAGGCCATCAGGTCGTTCGGGTCGTCGGCCTCGCCCAACCACAGCGTGCGCAGCCGCCGCGACCACACCTGATCACGCGCGTGCAAGAAGGTGAACGAGCCCGCCATCTGCGCACCGCTCAGGTAGCCACGCTCGGCCATCAGGTCTTCCAGTAGCGTCACCTGGGCTTCGTCGATCATCACGCCCATCTCGCCAGGTTCGGAGAAATCGGTTTCGGTGGCCAACAAGGTGATGCTGCACAGCGGCGCCAGTGCTTCGGCCTGTGCCACCTGAGCGGGCCGCGCCAAGGCTGCCGCGGCCATGCTGAGCAGCGTGCCGCCCAGGCAGTAGCCACAGGCATGCACGGCCTGATCAGGCAGCAGTCGGGCGATGGCCGCCAAGCTGTCGAAGATGCCCAAGGCCAGGTAGTCGTCCAGGCCCAGCAGGGCATCACTTTCATCGGGGTTGCGCCAGCTGAGCACAAACACGGTGTGGCCTTGCTCGACCAGCCACTTCACCATTGAGTTGTGGGGCGACAGGTCGAGGATGTAGTACTTCATGATCCACGACGGCACGATGAACACCGGCTCGGCCTGCACCGATGCCGTGAGCGGCAGGTACTGGATCAGCTCCACCAGGTGGTTGCGATGCACCACCTTGCCGGGTGTGATGGCCACATCCACCCCCGGCTCAAACGTTTGCGCAGGCGCGTGCAGCGGCTGCAGGCCATGGCGACGGCGCCAGTCATCCAGCGCCAGGGCCTGGCCATCGAGCAGGTTGCTGCCCAGTCGCTCGCGGGTGCGCTGCAGCACCTCGGGGTTCACCGGACCAACGTTGGACGGCGCCAGCATGTCCAGCCATTGGCGGCTGTGAAACGCCGTCATCTCACGGTGATGCGGCTGCACGCCGCGCAGCGCGGTGGCATCACGCCACCAATCCTCGGCGGCCTGGTGGGCGTTGGCCAGGCCCACCCACGGCCAGGCGCGCCACTGGGGATGGGCAAAGCGCGGGTCGTTGTCGCGCAACAGCGTCTGGTTCAGCGCCTGCTCCCAGCCGCGCAGCACATCGCGCTGCGCCCGCTGCGCCAGCCGCAGCGCTTGCGCTGGCTGGCTCATCAGGTTCAGGCCCCAGTCGAACAAGGCCAGGGCCTGCGAGATCTGCGACAGGCCAGAGTGCCACCGGCCCACGTCGGCGCGCAGCTGACTGTCCAGCGCTTCGGCGGCCAGACGGGCCTGGGTTTCGAGGGCGGCAGCATCGTCACTGGCAGTGACGGGTGTGGGTGAACGCATGAGGTCGGTCCGTTGAGGTGGTCCACCTGATCAGGTCAGCTGATCAAGGCCTGCGCCATTGATAGCACGCTGGCACGGCGCGGGCGTGACGCACACGCCCGCGCCTGATCTGCCGCAACGCCCGCGCATCCGGCAGCGCTGCGTCACAACGTTGTCAAAGCACATGCCAAGACTGAAAGGTTCTGGTCGCTGCTCGACCGCTGGAGATTGCTGGATGGAAAAGCTCGATGCCGTGGCCTCACTGGGCGACACCTCACCCGGGGTGGCCTCACTGCTGCAGCCCGCGCGCCTGCGCGCCGCACTGAAGGCCAATGACCGCCTGAAGCTCTACCTCACGGTGTTGCAGGCTGCCGCCGCCCATGCCCACGCCCCCCAACAAGCCAGCCTCGACCTGCGGCGCGAAATCGCCGCGGCCGACCTGAGCGTGCGCGAAGAGGCCGACTGGTTGCACGACCTACCCGCCACCGCCTCGCTGCAAGGCGAGGCCATGCTGTTGCCCGAATGGCCGCGCCTGGCCCAGCGCCTGGCAGACGACCTGCTCGTCATGGCCCGCCCACTGTGCGACGGCCCGCAGGCCGATGCGGCCTTTGTCGACCGTGTGCAGCACTGGCAAGCCCAGCTGACCCGCCAACCCGGCCCGCTGCTCGACGCTGCCACGCTGGCCGCACTGAGCCATGGCCAACGCGACCAGGGCGACAGCCTGCACCTCACGGTGATGGACCTGCACAAGGCGCTGAACCGCCTGGCCGCCCGCCTGGCCACCGACAGCGTCGACGGCGCCCATGCCTGGCAACTGGCGGACGACGGCAGCGACCGCCCACGCCTGGCCGCCTTCATGCGCGGCCTGAACCGCACCCGCGGCCTCAAGCTCGACCACCCCGGCCTCGACACCGCCGCCACCCGCGACGGCACCAAGCTGATGATCCAGAACGACATCGGCACCAACGATGCCCATGTGCTGGTGATCCAGGTCGACAGCGCCACCCGGCAGCCCGCCGCGCTCCTCACCACCACCCTCACCTACTCCGACCTGCACCGCCAACGCTTCGAATTCTTCCAGCAGCAACTGGCCGAGGTGGGCGCCACCTGGTCACAGGCCCAGAGCCGCCAGAACGCCGGGCTCAATGCGGGAGACAGCTACCTGGTGGGCACCGCCCGCTTCGAGGCCGCCGATGAAGCCACGCTGGCACGCCAGCTCGAAGGCATTGGCGAGCGCATCGTCTTCCTGATCGACTGGAACCGCGCCCGCAAGCGCCTCACCGATTTCGTCAGCAAGGCCGGCGCCGTGGCCGTGCTCACCCGCGCCGCACAGGCCCGCGCCGGCCACATGGCCTGGCTGGTGGCCGGTGGCGAGCGGCTGGTGTGGGGCGCGATGGCGGCGCAAGGCCCGGGCGTGTTTCGCCTGGGTGATCGGCTCGATGATGTGCTGGGCGCCGAAGCCGCGACAGACTTCCTCACCGACGTGCTGCAACTCGCCAGCCGCGCCGCCCAGGGCCAGCAACCCGCCGCCCTGGTGGCCGACGAAACCCGTGCCCTGCTGGCGCGCTGCCTGCATGGCCACCGCGGTGAGTTCGACCTGCTCGAAGAACACGCCGGCCTGTGCCACGCCCTGGCGCAAGCCCTGCGCGATGGCCTGGCCCACGGCTGTGACCACGACCCCCACGCCGCCCAGCAACTGGCCGCCCGCGCCAAGACCTGGGAGCGCCAGGCCGACCACCTGGTGATGCGCACCCGCGCCCTGGCCGAGCGCCAACCCGCCTGGCAGGCCGTGGTGCAGCTCATCGAGCGCAGCGACAACGTGGCCGATGCGCTGGAAGAAGCCTGCTTTGTGCTCAGCCTGGTGGCCAGCCACTTCGGCAGCGGCCACAAGCCGCCGCCGCGCTGGGGCGCCCCGGTGGATGACGCACTGCGCGCCCTGGCCGACGCCGTGCTCACCGCCACGCAAGACCAGGTGAAGGCCCTGGCCGTGGCTCGCACGCTGGGCGAGGCCAGCGAAGCCGCCGATCACGATGAATTCCTGGCCGCGGCCTGGCGCGTGCTGCAGGCCGAACGCCAGTGCGACGACCTGCTGCGCAGCGCCCGTCGTGCCCTGGCGCTGGCCTGCCGCGACCACCCCGATGCCGTGGGCCTGACCCTGGGCAACGAACTGGCCGCCGGCCTGGAAGCCGCCAGCGATGCGCTGCTGGCCCTCGTCTACGGCCTGCGCAGCTGGGCCTTCCAGCGCATGGAGACGCCCGCATGAACGCGCCCGATGCACAGGCGATCGCCAGCCTCACTGCCCCCACCCTGATCGGCTGCCGATCGTCAGAGCCCACCGGCGCCATCCCCGGCCCTGAGGCCATCGGCTTCAAGGCCCACAACCTGGCGCGCATGGCTGCGCTGGGTCTGCCGGTGCCGCCCGCCTTTGTGCTGGGCACGGGCTGGTGCGCGCAGGCCGAGCGGCTCACGTCAGCCGCCTGGCAGGACGCGCTGGCGGCGCTGTCCCGCACCACCGGCCAGGCGCTGGGCGATGTGCGCCGGCCGCTGCTGCTGTCGGTGCGCTCGGGCGCGCCGGTGTCGATGCCCGGCATGATGGAGACGCTGCTCAACATCGGCCTGTGCGATGCCACCGTGCCCGGCCTGCTGCGCCAGACCGGCAACCCGCGCATGGTGTGGGATGCCTACCGCCGCCTGGTGGCCGGCTACGGCGAGGTGGTGCTGGGGCTGGAGGCTGCGCTGTTTGACGCCGACCTGGCCCAGGTGGCCGCCGGCCGCGATGAACGCGAGCTCGATTTCACCGAGCTGCGCACCCTCACCCGCGCCCACCTGGCCAGCGTGCAGCGCGCCACCGGCCGGCCCTTCCCGCAGCAGCCGCAGGCACAGCTGGCCGCCGCCATCCAGGCCGTCTTCGCCAGCTGGCACGCGCCCAAGGCCCGCGACTACCGGCGCCTCAAACAATTGGACGACGGCATGGGCACCGCCGTCACCGTGCAGCGCATGGTCTTCGGCAATGCGGGCGGCACCTCGGGCGCGGGCGTGGGCTTCACGCGCCACCCCTCCAGCGGCGAACGCCAGCCCTGGGTCGACTTCCTCTTCAACGCCCAGGGCGAAGACGTGGTCTCGGGCCGGCGCAGCGCCCAGGGGCACGACGAACTCGCCCAGGTGGCCCCCACCGTGTGGGCCGAGCTGCTGGACGCCACCCATCGCCTGGAAACCGAATTCCGCGACATGCAGGACTTCGAGTTCACCGTGGAAAACGGCCACCTCTACCTGCTGCAGACCCGCAACGGCAAACGCACCGCCCAGGCCGCCGCCCGCATTGCACTGGACTTGGCCGAAGAAGGCCTGATCAGCCGCACCGAAGCCCTCGCCCGCACCGCCGAGCTCGATGCCGACCACCTGGCCGTGGCCCGCGTGGTGGGCGCCGCCGACGGCCAGCCCCTGCAACCGCTGGCCCACGCCGTGAGCGCCGCCCACGGCGTGGCCATCGGCGAGATCGCGCTAGACGAAGCCCGCGCCCAGACTCGCCAAGCCGCCGGTGCGCCCGTGGTGCTGCTGCGCCCCGAAGCCGAAACTCGCGACATCGTGGCGCTCGACATCGCCCAAGGCCTGCTCACCATCCGCGGCGCCCGCACCTCCCACGCCGCGGTGGTGGCACGGCAACTGGGCAAGGTCTGCCTGGTGGGCTGCGAGGCCCTGCAGATTGACCTGGCACGCCGCACCGTGCGCCTGGGCGACCAGACCCTGGCCGAAGGCGAGCGGATCACGCTGGACGGCAACGACGGCGCCATCTACCGCGGCGCCGCGCAGATCGTGCGCGAGGTGCCGCAAGCGCTGATGGACAGGCTCTCTGAATTGCGGGAATCACCGTTGCCGTGAGAACGCTGCGGCGTCCTAGGCCAGTTGGCGCGAGGCGGCTCGGTGGTCAATGATCACCCAGCGCTCGTCTGAGCAATCAACACCTCGGCCGGGATGCCCAGGTGCTGGTGCAGTCTGCGGATCATGGCCAGCGTCAAAGGGCGCTTGCGATTCAACACCTCATAGACGCGGTTGCTCTTGCCGATGATCGGCTCCAGATCCTTGACGGACAAGCCGCTCTGATCCATGCGAAATTTGATCGCTTCCACCGGGTCGGGCGCCGCGATGGGCACGTGCTTGGCCTCGTAAACCTGCACCAGCGTGGCCAGGATGTCCAGACGATCTCCCTCCGGCGTGCCCGCATCAGGGTCGGCATCCACCAAGTCCGATATCTCCCTGAGGGTGGCCTTGTAGTCTGCTTCAGTGCGGATAGGGCGGATGTCCATGCTGTGCTCCGTGGCCGGTCAGGCCGAATCGATGGTGTCAGCGTCCACTGCGACGTACTCCCTGTGGGTGCCAACAAACTTCACGTAGACGATTTGCAACTTGTACGCCACTGCCACGATCAGCCGATAGTCATTGCCCTTGATGTTGAAGACCACACGACGGTTCTTCAGCAAGCTGGCGCTGCGGTATTGCACCTTGATGTCAGCAGGCTGGCGCCAGGTCGCGCTCGTGGCCTCTTCGTACCAGGCCTTCAAGGGCTGCTCGGCGTCCGGATGGCGCTCCCAGAAGGCACGCAGGGTAGACACGGCAATCACGCGCATGCAGCGAGCATAGTCCCAAATCGGGACCATCGCAAGTTTCGGCCCATTTCAAACCCTGAGGTCAGTCGGAGGAAGACCCTCGCCCGGCCGATCTCGGTCCGGGCTTGAGGTCCATCAGCATCTGGTCAGCGTCTGGTCAGCGTCTGGTCAGCCCTTGGTCGACGACAGCTGCTGCGCGCGCGCCACCACCCCCGCCAGCGCTGCCGAGGCCATGCGCGCCAACGCCGAATCGGCCCGGCTGGTCAGCGCGATCGGCACCCGTGCGCCCATCACCACGCCGCAGCCGGAGGCGCCGGCCAGGTATTCCAGCTGCTTGGCCAGCATGTTGCCGGCTTCCAGGTCGGGCACCACCAGGATGTCGGCCTGGCCTGAGACGGGCGATTCGATGCCCTTGATGCGCGCGGCATCGGCCGAGATGGCGTTGTCAAAGGCCAGCGGGCCGTCGAGCACGGCGCCGCTGATCTGGCCGCGATCGGCCATCTTGCACAGGGCCGCGGCGTGCAGGGTAGAGGTCATGCGAGCGGTGACGGTTTCCACCGCGCACAGCAGGGCCACGCGCGGACGGGCCACGCCCAGGGCGTGGGCCAGCTCGATGCAGTTGCGCACGATGTCGGCCTTGTCGTCCAGATCAGGCGCGATGTTGATGGCCGCGTCGCTCACCAGCAGCGGGCGGCCGTAAGCCGGCACTTCAAAGCGGAACACATGCGAGAAGCGCCGGCCGGTGCGCAGGCGCGGCTCGGCCAGCACGGCCTGCATCAGCTCGTCGGTGTGCAGGCTGCCCTTCATCAGCATGGCCACATCACCTGATGCCGCCAGCGCCGCGGCGGCCTGGGCCGAGGCGTGGCTGTGCGGGGTGTCATGCAACTGCGCACCGTCGAGCGACAGGCCCAGCTCGTTGGCCAACGCCTGCACCCGGGCGCTCGGGCCCACCAGCACCGGCTCGATCAGGCCGCGCTGCATCGATTCGATGGCGCCGCGCAGCGAGGGCTCGTCGCAAGGGTGCACCACCGCGCAGCGCACGCGGCCAAAGCCGGCGATCGAGGCCATCCACGCTTCCAGCCGGGCGGCCGGGTCAAACAGATGCATCGTAGGCAGGGCCGCGCGCGGGCGCACCACCTTGTGCAGCGGCGCGCGCACCAAGGCCTCGCCAGTCACCACGGCTTCGCCACGCTGGTTCAGCACCTCGCAAGCCATGCGCACGTTGTGCGTGGCTTCGTCCTTGTGCAGCACCCACACGCTCACGCTGAGCGTATCGCCCACATGCACCGGGCGCTGAAACTTCAGCCCCTGCTCGATGTAGATGGTGCCCGGCCCGGGAAACTCAGTGCCCAGCAGGCTGGAGATCAACGCGCCGGCAAACATGCCATGGGCGATGACGCCATGAAAGCGCGTGCCTTCGGCGTATTCGGCATCCACATGTGCCGGGTTCACATCGCCTGATACCAGCGCAAAAGCCTGGATGTCGCGCAGGCTGACGGTGCGCACCATTTGGGCCCGCTGGCCCGGTTGCAGCTCGTCGAAGGTGAGGTTCTCGATCAGGTCGTCGGTGGCGCCCATGGTGGTGCTCCTGGCAAATAGTTGAAGGTCAACGCACGGCGTGCACGCCGCCGTCCACGTAGAGGGTTTGGCCGGTCATGCCGGTGGCATCGGGGCCCACGAGGAAGGCCACGCAGCCGCCCACCTCATCCAGCGTGACCAGCCGGCCCAGCGGCGCATCGCGCTCGGCACGCGCCATCAGCGCATCAAACTCGGGCAGGCCCGACGCCGCCCGCGTGGGCATGGGCCCGGGCGAGACGGCATGCACCCGGATGCCCTGCGGCCCCAGCTCCAGCGCCAGGTAGCGCACCATCGATTCCAGCGCCGCCTTCACCGGGCCCATCAGGCCGTAGTTCGGCACGGCTTCGTCGGCGCCGATGTAGCTCATGGTCACCAGCGCCCCACCGGCACTCAGGTGCGGCTCGGCCAGCCGGGCCAGCGCGGCAAACGAATGGCATGACACGCGCAACGCCTGGTTGAAGCCCTCGGCGCTGCTGTCGATCACGCGGCCGCACAGATCGGCATGCGGTGCAAAGGCGATGGCATGCACCACAAAATCGAGCCCGCCCAGGTGCGACGCCGCCTGCGTCACCAGCTGTTCAAGCTCGCCTTCATGCTCGACATTGCAGGTGTGCAGCGGCACCTCGATCGACGCCGCCAGCGGCGCCACAAAACCACGCGCCTTCTCGTTGAGACAGGACAGCACCAGATCGGCACCGCGGGCCGACAGCACCCGGGCACAACCCCAGGCAATGCTGTGTTCATTGGCCACGCCGACCACCAGGCCACGACGCCCGGCCAGGGGACTGGAAGAAAGGTTCACCGAAGGCTCCTGAGGGACTGAGCCTTCAGCTTCGGGGGCGCCTGTGTCGGCGCTGTGTCGATCCCCAGGAAACGCCTGCCAGGGTGGCCGGCGTTGATCTGCAGCAAGACCGGCCGTGCCCCGCAAACAACGAGACCCGCTCGAAGGCGGGTCTCGTGGCTGACGCAGGGCGCTTCAGGCTTGAACGCGACGCCGCTTTTGCCCCCGCACCAACACCGCCAGGCCCAAGCCGGCGAGCAGCAGCGCATCGGGCTCGGGCACCGAGCTCAGCACGATGAGCTGCGATTGCGGTGCAGCGCTGGTCTGCTCGGCCACCAGGTAGATGGTGCCGTTTTCGTCCACCGTCACGCCTTCGATGGCCTGGGTGGTGATGCCGCTCAGGTCAAGGAAGCTGAGCACATTGCCAGCACGGTCAATCTCGACCAGCCGCTTGGAATCCAGGCTCAGCACCAGCAGGTTGTCGGCCGCCGCCGTGCCGGCCAGCGCGTCGATGGGCGACAGCGTCTGCACATCCGACAGGCTGTTCAGGCCAAACAGCGACACGCCGTTGAACAGCTCGGTCATCGTCGAGGTGCCGTTGGTGAAGTTCAAAGTGCCGCTGAACAGCACCTGCGGCGTGTCCTGCTTGACGGCCACGAAGCTGCCGTCGCGCGGGTCGTAGCTCAGGCCTTCCATGCCCAGGTTGTTGTAGGTGTAGTTGCTCACTGAGGCGCTGGGGGCGGCGCTCAGATCGACACTGCCACCGGCCACGTAGCTGAAGCGGAAGGCGTCCTGCAGGCGCTCTTCGCCCACCACCAGCACGCCACCGCCCAGGTAGGTCAGCCCTTCGGCGTCATGGTGGCTGGTGGCGGTTGGCCAGGCGCTGAAGGCCATGCTCGACAAAGTCTGGCCGGTGAGCGACATCTCGACCACACCCAGGCCCTCGTCGCCCACGTAAAACAGCGTGCCACGGTCACGCGCATAGGCCACGGCCGACGCTTCCAGGCCAATGGCGCCCGGGGTGTCGATCGCGTAGGTGCCGGTGACCTGGTAGTTGCCGAGGTTGATGGAGGTTTGCGCCGCGGCGCCACCAGCGGCCAACGCCATCAGCGACGCGGCGAGAAAAGTCTTGAACACTTGGAATCCTGTTGAACAAAGCTTCGGGCAGCGTGAACCGGGGGCCCCGTGTTCACGCCTTCACAGCGGGCCGATCAGCGCGCGCGGCGGCGCGTGCTGCCCAGCCAGGCCAGGCCACCCAGGGCCAGCACCAGGCCGGTGGGTTCTGGCACAGCAGCCAGCGCGAAGGTGCCAGGGTTGGCGATGAAGCCGCCGGTGGTGGACGTGATGGAACCGTAGGCGTCGCCGGTGCTGGACAACACCCAAGTGGTGGGCGTCACCGACTGGCCTGCCAAGGCCAGCAGCGAGGTGGGGTTGCCACTGCGAACATCTGTGCGGATCGTGCCGGCGATGTTTTGATCGCCGAAGGTCAAGCGATCAATCAGATTGTTGGCGTTGTCATACAGATTGATCTGGTCATTGCGGCCCAGGTTGTTGGTGTTGCCGCCGATCACCTTGACGGTGGAGCTCAAGCCCCAGGTGGCACTGAACACACTGGCTGAGTCCTGCGAAAGGATCACCGACTCACCTGCCGCCACCGAACCAAACGCGGTGAGGCTGACCATACCCGGGGTATTGGAATCATCATCAAACGACCAGCCATTGAAATCAACCGCAGCGTCACCCACGTTGGTGAACTCGATGAACTCGCTGCCGTTGTACATCCACTCGGTGATCTGGATGTTGCCGGCTGCTTGGGCCGAAGCGGCCGCTAGTGCGCCGAGTGAAAGGGCCAGACCGCGGGCAAGGTGAACAAAACGCATGGGGACTACTCCTGAAGGGCTGCAGACTGTCGACGTGACAGCTTGCGTACAAGGTTCGGCCTTCAGCGTAAGACCGGCCAGTGACGCCACCATGAGGTCACCCGCATCAGCAGGATGCCGTTCGGACCATGCTCGCCTATTCACCCGGTGTTGCCCGCGGCCGGCCCCCCGATGGCGGGGCGCACGCGCCCGTGTTCAAGCGCGTGCCGGCCTCATGCCACGGCAGGCTGGCGCAGCTTCACCGCCGGAAAATCCACCGGCACCGCCAACGCCACGTTGATGTAGTTGGTGTACAGGTTCAACGCCACGTGCGCGAGGATCTCCACGATCTGCCCGTCGTCAAAGCCCGCGGCGCGCACTGCTTGCACATCGGCCGCACTCACCTGCCCGCGCTCGTTCACGAGCTTCAACGCGAAGCGCAGCGCCGCGGCCGTGGCCGGGTCTGCCGATTCGCCCATCTGCGCCCGTGCCATCTCGTCGGCACTGGCGCCAGCCTTGCGGCCCAGCGCGGTATGGGCAGCCAGGCAGTATTCGCAGGCATTGCGGTCGGCCACGGCCACGGCGATCTGTTCGCCCAGGCGGGCCGGGATCGTGCCGCTGCCCAACGCACCAAAGGCGCCCCACATCGATTGCAGCGCAGCGGGCGAATGCGCCACGGCGCGGAACATGTTGGGCACGGTGCCGAAGGCGCCATGGATCTGGTCAAGCAGCACGCGGCTCGGGCCGGCAGCGGTGCCGGGGTCGACGAGGGAGATGACAGAGATGCGGCTCATGGAAAGCTCCTGAAGGGGTGAGACCTGTGCAACAGCGCACACCGCCAGTGTCTTGCCCGCAACAGGATCAGAAGCCACAATTGATCCACAAAACTTAACCGATCATCCAAATCGATGTCACCCCCGATCGATCGCCTGAGCGCCCTGCTGGAACGCTTTCGCGTGCGCGCCCACCTCTTCCACACCGGCCCGCTGTGCGGCGTGACGCACTTCGACGCCGCACCGGGGCGCGGCTTCCTGCATGTGCTGCGGCAGGGCGAGATGAGCGTCACCCACCCCGCACGCAGCGGCCCGCCTCGGCGCGTGAAGGTGCGCGAGCCCAGCCTGCTGTTCTACCCGCGGCCCTTGGCACATGACTTCCACAACGCCCCGGCCGAAGGCTCTGATTTCACCTGCGCCTCGCTCGATGTCGATGGCGGCGACCAACACCCCCTGATGCGCGCCCTACCGCCGCTGCTGGTGCTGCCGCTGCGCGAGGTGGAGGGCCTGGCACCCACCCTGGCCCTGCTCTTTGCCGAAGCCGACCGCCAACGCTGCGGCTCGCGGCTGCTGGCCGACCGGCTGTTTGAAGTGGTGCTGATCCAGCTGCTGCGCTGGCTGATCGACCATCCCGAGGCCGGTGGCCTGCAGGCTGGGCTGATCGCCGGGCTGGCCCACCCCAAGCTGGCGCGCGCGTTGGTGGCCTTGCATGAAGCGCCGGGCGAGGCCTGGCCGCTGGCGCGCATGGCCGACGCCGCAGGCATGTCACGCAGCGCCTTTGCCGCGGCCTTCAAGACCACGCTGGGCCACCCCCCGGCCGACTACCTGGCCGATTGGCGGCTCACGCTGGCACAAACCGCGCTTCGCCAAGGTCGTGCTGTCAAAGAGATCGCGGCGGAACTGGGCTATGCCAACGCCTCGGTGCTGTCGCGCCTGTTCAGTCAGAAGCTCGGGCGTTCGCCGCGGCAGTGGCGCAGCGGCAGCGACACAGACCGCTGAGCGGCGAACTCAGCGCGGCCCGGCTCCCGTGGGGGCCGATGCCGTGGCACCAGTGGGCACCACCAGCCGCTGCGCCTCGATCTGCGTGCGCAGCGCCTCGGCTTCGTTTTCCAGCGTCACTTCGCGCAGGCCAAACACTGGCTCCTGCTGGGCCAGCACCTCGCCGATGCCCTTGTTGTGGTAGCGCGCGATGACATCGCGGCCGATGGCGTAGAGCTGGCGGTTCTTCTCCTCGGCCGTGCTCAATGCCTGGGTGCTGTGGCCCAGCAGGTTGGTCACATTGGCCAGAGTGTGCTGGTTCTCGGCCAAGCGGCGGCCCAGGTCATCCAGGCGGCCTTGCAGCGCCGTCTGTTCGGCCTGCGAGCTGGTCTTGAGGCTAGCCAGTTCGCCACTGAGACGCTTGCCTTCGGCCTGGCTGCGAGCGAGCTCGGCGCGCAGGCTGCGCACCTGGCCTTGTGTGCTGGTCAGCTCTTTCTCGGCTTCGGCGGCCTTGGCTTCCAGTGCGCTGTGCTGGGTCTGCAGCAGCGCCCTTTCGTCCTGCACGGCCTGCAGCTTGGCCTGCGATTGGCGCAGCGCCTGCTGGACGCGCCGCAGGGCTTCCTTGTCACGGCCGCCCTTGGCATCATCGGCGGCACCGGCAGGGCCGCAGGTCAGGGTCACGGCCAGGAAGATCAGTCCCAGCAGGCTGGGGGTCACAGGCAGTTGTCGCATGGCCGTTCCTTCGCTTGGATCAGAACCGGGTGTTGAGTTCAAACTGGAGCACATCCACCTTGAACGGCGCGTTGCTCATCGTCGTGGAGACCACGCCGCCAATGATCGTGCGCGCACCGTCATCCAGATTGCGCGTGCTGGTGTAGCGCAGGCCCAGGTGGGTGTTGCGATCGAAGGCGTAGTTGCCGCCCACGCTGAGGCCCTTGTAGTTGGTGCCGCCCAGGTTCCAGGTGGTGTCGGTGTAGGCGTCGATCCAGGCATCACGCTCAAACTGGCGGATGGCCAGGAAGGTTTGCCAATCGCCCTTCTCGCCCAGCTTGGGCGTACCGAACTGGGCGCGCAGCTGGTAGCCGGTGGTTCTTTCGGCCACATCGATGCTGCTGTCATTGGCGCGGCGGCGAATGTCCTGCAGGTCAAACGCGGTGTTGCGCACCCATTCGGCGCTCAGGCCCAGGGTGTAGGGGCTCAGTTGGTTGAAGCTGATCGCGCCGGTGAGCGTCACCGGGCGGAACTTGCTGGCCAGGCCCCACACGGCGTTGCCGGTGTTGGTGGGGTCATTCAGGTTGATGAGCGTGTTGCCGCGCTGGCGATTGGTGTACACGCTGGCCTGGTAAGCGCTGGTACCCGCCGCTGAACCCGTGGGCGCGGGCTGGGTTTCGGCGCGGCCTTCGGCGTGGCGGAAGTCGTAGATCGCAGCACCCAGGCGCAGCTGGGTGTAGTCGCCCACCGCCCAGTCGGTGCCGGCCTGCAGGCCCATCAGCCACTTGTCGGCCGAGGTGCTGAGCGCGATCTCCTTCATCGGGAACACGCCCGCGGTGAGGAAGCCCGCCATGCCGGTGGCCAGCGTGTGCTCATAGCGCAGCGAGACGCCATCGAGGCTCACATCGGTGGGCCACACCAGATCGCTGGCAAAGAAGGGGTTGGCAATGCGGCCGGCGTCCACATGCACGTTCCAGCGCGGCTCCCAGCGGATCCAGGCGCGGTCAAGGCTCACGCTCAGGCGGTTGGCGTCGTCGCCCAGCGTGGCCGAGGCCGAGCTGGGGCTGCTGCCGGCATTGCCGGTGCTCAGGCGCACACCGGCCGACACGTCATCACTCACCTTGCCCACCACGCCCAGGCGGGCGCGCAGCGTCATGCGGGTGCGGGCGTTCTGCGTGTTGGTGAGGTCGGGCGACCAGGCGGGTGACAGCACCTGGGCACGGTAGCTGGCGGCCGGCGCGTTGTCTTTGTCGAACGCGGCGGATTCCAGCCGCACGCGCACATCGCCGTCCACCGTGATGCGGCGCGACCAATCGGGGATCTGACGTGAATCGGCCCAGCCCTCGTTGCGGGCGGTGATCAACACCTCGTTCTTGAGCTCTTCCTTGATCTGCGCGCGCAGCGTGTCGGGGATGTAGGGCACGCGCACGGTGCCGGGCTTGGCCGCGGCTTGTGCAGGGGCCGATGCCGATGCTGCATCTGCCGGTGCGGCCGCTGCTGCCGGCGCAGCAGCCACGGCCGCGCGTGGCGCCTGGGCCTGCTGGATCAGCGTGGCCGCTTTCTCGCGGCTGAGCAGGCCCTGCTCCACCAGTGCCTGAATCAGGCTCAGCGTGGTGTTGCGCAACTGCTCCAGGCCGGCGCGCTCTTGCGCGGCGGCTGCGGCGTCCTGCGCCATCGCGCCCGGGCCCAGCAGGCTCAAGACGACGCCCAGAGCCACCGGCTTTAGGCGTGCCAAGGGTGAAGAGTTCAGAGAGGTCGTTGTCATGATCTTGAAATGAGTAAAAGTGAGAGCCTGAGAGTTCTTCGGACGTGGCCGAGCGGCGCCTCAAAGGCGGCCTGATCTAGGCGCAAAGCGCAGCCATAGCCTGAGCTATGGCGAGCATTTGCAACGACGAGCAGGTCGTCTTTGAGGTGACGAGCGGGCATGGGCGAGGGACTCTCAGGCTCTTAGCCCTGCGGGCGGACGTTGAGCTTGAAGCGCATCGGCTGCTGCACTCCGGCAGGCGGGGGCAGGCGCAGGGCACGGGCCGCGCCATCGAGCGCGCTGGCCATGTCGGCATCGGTGCGGGTATCGCCGCTGGGCACCACTTCATGGCGGCGGATGCGGCCATCGCCTTCTACCCACACGGCAAAGCTGGCCACCAGCTCGCCGGCATCGGGGCGCAGGTTCTTTTCGATCTCGTCGCGCAGCAGCTGGCGCACGGTGTTGGCGTAAAGGCGCGCGGTGGCGCGGTCAGCCGCTGTGCCCGCAGCAGAGGCGGCCGAGGGGCTGCCGACGACGGGCACACCGTCCTTGTATTCCCGCGACACCGAGCCCGCCGCAAAGGCGCTGGGCCCGTCACCCGCGGCGCCTTCCATCTTGATGGGCGCTTCCGGCGGTGGGGTGTCAGCCTGCTTGGGCTGGTCTTGCATCACCTGTTTGACATCGTCCTTGGGCTGCTCGCGCTTGGGTTCGTCCTTGGGCGGTGGCGGCGGGGGCGGGGGCGTGTCAGGCAGGATGGTGATCTTGGCCGTCTGGCGCTTGGGCGCATCGGGCTTATTGATGAGATGGCGCACGCCCATCGTGAGCAGCGTCACCAGCGCGATCAGCCCCACGGCGATGAGCACCCGCGCCGCCCATTGTTTGGGGCGCGAGTGAACGAGGGAGTCTTCAGCGAGTTTCATGACACGTAGTGGGCCGGCCGCCGGGCCGCCCCAAGGCAGGCCAGCTCCCCTCGGGGGACGCGAACGAAGTGAGCTAGGGGCTTCATGTCCCAATCCGCGAAGTCACCAGGCCCATGCCAACTTCGAGCTTGTTGCACAGGTCAATGATTTCCACCACGCGGGCGTACTGCGTGCGCCCATCGCCGCGAATGGCGACCGACATGCCCGCATCACGCTGCTTGGCCTGGCCCAGGCGGGCTTCCAGTTCATCCATGCTCACGCCCACGCCGTTCAGCAGCACGGCGCCTTCAGCGGCCACGTGCACGATCAGCAGTTCATGTTTTTCAGTGGCCGGTTTGTTGGAGGGCTTGGGCATGTTCACGCTGAGGCCTTGCACCGAGGCGGTGGTCATCAGGATGAACACCACAAGCAGCACATAGGCCAGATCGAGCATCGGCGTGACGTTGATGCTGTCGTAGGGCTTGGTTTCGGTACCGACTTGAATCGACATGGTTCAGCCCTGCTTCAAGACGCGCGTTTGGTGACCAGGCCCACTTCTGTGATGTCGAGCTTCTTCATCACCTCCAGCACTTCCATCACCTTCTCGTAGGGGGCTTCGCTGTCGCCCTTCAGCACCACCGGCAGCGCCGGGTTGGCGGCTTTGTAGGTGCCCAGCGTGCTGCCCAGCTGGTCCATCGTCACCGGATAGGCATCGAGGAACACCGCGCCATCGCGGGTGATGGTGACGGCGCGGGTCTGCGGCTTGGCCAGGTTGTTGGCGGCCTGGGTGACGGGCGAGTTCACCCGCACGCCCTGCACCGACGCGGTGGTGAGGATGATGAACACCACCAGCAGCACATAGGCCAGATCGAGCATCGGCGTGACGTTGATGTCGTCATAGGGCTCGTTGCCCGCTTTCACATCACCGGCCACGCCTTACCTCGCACCGTAGGTTTCCGCCACGCGGGTGACAAACTCGTCGACAAAGATCTGCATGTCGGCCGAGATGTTCTTGATGCGCGAAGCCAGGTAGTTGTAGCCAAACAGCGAGGGGATGGCCACACCCAGGCCCGCCACCGTGGCCAGCAGCGCCGCGGCAATACCGGGGGCGATGGCATTGACGTTCACATCACCGGCCGCAGCGATGGCGGCAAAGGTGATCATCACGCCCACCACCGTGCCCAGCAGGCCCAGGAAGGGGCCGCCGGAGATCGCGATGGTGAGCAGCACCATCTTGTCGTTCAGGCGGTGGCCTTCACGCACCAAATCGGCATCGATGGAGGCCTTCACAGCGTTGAGCGAAGCGCCCGACAGCACGTTGTCGCGGGCGCCCACGTCGCGCTTGTTCAGCTCGCGCACACCGGCCTGGTACAGACGGAACAGCGGTGAATGCGCATGGTCGGCGCCCTGTTCCAGTTGCAGCAGGTCGTGCTTGGCGCCACGAAAGCGGGCAAGGAAGCTGCGGTTGTCCTTGTCCATGCGGCCCACCAGCAGGGCCTTGGTGATCATCACCCACACGGCCAGGGCGAACATGATCATCAGGATGATGATCACCACCCAGGCGTCGGTGGTGAGGTTCTTCACCAGCGGGCCCAGGTAGCCGGCTTCGCCGCCTTCGGCCTCGGCCGCTTCGGCATCTTCCTTCACGCTGGCCACCAGCTTGGCCTCGCCACCTTGTGCGGCAGCCGCCAGCTTCACCCAATCGGCACTGCGGGCTTGCGGGGCCAGTTGCAGTTCATCGACAAGGCCGTTGAAGCCCTCACCCACAGCCAGTGCCCCTTGCAGCGCTGGCACGGCGGCAGGCACTTCGGCAATCTGCTCACCGTTGAGGTAGACGGTGCTCTTGGCGCCATCGGTCACCAGTGCCACATGGGCCCAGCTGTTGGCGGCCACGGTGCCGCCGCTGGCTTCCACCACGCCGCTGGTGCCGGGCATGGCCAGGCGAATGGCCCCGTTCACGAAGCTCAGCTTCAAGCCGCCCCAGTTGACGATCTCACCGGCGGCCGGGTTCTCGGCACGCACCCACAGGCTCAGCGTCATCGGCTGGCCGGCGGCGTGCTGCAGCCGCTCGCCCTGCGGCCAGCGCAGCGCCTGCCCGCCCACCAGCCGGGCGCTGGTGCCCAGCAGGCCGTTGGGCTCGCGCGCCACCGGCTGCTCGGAGCGCACGCTGCCGCTCAAATCGGCCGCGGGGCCATCGGCCTCGGCAAAGTGCAGCACGGTCTCGTTGGCATCAAACACCGCACCCGCCGGCTCGGCTGCAGCCTTCTCGTTGCCGGCGTACACATGCACCAGGTTCTTGTCGGTACCCGGCAGCACCGCGGGCACCTTCACCCACAACACCGCCAGTTCGTTGACGCCATCAAAGCGCTCCACCGTGAACGGCAACGGCGTCTTGTCATCGGCCGCCACCACCCGCAGGTCCGAGCCATCTTCCTTGGCCGCTGCAAACTCGAAGTTGCCGCTGTGCAGCCGAATCGGCAGCACCACCTGGTTCACCGCCGCCTGTGTGGTGATGCCTTGGGCACTGGTGTTCAACGTCACCTTGGTGCGCGTGGTCCACGCGTCGTTCCACCAAGCCTGCGACAGCAACGGCACCAACGCCAAAGCCGAGCCAGCCACCGCACGCAGCGCAAAAGAATTCAAAGCAGAGCGTTTCATAAAAGTCTTGTTGTGTAGCGATTGACGGCTCAACGCCCACTGCAGGCACGAACCAACCAAGCCGAGCGAGCGCCGTGGATCCGGCTCAGCCGGTCCGCCGGTGCTGCCCCCTTGAGGGGGCGCGCGTCAGCGCGTAGGGGGTGGACCAATCCACGCGTAGGGGGTGGACTACGTCCCTTCCCCAAAGCCGAGGAACTCGAGCATCAAGTTGCGACGAGCCCGGCGCTTGCGGCGCTCATCTTCGTCGTCGTTCGTGTCAACACGGTTACCGGCTGATGTTGCTGATTGGCCCACCGACGACAAACCGGCGGTGGCCCCCGCGCTTTGCACCGGCGGCGGGCCGCCACTCACCGCACCGCCCACCTGCAAGTTGTCGGCGCCGACGAACCGGATGGCGCCAAAGAACGCATTGCCGGCCGATTTGATGCCGGCATCACCAGCGTTGATCTCGCCATTGGGGGCATACAGGTCGAGGTCGCTGTCTTCGTTCAACACGGCGATGCCACTGCCCGAATACGAGCCCGAGGTGTCGACCACGATCTGGCCGTTGACCAGGCGATACACCGGCGGCGGCGCGCCCGTCACCGTCTTGGCGCCACGGCCGGCATCGATGTCGCCCCGCGAGGCCCACAGCAGGATGTCGCCCTGCGCCACGGTGAAGATGCGCGAGCGGTTCACGGCGATGTCGTCCAGCACCGAGGCGGTGATGTTGCCGCCGGCGGTGGTGACGATGCCCAGTTGGTCAGCCGTCTTGGTGCCCGCCGTGACCTGGCCGACGTTCAGGCCACCACGCGGTGCGTGCACGGTGATGTCGCTGTTCTGCAGCGTCTTGATCTGGCTGGCGCCCATGTCCACCGTGCCGCCACTCAGGCCTTGTGGGAACAGGGCAGCCAGGGCCTTGTAGCCGCGCTCGTAAGCCGCGTCGCGTTCGGCGCCGTTCAAGGTGCTGGCCGCCCGGCCGGCGGCGCGCAGTTCGCTGGCCAGCACGCGATTCATGTGCAGCAGTTGCTGCTCCACCGGTAGCGCGGTAAAGGCCAGCAGCGCCTCGGCCTGGCTGGCCGGTGCGGTGCCGGTGCGGGCCTGCATAAAGGCGGTCAGGTCGGCGGCGTAGTCGGCACTGCTCAGCAGTTCAAGCACGGCTTGCCGTGCCACGTCGTAGTCGCCGCCTTGCAGGTGCACGCCGGCCAGCACGGTGAGGTTGGCGCTTTGGGCCGGCAGTGCGGCATTCAACCGGTTGCCCTGGGCGAGCAGGCCACCCGATTGGTTGAAGTTGACGTTGCCTTCGGCCACCACGAGCAGGTCGCCAGGGCCGTGGATCGTCCAGTTGCCGGAGCCGCCGAGGTCATTGGTGAGCGTCACGTCACCGCCGGCCTGGATCAGCGAGAGATCGGTCGCTTCGGTGTGCTGCAACTCCAGGCTACCCGCGTTGTGGGTGATGTCGCCCGCGGCCAGCATGCGCAGCGGTGTGGCCAAAGCCACGGAGCCATCCACCGTGATGTTGCCAGTCTGGCTGATCACACGAACCGGTTGCACGTCGCCACGCTGCGCTGCAAAGCCGTCACCGCGGAACGGGTGCTGCGAAACCACGCCCGCATTGGACAGCCCTGGCGTCTGCTGCACTTCGGTGGCGCCGCGCACACGCAACTCACCAAGGTTCACGTCACCTTGTGCAGCCAGGAGCAACGTGCTGTTGTTGGCCGGCGCCTGGGCCAGCAGACCGCCCACACCCACGGTCAGATCGCCCGCCGGCGCGGCGATGACGGTGTCGACAGGGACCAAATTGACGTCGGCAATATCGCTCTTGGGGCCACTGCCCAAGTAGGAGACGTCGCCGGCGCTGCTGACGATGCGCAGCGTCGCCGCGTTTGCGGTGCCAGTGACCGGGTCGCCATACACGTCTCGGTCACCGCCGGCGTTTTGAGAGATGGTCGGTACCGTCAGTGCATCCGTCACCCTGCCCACGTGAATCGTGCGCAGCGCCTGCACATCGACCGCGGTATTGCTGTAGAGCACCTGGAGGCTCGACCCACTTTCCGACAAGGTCACGTCGCGCCCCGCCGCCACCTGGGCCTGCCGGCCGCCCGCCATCACGAAGCCACCTCGCACATCGTGGCCAGCCTGCAGGCTGACGCTGCCTGAAGCCACGGTGTGCAGGCCAGATGACAAAGGCGCCACGTAGCCCACCAACGGGGCTGCTGCACCCACGGTCACGATGTCGTTGCCGGCGGTGATGTTCACATCCCCGCCTCCCAAGGCACCAAAGCCTTGAGCGAACTTGTCGTGACGCGACCACCATGAGGCCACGCCCCCCTCCTCACCCCGCCACCACCATTCCGTGGCGTATTGATTGGCGTCGCTGGCGCCCGTCACATCCTGAGCAGCCACCACGGTCACGCTGCCGCCACCCTGCAACATGGCGGCCTGAGCCACTTTGATCGGCGGTTGATCGTTAGGCTGAGGGATTCCGTAGAAGGGAGTGATGTTGCCTGCTGGCGTCTGGTAGTCCTCAAGCGCAGCAGCGCCGGCCGGCACGCCGGTGGTGTAGACATTGGCCTTCGTGTTGAGCAGTTTCACGTCACGACCGGCCGCGATCGCCACGTCGCCGGTGGTGCTCCGGATCACGACATCGGTGTTGCTGCTCCTGCCAATGATCACGTCGCCCGTGTCGCCGGGGGCCACTGTCTGCAGCACATCAGCCGCTGCGGCATCAGCGCCCGCCACCAACCGAATCGCGCCGCCCGCTCCTACCACCACGGCGGCCGGCGCCACGCTCGTGACGGCGCCGGTGCTTGGCTTGAAGCCACTGCTCAGGCCCGCCTGCACCAACAGGTTACCGGCGGCACGCAGCGTCAGGTTCACCGGCTCGCCACCGGGGTTGGCCAGGTTGCCGCTGCTGTCAAAGCGGCTCAGGTTCCAGGCCTGGCTCACCGTCAGGTTGCCGGCCGACTGCACCTCCACCCCCGCGCGCAGGCTCAGGGCCTGAGCCACTGCCGCGTTGCCACCGGCCAGGCGTTCACGCATCGCGGCGCCGTTGTCTGCACCGAAGAAGTTCGCGTTGTCGGTCTGCACCGTGTTGATCAGCGCGGCGTCCACCGTGCTGGCGGTGTAGGTGCGCACGGCCTCCACTTCCACGCTGCGCACGCCTTGCAGCGTGGCGTTGATGGCGTCCACCGCCACGTCGTTCACGCCGCCGTCGCTGGTGCGTTGGGCACGAAGCGCCAGCTTGCCATTGGCACCGGTACCGGTACCGCGGGTGTCCACCGTGGCGCCAGACGCCAGGCCAATGCGGCCCGCGTTGCTGCTCACGGTGACCTGCCCGCCGGATTGGTGGGTGCCGGTGGCCGCTGCGCGCAGCACGGCGCCGCTGGCCACTTGCACATCCTGGCCGGCGGCCAGGTCGATGCGGCCACCCTGCGCGCCCGAGGCGTCGAGGGTGCCCTGGACGTCCAGCCGGCCGCTGTCGGCGCTGAACGCCAGGCGCTGGGCTTTCAGCGTGGTGTCGGCGTCCAGCACCTGATCACCGCTGCGGTTACGGGCGCTGATGGCAGCGCCGAAGTTCTCGACGCCCGCAGGCGCCTGTGCCAGCGAGTTGTCCAGCGTCTGTGCCAGTTGCGACAGGCTCAGCGCATCGCGGCTGTCCAGCGTCAACGTGCCGCCCTTGCCTGCGCCGGCCTGCGAGGTGGCCAGCAGCGTGCCGTCGGTGGCCAGGCTGCCTTGTGTGGCGCTCAGGCTCACCGAGCCCGCACGCGCATCGGTGCCACCGGCCGAGACATCGAGCAGCGAACCATCGGCCAGCACCACGGCGCCTTGTTGCGCCGTGGCCTTGAAGACACCGCCGCTGGTGCTGACGGCCTGGCCGTCGAAGGTGAAGGTCTTGCCGGCCAGGTCGGTGACCGAGCCTTCGGCCAACTCGATGGTGCGATCACCTTCGTTGGTGAGGCCGTCGCCGCGGGCATGGATGCTGAGCTGGCCACTGGCCAGGCGCACGGTGCCGGCTTGCACCACTTGGTTGGCGGTCAACGCCAAGGTGGCGCCGGTGCCGCTGGTGGTTTCAGTCAGATTGCCGGTAGCGCTTGCGAGGTCCTCTGCCGCGTTGATCTGCAGCAGGCCCTGCGCCGCCAACTTGGCTTGGGTGCCAGTTTGCGCTGTCACGCTGAGGGCGGTGACTTGCAGGTCACCGCCAGCTTCCAGGCTGGTGGTGGCGCTGACCAAATGACCGTCACCATCCACACGGGTGGTCGCAATCAGCACCACGCTGCGCTGGGCGTTCAGGGCCGTGGTGGCCGCGCCGCCCGTGGCCATGCTGCCGGAGCCGATGGTCAGCACACCGGTGCCGCCGGCGGCACCGGTGGCGTTGAAGCTCAGGCTGCCGTCGCCACTGCTGGCCGATGCGGTGGCGCCGCTGGTGTTGGTCAGGGTCAAACCACCGGACTGCACTTGCACCTGGCCGCCGGGGCTCATCACCCGCAGCGTGCCGGCATCCAGCGTCAGCGCCTTCTGCGCGGCGCCGCCCAAGGTGGCGTTGCCGTAGAAATCGATGGTGTCGAAGCTGCGCAGCGTGGTGGCCTGGGCCGCGCTCAAGCGGTCAGCCAACGCCGCGCTGATCACCAGCGTGTCGCTGCCCACACCGGCCGCGGCAATGGCCGCAGCGTCGCCCACGGCCACGCGGGCAGCGCCCAGCGTGTAGACCTGGGCCTGCAGCGCGGCATCGCTGGCGATGCGGGTGCCGGCGGTGGCTTCGGCCGTGAGGCTGGTGCCGGCCACACTGGCGCCGCTGCCGATGTCGAGCACGCCAGTGGCGCGTTGCGCATCGGTGCGCACGGTGGTGGCGGTGGCATCGCTGCTCACGCGCAGCAGGGCGCCGTCGCCTTGTACCAGCAGGGTTTCAGCCGGTTCGGTGCCCGCCTTGGCCTGCACCTTGGCGCCGCTGCCCAGTTGCACCTGTTCGGTGGCGGCCAGCACCACGTCCTGCGCCTGCAGGGCCTGGGCGGTGTTGTTCAGCACCACTTCGCGGGCGCTCACCGCCAGGCTGCGGCCTTTGGCTTGCATGTCGCCACGCAGCGCCCCCAGGGTGATGGTGTCGGCACCGGTGACGTTGAGCTGGGCCACGTCGAGCACCAGCGTGTTGGCCTCGGCGGCCATGTCGGCGCTGTCGCGCACCACGATGCGGTCGGCGGCGATGGCCACGCCACCAGCACGGGCAGCCTGGCCCTTGACGCCGCTGTCGCCAAGGTCAAAGCGGTTGGTGCCGGCCAGCGTGAGCTGGTTGGCGGCGATGTTCAGGGCACCAGCGTCTTGCGCCAGGCGCGCCGCGGCGGTGCCGGCGCTCTGCGCGGCTGCGGCCACATAAGCGTCGCCCTCGGTGAGGCGCATTTCGCTGAGCTGTTTGGCCTGCTCGTTGGTACGCACCACAAAGCCTGTGGGCACGCTGGCCAAGGCGGTGCCGGTGCTACCGAGCTGCGCCCCCACCAGCACGGTGCCATCGGTGCGGGTGGCGTGGTAGCCCAGGTCCACACGGGTGCTGCTGCCCGAAGGCGCCACCAGGAAAGCACCGTTCAACAGCGCATAGCGGGCCGGGAGCACAGCATAGGTGCCGGCGGGCACGGGGCCGCCGTCGCCGAAGGTGATGGTCTGGCCGAGCGGGATCGACTTGGCAACGTTGCCCTTCGGATCTGCAAGCGCGGCGATGTGCGCATCCGTGGCTGCATAGCCGGTGTTCAAGCCGGCCAGGGGCAAGACGGCAAAGGCGCCGCTGGTTGGGCCTACGAAGGCATCGGTGCTGCCGCCAGGGCCAGGCACAAACTCGGCTGCTTGCACGCTGCCACCGCCCGAGAGATCCAGCACGGCGCCCCGCTCCACCGCCACCGACTGGCCTGGGGCCAGCAGGTTCACGGCCTTGCCAGGCAGGGCGGTTTGTTCGGTGCCAAGGTACGTCCAGGTCTTCCCGCCGGTGGTGTCGCCGTACGGCACCACCAGACCATCACCCGACACCGAGGTGACACTGCGCCCAGTGAGCGTGATCGATTCGGTGCCATTGAGCGTGACCGTGCCCAGCGGCACACGCAGCACCCCGTCTTGCACGATGGTGGCGGCGTTGACGGTGAGCGCGGCACCGGCCGACAGCGGCGCGGTGCTGGCGGCATCGCCGCCGGTGAAGGTGACGGTGCGGCCAGCCGCATCGAGGGTGTACTGGGTTTGTGTGGCCAGCACGGTTTGCGGGGCCGACAGCGTCACATCCGCCTGGCTGCGCAGGCCCGAGGCGCCGAGCGTGCCGCTTTCCATCTGGATCAGGTGACCGGCCTTCAGCGCCAGTTGGTCGATGCCCTGCACGGCCACATCGCCCAGCAGGCGCACCATCCCGGCCTGTGTGGTGAGGCTGGCCGTGCCGCCTTCGGCCGCGTAGCTGGCAGCCGCGCTGCCCGCAGGCGATTCAAAGCTCACCGAGGTGGGCGCTGCAAGCTGCACCTGCGCGCCTTCGCTGGCCGACACCACCAGGCCCTTCACCGCCAGGTTGCGCCCAACGTTCAGCGCCACATCGCCATCGAAGTTCACCCGGTGCGGCGATTGCAGTGTGACGTCGGCAAAGCCGCCGGCGTTGATCGTCTGCGCCGCCACGCGCACCTGGCCCAGGGCCACGTCGGCATCAGCATCGCGTTGTGCGACGACATCGATGCGGTATTCGTCAACCACCTGGTTGAGGCCGCTCTTGATCAGGCTCGGCTGCTGGATCACCAGCGTGCCGCCGGCCACCTGCGCCGAAGCACTGCGCGCCTGGAGCGTGCCAGCCAGATCAGCCCCACCATCGGACGCGGCCACGGTGATCGTGCCGCCAGCGCTGGCCACGGTCTCGCGGCTCACCACCGTGCCGCGCAGGGTGCGGGTCGTCACATCCAGGCTGTCTTGCGCGCCATCGGCACGCAGCACGGCGCCGTCGGCCACGTCGATGCGGGTCTGGCGGCCATCATTGTTGTCTTCGCTGACGCCGAGCAGGATGCTGCCGCCATCCAATACCTTGCCCGTGCGCAGGCCGTTGGTGCTGACGTCCAGCAGCGTCACGCCGCTCACGTCGATCCGCGCATCCGAGCCCACGTCAAAGCGGCCGGCAAAGCCGCTGTCGGAAGCGGTGCCCGCGCTGGACCCACGGCCCTGCAGCGCCAGCGTCACTGCGCCGCCCGGTGCCGTGATGTCGCCCTGCACATCGAGCACGGCGTTGGCCGACAGGCTCACCTTCGCGCCGGCATCGGCCACGATGGCCGCGGTGCGCGCCAGCGTCAGTGTGCCGCTGGGGGTGGCGCCGTCCAGCATCAAGCCGGTGGACGACAGCGTCAGGTTGGTGGCCTTGCGCTGCGCTTCAGGCAGCAGGCCCGCGCTCAGCCAGGTGGCGGGCGAGGTGCCGGTGGCGATGGTGCGGGCCGCGGTGCCCACGATCCAGTTCTGTGCCTGCGGGCTGAGGGTGGTGCCTTCGGCCACCCGCAGGTAGTCGGCCCCTTCGATGTCATAGCTGGCGAAGCCGCCTTGGCGGAAGAAGTCGCTGCTGAGGGTGAAGGTGGCCGGGATCTCGCCTTCTTGCACTGCCGGGCTGCCATCAGCCGCCACGATGTCCACCCCCGCGGCCTTGATGCGCAGGCTGCCGCCCTGGCTGATGCCGTAGCCACGCAGCTCGGCGCCCAGGTGCATGCCGGCCACCGTATCGGCAGTCGACGCCACGGCGCGATTGCTTTCCAGCTCGATGCCGCCGGCCGAGGTGCCGGTGACGCTGCCGCTGGTGGCCACCGTGCCGCCGCCCGACACGTCGATCAGCGTGTTGCCTTCCAGATCCAGGCCGTGCGCCGACAGCAGCCGCACCGAGCCACCGGCCACGGCCGCGCGCACCTGGGCGCCGTCCTGCCAGCGGTTCACCCAGTTGCCGGCCACGTCGAGCACGGCATCCTCGCCCAGCACGATGTCGCCAGCCTGTTGGTCGGTGGTGAGGTTGGCCGTTTGCGCCAGCAACTTGCCGCCCACGCTGTGCACGCTGCCGCCCAGCTGGATGCCGCCTTCGCCCGACGCCCGCAGTGCCAGGCTGCCCTGCTGCGGCAGCGTGAGATCGGCGCCCTTGTCGATGACGATGTGGCCGGTGGAGGTGATGTTCACCTGCCCGAAACCCGAGGCGTTGAGCGTGCTGGCAGCGATGCGGCTTTCGGCCGGCAACGCGGCGGCCGACGTGCCGTCTTCGTTGATGGCTGTCGGGGCCGCCCAGAAATCGGTGGACAGCACACCGGGCTCGGCAATGATGCGGATGTCATCCAGTACCGCGCTATCGGCAAACGCGGTGCTGCCAAAGCTGGCGGCGTTGGTGCTGCTACGGCCCAGGTTCAGCGCGGCCAGGGCGGCCAGCGCATCGGTGCCGGCCTGCTGGCGGGTGCCGTTGATCGTGTTCGCCTGCAGCTGGCCATCCAGCACCACGGTCTTGGCGAGGATGTTCACGGTGCCGGCGGCCTGGCCGTCCACATAGCCGGCCTCCACGTGACTGCGCACCGGGCCGTAGCTGGGCATCACGGCCCAGCGGGTGGTCTTGCCAGCGGCGTTTTCCAACGCGGTGTAGGTGATGTCCTTCGGCGCGGTGTTGACGGTGTAGCGCTGCCCATCTGCACCGATCAGGTACGTGGGGGCCACGGTATCGGCCGTGTAGGTGACTTGCCCCCCCGACACATTGACGTTGGAGCCCGCATGCGTGACCACCGCACCGGTGGACACCAGCGACACCGTGCCGCCGCCTGACAGCAACTCGCTGGCATCCTTGCGGATGCTGGCCTTGTAGCCGGCCACGCTGCTCTCACTGAGCACGTTCACCGCCTGGCGCACATCAAACGTGACCTTGCTTCGATACAGCACCCCATCGCGCTGCAACGGCGCATCGGCCAGATCGGCGCCGCCGATCAGCTCGGTCTGCACGTAGTTGCGGGCCACGGACACGGTGGTGTCCTGGGTGCCCGAGACGTCAATGCCAGCCCCCTCGCCCAGCACCACGCGTGCGGTGTTGGCGTTGGCGTTGGCAGTGAAGGTGTTAGACGCCAGCGTGTTGCTGACCACGTTGGTGGTGATGAAGTCCAGGTAGAACGGCGTGTCTTCCGCCCGCACGTTCACCACCGCGCCCGGTGCGGTGATCTTGGCGTTGTGCTCGAACACCACGGTCTGGCCCGACAGCTCCACCCGCGAGCGGGTGAACGCGGTGTTGCCGTCAATGGTCAACGGCAGCCCGTCAGCGCCCACGAGGGTTTCGGGGGTGATCTCGACCTGACTGTCGGCACCCAGCGTCAATGTGCCACCGGTGGTGGCGCGCTTGTGGATCACCGAACCGTCGTCGGTGGGCTCACCAACACCACCCCGCGCCAGCAAGAACACCGAGCCGTTCTCGGTGACGCTGGTGGTGGCACTGATGCGCCCGCTCTGGTTCACCGCCATGCCCACCAGCGTGGTGTTGCCACGCGCGGTGTTGATGGTGCCGGTGTTGAGCACGCGGCCTTCGCCAGCCACTTCTACCAGCAGGCCGCGCAGCGCGGGCACATTGCTGTTCACCTCGGACGCATACAGCTTCTCGGCACTGGGGTCGTTCAGGTGCACCGCGCTGCCTGCCGCCATCACCGTTTGCCCGCCCGGGGTGCTGATGGTGCCGGCGTTTTCCACATGCTTGGCCAGCAGGAAGACCTGGCCGCCGCTGGCGGTGGTGATCTGCGCGCCGGTGTCCACCCGCACGAAGCTCTTGTCGTCGGTGTAGAGCGCCACGCCGTCGGCATCGACAAAGTACGTGGGCACCATGCCGGTGATGCTGTTGGCAAAGCCGCTCAGGTAGTCGTCGTTGCCGACGTTCAGCGTCGAGGCAATCAGCCCCCCGGTGTTGACCTGCGCGCCGGCACCAAAGAGGATGCCGTTGGGGTTGATCAGCAGCACCGTGCCGCCGGTGACGCGGCCGCCGTTGGCGCCCGGCACGGTGGAGCTGAGCTGGCCCAGGATCTGCGTGGGGTCACCGCCCACCACGCGGTTGAGCGCGCTGCTGCCGGCCTGGTTGAACTGGTAGGTGACGCTGGCGTCTTTGCCGATGTTGTAGTTCTGCCATTGGTAGATGGCGCGCTGGGTGGCCTGGTCCACCACGCCGGCGTTGCCGTTCACCGTCCAGGTGCCCTGGCCTTTCAGCACCCAGGCGGCGGCCGGGTTGGGCAGGGCATTGGCCGGCACGGTGGGCAGCACCGGCACACGCGACTGGGCCTGCGCCAGCATCGGCATGGCGGTCATCAAGGCCAGCACCAAGGGCTTGAGGGCCGGGCGGTCGAACGCAGCAGCCTGCAGGGAGGGCTGAGGACGAGCGCGTGAAGAGCGGTGCTTGGGCATGATGATCAGACGAGGCAGGCAGGGCGGGGGAGCAGGCGGGGGC
>Ga0209066_10001637_pt1 | contig 29113 bp, 21 predicted proteins | sample All_14_2_FD_187198 | JGI IMG/M metagenome (GOLD analysis project Ga0209066, IMG submission 187198) | Freshwater microbial communities in response to fracking from Pennsylvania, USA - Allegheny Zone_MetaG_DW_15 (SPAdes) (version 2) ...
GCGCAGGGGCCTCGCCGCAGCGGGCTGCGACCTGACGCATCTGCACGTCGAACCCACCCGCGTGACGCCGACCTATCTTAAACCGTGCGACCGCACGCGCGCCGGCCTCGCGGGCGAGCACGACCGCTACGACATCAAAAACGGACAGCCCACGCCGGCCCGCATCGAGCAGGCGCTTCTGAACTCCTTAGACGCGGTTCTTCCCTGCGTCGACGCGCTCGTCGTCATGGATCAGGTGAGGGAGGAGGGCCGGGGCGCGCTGACCGCTCCGCTGATCGCCGCGCTGGCCGAGCGTGCGCCGCGCTTTCCGCAGACAGTCTTCTGGGCCGATTCGCGCGGGCGCATCCGGCGATACCGCAACGTGATGGCCAAGGTCAACCAGTTCGAGCTGACGGGCGAGGAGAATCCGGCCCCCGGCGCGCGCGTGCCCGACGCGCTGATCGAGGCCGAAACGGAAACGTTCGCCGCGCTGCTGGGCGCGCCTGTTTTCACGACGGCCGGAGAACGCGGCGTCCGCGTGTCGGGGCCCGAGCCGGTGACGGTGCCTTCGGTCCGGGTCTCCGGCCCCGTGGACCCCACGGGCGCGGGCGACTCCTTCACCGCAGGGGCGGTGCTTGCGCTTGCGGCAGGGGCGTCGCGTTCCGAGGCGGCGCTGGTCGGCCACCTCGTCGCTTCGGTGACCGTGCGGCAGCTCGGCACGACGGGCGTTGCCGTCGCCGCAGACCTTTTCCCGGCCTTGACACTCTGGAAGGAGCAGAACCCGTGAACCCGCGCTTCGACCGCAACCGCATTGCTGTCCGGCCTCTCGCCGAACGCAAGAACAAGCTCGACATCCGGCGCGACCGGATCGACCCCGAATCCTTCCAGCCGGAACTCAGCGCCCCGGCCGCGGAAAGCGTGTGCCGCGCGGCCGCGGAGATCCGCGCGGCGCGGGCGAAAGGCGCGCCTGTCATTCTGGCCTTCGGCGCGCATGCCATCAAGAACGGCCTTTCCCGCGTCATGATCCGGTTCATGGAGGGCGGCTGGGTCACCCACTTCGCCACCAACGGAGCAGGCGTCATCCACGACTGGGAGTTCGCCTATCAGGGCTGCTCCGGCGAGGACGTGAAGCGGTATGTGGCCGAAGGGCAGTTCGGGATCTGGGAAGAGACCGGCGCCTGTCTGAACCTCGCGATCGCCGTGGGCGCGTACCGCGGGCTGGGTTACGGCGAGGCGGTGGGCACACTGGTGGCCGAGGACGGGGTGCTCATTCCCGGCTTCGAGGAGCTCGCCGCCGCCATCCGGGCGGGAGCGGAACGGACGGGCAGCCTGCAGGCAGGCAAGGCCGGCGTCGGAGCCGCGGAGGAGGCGGTGCTCGCGCGGGCCGCAGCGGCGGCCGACCTCGCGGCGCTGACCGGCCGCTTCGGCGTGCCGCCGGGCTTTCTGCGCGTCGAGCACCCGTACAAGGCTTACGGGCTGCAGGCGGCCGCCTATGCGGCGCGCGTCCCCTTTACGGCGCACCCCATGTTCGGGCACGACATCATCTACACCCACCCCATGAACCGCGGCGCCGCCATCGGGCGGGCGGCCGATCCGGACTTCTTGTCTTTCACCGACTCGGTGAGCCGCCTCGAAGGCGGGGTCTATCTCTCTGTGGGGTCTGCGGTCATGTCGCCGATGATTTTTGAAAAGGCGCTCTCCCTGTCGCGCAACCAGGCGCGAGGGCAAGGGGGCGCGATCGAGGACTTCTCGATTTATGTGGTCGACCTTGCGAAATCCGCGTGGGACTGGACACACGACGGGGAGCCGCCGCCGGACAACCCCGCGTACTATCTGCGCTTCTGCAAGACCTTCTCGCGCATGGGCGGGCGCATGACCTACACCAGTGCGGACAACCGCTCCTTTCTTGTGGCGCTCCTGCGGACGCTTGAGGCGCCTTGCGGCTGAGGCTGAATCCCGACGCGAGAGAGCGGGAGGGGCCCGCTCCGCTTCCGAAGCTCGGGCCCGAGGTTGACGGCGCGGATCGCCTTCCTTTACAATCCGGCTCTTCAATCTGGGGGTTTGGAACGTTCTTCTTCACAACACAAAAGGGGCTATGATGAAACAGGCGATGTTGGCGGCGCTGGTTGCGGGTGTGGCGGGGTCGCTGGCCGCGGAGACGAATGCCCCGCCGGAATGGAGCAGCATCCGCAGCATCGCCATGCGGGGCGGCCTGAAAGCCTTCTGGGACGTCGGCGGCAAGGACAGGGAGCTGAACGAGCGCGAGGCCGTGGCGCACGGCTTCGAATTGGTCGACTTGCTCAACACTTACTCGGACTACCCCGGCAGGCAGAAAGAGAAGATCGTGCCCAACGGCCAGAACCCTTGGGACAAGCCGCCCTTCTTCGAGCGGATCATCCGGCGGAACATCGACACCAAGCGCGGCCTGCCGCTCTTCGTCCATGACATCGAGTTCCATTTCGAAGAGGACCTCGACGCGCTATGGACCAACCCGGTGGTGCGGGAGGCTTCCCGGGCGACGACCCCGGACGCTTTCCGTGACGCCTACTACCGCGAATGGGCCACCTGGTTCACCCTCCCCTGCCGCTGGGCCAAGGAGAAATTCCCCGCCATCCCCGTGGGGATCTACGGCCCACAGCCGTTCCGGCGCGACTACTGGGGCGTGTCCGGAAAAGACGCGCAGCAGATCGACGGCACGCACAAGACGGACGCCGAGCTGTGGCGGCACATTGATCCGGCCGTGGACTTCTGCATCGCGAGCATCTACTGTTTCTACGACACTCCCGGGTCCGTCTATTACATGGCCGCGAATGTCGAGGAGAACCATCAGCGGATGTCGCAGTCCGGAAACAAGCCGGTCTACGCGTACCTGTGGCTGCGCTACCACAACAGCAACACCAAGCTGAAAAGCAAAGAAGTCGACGACTATCTGGCGGAGTCCATGGCGGTGCTGCCCTTCTTCTGCGGCGCGCGGGGCGTGGTGCTCTGGGGCTGGGAACCCAAAGGCCAAGGGCAGTACTATCGCACCTTGCCGCTGTTCATGCGGAGCTTGGGACGCGTGGCCGACCTGTCGGAAAAGATCGCCGTTGCCCAACCGGTCAACGAAGAGCCGGTCCATGTGGCCTGGAAAGCGAAGCGCCCGCTGCTCCGCAAGCTGCGGGTCAGCGAAGCCGAATGGCTGATTCTCGCGACGGACCCGTGGCAGGCGGACGCGGATGTGAAGACGGTCCCGGCAACATGCGGCAAACACACGGTCGAACTCGCGTTGCGCGGCAAACACACGGAGCTCTATCACGTGGTGGACGGCCTGGCGAAGCGCATCGGGCTCACGCCCTAGAGCCGGTCGGGCGGCCCCGGAACCGCGCCGCGACCGCTCTCCGCCGGCCGATCACCCATGACGCAGTTTTGAGAAATCCTCGCCGTTTTGCTCCCGTCCCCTCTTTTTATCACGAGCTGTCGACAGGTCTGATTAATCCTGTTTCATCACGGCGACAATTTTTCGCGCCGTCGACTTGATTTATTGATTTTTGGCTCGTTTCCTGCTGGTTTATTTTGCTAGCTTATTAGAACTAAATGAACTCAACTTCGATACTGACGTCCTTGCGGAGCATACGGACCAAGTTCGGCTTGGTCACGGCGGGTATTCTGCTGGGACTTCTTCTCGTTTTCTATCTGGGAGGACGGTTCATACTGGTTCACATGATCCGAGAGGCCGAGAAAGACATCCAGGTGATCGGCAACGACATCAAGAGTGTCGTGCACGGTGAGATCCGGGCTCTTCAGCAGGTAGCGTTGCGCGCGGCCGGCACGCTTTCGCTCTCGGGCAACGCGGTTACAGACGAGTTCTTGCAGGCGCAGCTCGGCCCCTTCTCGGACGATGGCACACCCGTCAATCTGGTGATCGCGCTTGCGGCTGACGGCAACTTCCTGAAGGGCTGTTTCCTTGCGCCGGGAAAACCCCTGCAGCCAGTCGAAGGGGACGAGGTGTTACCTTATCTGACCCTTCTGCCCTCCCTGCTGGACACCGATACCGCGGGGGTCGTCCCGTCGGGGGTGATCAGTTTTAGGCAAAAGCCGGTTTTCATTGCCGCAGCCCCGCACAAGAAAGCCTCGGGGGAAGCCGCAGGGTTCATTCTGATCGGTTCGCTTTTCAACAATCACCCCCTGCTTTCAAAAATCAACAAGGTCACGCACGGCATGCAGGTGGCCGTGTCCGGCCAACAACGCAACCGGCACGCCGCCGGCAAGAGCAAGCCTCTGCCCGCGAAAACGGGGATTGCCCCGGTCTTCGCCGAAGCGCTCAACTATTATTCGGGCGGACTGTGGCACCTGGGCGAGAACGTTTTCGAGGCGGTCATCCCGATCCATGACATCCTCGGCAAGGAGGTGACCGCCATCTCCATCCGCCTCCCGCAGACCTTTTCTTCGCTGGCCAGCATTGCGCTGGGCTGGCTGACCGTTTTCGTCGCCTCGGTCGGCATCCTTTTCGTGTTGCCCATCTTTTGGCTGCAGACGAGAATCGTGCTCAATCCGCTCACATCGCTTTCGGACCAGATCCGAAAGATCGGCGAATGCCACCTCGACGGCAACTGCGCGTCGCTCCACTGGCCGCATAAAGACGAGTTCGGCATACTGGCGCAGAGCGTGAACAGCATGCTCGACGCCCTCTCTCATAAGACCAAACAGGTCGGACAGATCGAACAGCGCCAGCGCGCTTTGATCGCGGGCATGCCGGACGGCCTGTGTGTCTTTGACGCCAACGCGCATCTGGTCGCCGTCCATAAACAGCCGGATTATGCGCACCCGATCCCGGGGCTGATCGCGGGGCATCCGATCATGCCCCCTCTTTTCCCTGAGGCCGATTGTGAAACGCTGCGTAAAGCGATCAGCGAAACCTTCCGGACCGAAAAAATCCAGATGGTCATCATTTCCTGCCGCGAATCGAACGGCTCCTACCGACACTTCGAGACCCGGATCAGCCGGATGGACACCTATTTTGCGCTGGTCATTCTCCGCGACGTGACCGCCGAGTGGCACGAGCGCGAGACCCGCGTCCAAGTCGAAGACAGGCTCGCCAAAATCCAAAAAATGGAGAGCCTGGGCAATTTGGCCGCAGGCATCGCCCACGATTTCAACAACATTCTGGCCATCATCCAGAACACCGTCGAGGTGACGTGGGAAACGCCGGACGCCAGCGAGAAAGAGGCGGTCGGCACCATCCGCCAGGCCACCGGCAAAGCGGCGGCGCTCACGCGCGAGCTGATGACCTACGCCGGTCAGACCCGCATCACCTTCAAGCGCGATGACCCCAACACCGTGGTCCTCGACCTGGAGAAACTGATGGGCGGCGTCGTGGCCCCGAACGTCTCCATTGAACTGAAGTTGACCCCGGGGCTGCCGCAGGTCGACACCGATCCCCAGCAGTTCTGGAAAGTGCTCATCAACCTGCTCAAGAACGCTTCGGAGGCCATGAACGGCACGCGCGGCCACATCCGCATCAGCACCTACCCGCTCACGCTGACCGCCGCAAATATCAGCGATTTCTTCAGCACCCACGCGCTGGCACCCGGCGACGGGGTCGTCTTCCAGGTCGACGACACCGGGTCAGGAATCCCCCGCGAAGCGATCAACCGGCTGTTCGAGCCCTTCTTCTCGACCAAGGCGGTCGGGCGCGGTTTGGGGCTCGCCACCGTGTTCGCGATCGTCGACGCGCACAACGGCGGCATTGCCATCGATTCGGAACTGGACAAAGGGACCACGTTCCGGGTCTGGCTCCCTGCCGTCAAAGCCTTTTATTCCGCCGCGCCGACCTCCAGCCTGCGCGCCATCACAGCACCCGGAAAAGAGGCGGACTCCGCTCCGGTCCAAGCCGTCCCACACCACCGCCCCCTCGTCCTGCTGGTGGAGGATGACCCCGCCATCCTGCAGAGCACCGCCATCGCCTTGCGCTCCCTAAACGCGGAGACTCTGACCGCGGCGACCAAACGGGAGGCCTTGGCTCTCTTCCGGAAACAGGCGGATAACGTCCGCTTGATCCTGCTCGACGCCCACATCGGGCATCTGGACAACGTGCGCCTGCTCTCCGCTTTGCGCGCCCGCAACCCGCACGTGCCCGTCGTGATCATTTCCGGCTATAGCGAGACCCGCATCCGCGAAATGTTCACGTCCGAGCCTTATAACGGCTTCCTGAGCAAGCCCTACACCCGCAACGAACTCAAGGATGTCCTCGATCGTTTCGCCATGGCCACGCACCGAAGGGCCACATGAACCAAGGGGGGCGCCCCTGTGTCCCGGCCGCCCGCCGCGCGCCGCCTCACATGTACTTTTCCGCGGTCTTCTGCCAAACCAGCGGATGCGCCATGAAGAAATGACACGTCTTGCCCAGCCGGGAAGAGACCTCTTCCTGCAAGGCCTTGTTCAGCGGGTTCAGAAGGGCCACCAGCACATCGTTTCCGAACAGCGCGAAAGGCAACACGCCCTTGACCCGGATGAAGGCCCGAGCGAGCAACCCGGCCGCTGCGGGCTGAACCTCGAACAGCTCCAGAGGCAGCGGCGGCACTTCGCTGAGCCGCTGCATCACCTCCATCACCCGTTCCGTCAGTTCCGGATGCTGCTCGTCCAGCAGCGCCAGCGCGGAAATAAGCATCGGCGTGTCGGTCACCGGACGCTCCGTCAACACATGCAGCACGTCCATGCACACGTCTTTCGGCAGACACTCGTTCTCTTTCCACAGCCAGACCAGGTCCATCTCGGCCGCGGACGCAGAGCGCGAAAGGGCATGCACCTCAACGCTCGTGTCCTGAAACACGGGCGCCGACGCCCCTTGCGAAGGCTCGGCCCTGTTGCCCAGACCCTGAACCTCGCGCCGGAACTCGCTTTTCAGAATCTGCCCCTGCACCAGCTCGGCCACCCGCTCGACCGCCGCACGCGCCGCCGGCACATCCTTGAACGCGGTCAACCGCTCGGCAATACTCTGAGCGCTATCGTAATCCTTCTCCCTCAGCAGCGTGTCCACCAGCCTGATCAGGCAATCCAGACGCTTCTCCTCCTGGCCCGTCTGCTCATAGGCTACCGCCAAGAACTCCAGACTCGTCCGATCCCCCGGCATGGTCTGCAGCATCTGCTCGAAAAAAGTGATCGCCTCATTGATTTTCGGGTCCGGCTCGTCCATAGCAACTCTCCTACACGGAGTGATTAGCAATATTCATGCCGTCAGTCCGCCGGAAGGCCACGAACTGTGCGCCGGCCTGTTTAGCGCGGTCTCGGCATGCTGGCACCCTTCCTGCTTTTTATTGATAGACATCCGTGTGTAGCCTTGAATTTGCACCCCGTAACCTGTAACGTGTGACCCATACCTTGTAACGTGTAACCTCCAACCCCCCAACCCGTCATGCCCCAGCCGGTTCACTACCCGAGTTTTCAGAGTGCGCTTCTCAAACGCGGCATATTAACCGATGCGCAGCTGCAGAACGCGCTGACCGAAGCCGACAAGCTGCCCTTGGAGCGTTTTCTGGTGCAGAGCCGCTTAGTGTCTCCCGAGGTTTTCACGCTCACGGCCGCAGCCTATTTCAACATCCCCCCCATCACCCTGCCCGCCTCCCTCACCCTGCCCGCCGAACTCTTGGATCTGGCCTCTCCCCAGCTCTGGTCGCGCCTCAAGGCCGCGCCGCTCATGCGCCTGGGCAAACGGCTGACCGTCGCGTTCGGCGACCCCTTCGACCTTCTCGCCCAAGAGGAGGTCGCCCGCGTCACACGCCTCGAGATCGTCCCGCTCGTCGCCCCGGAACGTGAGGTGGCCGAAGCGCTCGGCCGCGTCCAATCCCAAAAGGACTCCGAGAATCCCGGCCTGGCCATGGAAAACATCATGAAGGTGCCGGACGCCGACATCGAGTTTTCCAGCGAGCCGCAGAAGCAGGAAGAGAGCCTCGACAAGACGCTCGAGACCGCCGAGGAAGCGCCCGTCATCCGCATGGTGAACATGATGCTGGTCGAAGCCCTGCGCACCGGTGCCAGCGACATCCACTTCGAGGCCATGGAGAAAAGCTCGCGCCTGCGCTACCGCATCGACGGCGCCCTCATCGAGCGCCCCAGCCCGCCCCGCTCGCTCCACAACGCCATCGTTTCGCGCATCAAGATCATGTCGGATCTCGACATCGCCGAGCGCCGCAACCCGCAAGACGGGCGCTTCAAGGTCAAAGCCCTCAAGAAAGAGGTCGATATCCGCGTCAGCATCCTCCCGACCATCCACGGCGAGAAGGTCGTGATGCGTACCTTGGACAAGTCCAATCTCGCGCCCAGCCTCGCCGCCCTCGGCCTCGACGATTTCGCCTACAAGGCCATGCGGTTCGCCATCGACCAGCCCCACGGCATCATCCTCGTCACCGGGCCCACCGGCTCGGGAAAGACCACCACCCTCTACTCCTGCCTGCAAGACCTCAACCAGCCGGACGTGAACATCGTCACCGCCGAAGACCCCGTGGAATACCAGCTTGCCGGCGTCAACCAGGTCCACGTCAACCAGCAGACCGGCCTCACCTTCGCCTCGGTGCTGCGCTCCGTGCTGCGCCAAGACCCCGACATCGTGCTCGTCGGCGAAATCCGCGACGGCGAAACGGCCGACATCGCGGTCAAGGCCGCTCTCACCGGCCATCTGGTGCTCAGCACGCTCCACACCAACGACGCCGCCGGCGTGATCGCACGTCTCATCGATATGGGTGTCCCGCCCTTCCTGATCTCCTCGTCGCTGATCCTTGCACAGGCCCAGCGGCTCTTCCGCAAACTCTGCCCGATCTGCAAAAAGCCCAGCGAGATCAACCCGGCCGTCCTCTCCGCCAATCACATCGACCCGAGCTTCTTCGAGGGGGCGACCATCTTCGAGCCCGGCGGGTGCACCAAGTGCAACGGCATCGGCTATAAAGGCCGCGGCGCCGTCATGGAAGTCCTGACGGTCACCGACGCGATCCGCGCCGCGATCGGTTCGGGCGCGGACTCCGCCGTGCTCCGCGAACTCGCCGTCGGCGAGGGCATGGTCACGCTCAAGGAAGCGGGCTTGATGAAGGTCAGGAACGGCATCACCTCGCTGCATGCCGCGATCGAGGTCACCGGCGGCGAATAACTCACCGGAACAAACTTATGTCAGACGGAAAAACCAGAAGCGCCTCCATCCGGGTCAGCGGCATCGGCCTGATCAAAAAGAAAGAGCTGATCCCTTTCACCCGCCAGACCGCCAGCATGCTGAACGCCGGCATGTCGATCCTCTCCGCGATCTCCACCCTGGAAGACCAGTGCGTGCACCCGGGTTTCCGGCTCGTCCTGAGGACCCTGCGCGAAAGCATCGAGGGCGGCCTGCCCGTTTCCGAAGGTCTGCGCCACTTCCCCAAGATTTTCGATGACATGTACGTCAACATGGTCGCCGCAGGCGAGAAGAGCGGCCAGTTCGCCCCCGTGCTCAAACGCCTCGCGGCCATGCTCGACTCCTCGGCGCGCCTGCTCCGCAAAGTCAAGTCCGCCATGGCGTACCCGATCGTCGTCCTCTCCATGGCGATGCTCATCGCCGCCGGACTCATCACCTTCGTCGTGCCCATCTTCGCCGAAATGTTCTCCGGCTTCGGGGCGAGCCTCCCCGCACCGACCCAAATCCTGGTCAACATCAGCGATTTCGTCCGGAGCAGGTGGTACTTCCTGATCGGCGGCATCGCCGCCTTCGCTTTCGGCTTCCGGAAATGGCACGCGACACCGAACGGGCGCTACACGTTCGACAAGTTCATGCTCGGCCTGCCGGTCTTCGGGCCCCTCACGCAAAAGGTGGCCGTCGCCCGCTTCTGCCGCCTGTTCGCCCAAATGCTGACCAGCGGCGTGCCCATCCTCGACGCCATGCAGGTCGTCGCCAAATCCATGGGCAACAAGGTCATCGAGGGCGCCATCCTCTCCGCCCGTTCCGGAATCGAGCAGGGCAACAACCTCAGCTCTTCGCTGGAGGGAAAACCGTGCCTGCCGCTGCTGATGATCCGCATGATCGCCGCAGGCGAGAAGAGCGGCCGCATCGACGAAATGCTCGAGAGCATCGCCGAAACCTACGACGACGAGGTGGAAACCACGCTCGCCACCCTCACCTCGCTGATGGAACCCTTCCTCATGGTCTTCCTCGGCGTGGTCATCGGCAGCATCGTGATCGCCATGTTCCTCCCCATCTTCAAACTCGGCACCGTCGTCGGCGGCTAGCTTCAAACGCCGAAACGCGGTATTGTGTTCGAAGGCATTTATGCTTATAATTCCAAATTACTGAACTCGGTGAGTCGCGTGGAATTACTGCATTATGGCTAAAATCTTGATCGTTGACGATGAAGCGCGCATCCTGATGCTCCTTCAGAGCCTTCTCAAGGCGAACGGCTACGAAGCCGCCACCGCCAAGGACGGACTTGAAGCGCTCGAGCTTCTGAAGAAGACCCCTTTTGATTTGGTCATTACGGATCTTCGGATGGCCCCCATGGACGGCATGACGCTCTTCCGTGAGATCAAGGCGCTCTACCCCACGATGCCCGTCATCCTGCTGACCGCCTACGCCTCCGTCGAGACGGCCATCGAGGCCATGAAGAGCGGCGCCTTCGATTACCTCACCAAGCCCTTCAAAGTCGACGAGATGCTCGCGACCGTGCGCCGCGCTGAAGAACACAACAAGAACAACACCGCCGTCATTTCCACGGACCCCAACGCGCCCCTGCGGTACCAGTTCGAGAACCTCATCGCCTCGAACAGCGCCATGGTCCAAGTCTGCGATATGATCCAGCGCGTGGCCCCCACCGCCGCCACCGTGCTCATCAACGGCGAGAGCGGCACCGGCAAAGAAGTCATCGCCCGAACCATCCATAACACCAGCCCGCGCAAGGACAAACCCTGGGTGGCCGTCAACTGCGCCGCGCTCCCCGAGCCCCTGCTCGAATCCGAACTCTTCGGCCACGTCAAAGGATCCTTCACCGGCGCACACGTCGATAAAGAAGGGCTCTTCGAAACCGCCAACAACGGAACCCTTTTCCTCGACGAGATCGCCTCCCTGCCCCTCGTGCTCCAGGGCAAACTGCTGCGCGTCCTCCAGGAAAAAGAGATCCGCCGCGTCGGCGGCACAAAAAACATCCCCATCGACGTGCGCGTGATCGCCGCCAGCAACACCAACCTTGAACAGATGGTGGTCCAGGGCGGCTTCCGCGCCGACCTTTATTACCGCTTCGCCGTCATCACCCTCGACATCCCGCCGCTGCGCGACCGCGTCGAGGACATCCTGCCGCTCGCCCGCCATTTCATCCGGTCCGAAACCGCCGGCTTCAAAGTGCAGCCCAACCTCGCCCAAGAGGCCGCCGACCTGCTGGTGGCCTACAAGTGGCCCGGCAATGTCCGCGAGCTGGAAAACGCCATCAAACACGCCATCACTTTTCTCCAGGACAACCTGATCACCCCCGAATTGCTGCCCCCTCGCATCGTTTCGCGCGCAAATGAGGCCAGACTCCAACAAAACAGCCCGTCCTCTTTCTCCGGGAGCAACACCTCCCTCAAGGGGTTTCTCAAACTGAAAGAGAAAGAGTACCTCGAACAGATCCTCTCTTCAACCCACGGAGACAAGGAGAAGGCCGCCCAAACCCTCCAGGTCAGCCTGGCCACGCTTTACCGCAAATTGTCGGACGAGGACCCCGCCCCTCCTGTCGCAAACTAGGCCGCGTTTGTCGTTTTTGCAAAACCGCGTATCAATTTTGAGAAACAGCGGGCGGGCGATCCAACCGCAGGAACAGGCCGGGCCGGACCGCAGCGAGCCGCTTCCCGAATTAGAAAAACGGCCGAAAGGAGACCTCTGCCCGGCAAAAAAGAAGCGAGTCTTCTTGGGAAAAAAGTTTTTTTTGTCAGAAAATGGCGATTTTATGTTTTTCTGTCAACCTGGCTTCTTGGCACGCGAGCTGCTCAATACACTCAACGCAGACCGACAAGGTGCCGGTTGCCAGAGCAAACGAGTAAGAAGGAACATTACAATGAAAATGAACCGCAAAGGTTTCACACTTGTTGAGATTATGATCGTGGTCGCGATCATCGGCATCTTGGCCGCCATCGCCATCCCGAACTTCCTGAAGTCCCGCGAAGAGTCGCAGAAGAATGCCTGCATCGCCAACCTGAAGCAACTGGAAGGCGCGATCGAGCAGGCCAAGTTGGCTGGGAATGCCAGTGCGGCCGTCTCGGACGTGATCGGCGCAACGCTTTACATCAAGGTTATGCCGACGTGCCCGAAGAACAAGGGCTCGTACACGGCCGTCACCTGCCCCGCCGGCGACACGCTGCATGTCCTGTAAGCACGTGCTTAGCTGATCGGTTAAACAGAAAAGCATCCCAAGCGGGATGCTTTTCTGTTTTTAGGATCACGGCCCCGGCTGGTAAAACCAATAGGCCAGCGCGACATGGTCGCCGTAGACCGTCAGCCGCGGCGAGGGCCTCTGGATCGACCCGGCCGGCAGCGTGAACGCGATCTCGGAAAACGCCGTGCCGTTGGTGGAGAGCGGCAGCGCGAACGTGCCCGCCTCCTTGCCGTCCACATGGACCCGCAGTTTGAGAGGCGACTCGAAGGTGAATTTCTGCCGCTCGCTGTCCAGCGCCACGCGCACCTCGGTCTCGGCCCTCGCGAGCGTGCGCAGAACAACCCGCACCGGCCGCTGAGGGCATAAACGGACCGTCATGGAGTCGCCTCCAACCACCACGCGCCCGACCTCGAACAGCGCGTTGGTCCCCGCCTGTCCGCTCATGCCGAACGGGGCATACCGGGTCCGGAAGAAACGGCTGTACGACGTGTACCCGCACCGCTTTTCGTCTTCGGGATATCCCACGTCCAGCCGATCCGCCAAAAGCCACCCGTCCCCTCCGCCCAGACCTTCGGCACAGACGGGCATCAACGCACGGTCCAAATCGTCCCAGCAGGCCCGGCGGACGTTGGATTTGTCGGCGCTCCAGGCCACAACCGGCCCGCACAGCGCGCCGATCTCCGTGTTCTCAACCGCGGTCGCTTCCGAGGAGAACGCCCAATAGTCGAAGCGCAAAGCGGGCTGATGCTTGAACCGCTCCAAGTTGAGCACCTGCTCCTTCACGAAAAGATCCGGAGAATAAATCCCGGAAATGTTCATCATGCGGCGTCCGGGAAAACCGTAGGACAGATGACTCATCCCGCCAAGGCTCGCGTCTTTATCCAGCAACGCGTGGGCATCCTTCGCAAAATCGTAGTTCTGCTGACTCGACAGGCTTCCGAAATAATAGGTCGAGGCCAGCCACACCGCGCTCACACCCTGAAAGCCGGCCACAAGCAGAAAAGGAAGCAGCCTGAACCCGCAGTCCGGAAAACGCCGGGCCACCCAGATGACCCCCCCGGCCATGTAGACGAGCCAGACCGGCAAGAGCCAAACCAAGTAGCGGTCCATGTTGGTGTTCTGCCATCCGCTCGCCGCGACCACGCCCATCCCGGCGACACAAGCGACCAGCCACCACAGCTCCTTCCACACGTCTTCACGACGCCAGCGCCGCGACAACAACCCGAACCACGCGAAAAGCGCGCCCAGCAGAGGGATGAACAGCCCCTCGCGCGGCATCATGACCGGCACCCCGAGCAACAGTTCCCGCACCATCCGCATCATGCCCCCGAGCGCCAAGTTGACCGCGGGGACAAAGTCGTACTGCTTGAAATAGCCCTTGTAATAGACCGACTGGAACTGCGCAAACCCGGTCAGCCAATAATTGAACACGAACACCCCGGCCGAGGAGACGACCGCCAGCACAGCGGTCATTCCTTCCAGCCCGGTGATCCGCTGCCGCAAGACCACCCTGCGGACCAGCACGGCGACCGCGTAGAGAACCGCCAGCACGATCCCTTCCGGGCGACACCACGGCGCCACCACCAGAAGCGCCGCCAGCCAGCCGGTCTGCCCCGACAGCAGCAGCGCAAACGCTCCGGAGCTGACGGCCATGAACAGCCCCACATCCGATTGGGACAAGGCCCCGTAGGCCGCATGCCCGTTCAGGGCGAGCAAAACGCACGCCACACTCCTCACCCCCCGCGAGGCGGTCAACCGCCGGACGATGAGCCCCCAGTTCACCAAGAAGATGAGGTAGAACATGGCGTTCAAGACGAACCCGGCCGTCAGCAACGCGTCGCCCTTCGCGCCGGACGCATACAGGGGGGCCAGCAGAAACGGGTAGAGGTGCGAGGTGCAGCCCGTCGACGGCTTGTCCCCCGGCGAATAGACGAACGGCATCCCTTCGACGATCTGCCGCGCCGACTGGCAATACAGCAGCGTGTCCGGCTGGGGCACGGCCAGATGTTTTCCGGAGGTGGCCCACGACGCCATAAAAAAATAAGCCCCGATCTGAATGACACCGCACGCCAGCATGATTTTTATGAGACTGGCCGTCGGCAACAAAAATCCTCTGTTCATTCTTCTTTGTGTCCTCACCTGTACGTGTCGGAAATGATGCCCGCATCCGGCGTATAGGTATCGGGGAGTCCCGAAATGCGGTTCATGTAAGCGACGAGTTGGTTGACGCGCTCCACGCTCTCCTCGGCCATCTTCAGCAGATCGCGCTGCGAGGACGTGAGCGCGCCCATGCGCTCCGACCTGAGCATCCCGATCACACCGGTCGAAACGGTCAACGGCTGCACGATCTCCTGATTGAGCTCCGCGTAACGCTGCACCAGCTCACCGCGCGTCAGTTTCAGCCCGATGCCCCGCCGCCGCGCCGCAGACTCGATGCTGGCGATCGTCTGCCGGTCGTCGTCCAACTGGTTCGCCAGCGTCGTGATGTGATGCTCCGAGTCGGCCGTCATCGCCGTCAACAAGGTGCGGATCTGTTCCAGCGCGGCGACAACCGCCTGATGCTGAGCGCTGACGGCACGGCCGTCATCGTGCTCCAGCAGCGCGGCCGCCTCGCGCAACAGGGAGGCCAGCGACGAGGCGCGCCGCTTCTGCTCCGAGGCCGCAGGCCGCTGCTCCTGCCGCTCCATCGGCTCCTCTTCGGGCCCCAAGGCCTCCGACAGATCCAGCACGCCCACACCGCTCGGCGGCGCCTTCTTGCGCAGCGCAGAAGCCGGCTCTGTCTCGGCCGGTTTCGGCGGCGAAGACGACAGGCCCAAGTCGGGCAAAGGTTCGTCGGAAGGCGCCCCTGCCACACGCTGAAAAGCCACCGTCACCACCTTCACGCTGCGCAGGCCGGCCTTTTTCAACGCTCCCTCGAAGCCCCCCTCCGCGGCCAACACCGCCGGGAGGGTCCCGAGCAGGGTCACCCACCGCAAAAACTCCTCCATGTCGGACGGCGACAGAAAAACGATCCCGTTGATCTTGTGCAGCGCCATCCGGTCAGAGAGGTTCTTGCCCGCCATCTCGCCGATGCCTTCGCTCGAACCGTTGACCAGAATCTCTTTCCCGTTCAGCGCGATCTCGACCTTTCCGTAGTCCTTGACCGCCTTCTCCAGTTCCGCATAGACACTGCGCGCCGCACTCTGGGTCACCTTGTGTGAAGGCCCGTAAACGCCCGCCTGACTGACCAGCAGTCCGAGCGCGCGGACCAGCAACACCGCATCTTTTTGTGAAATTTTCGCGTACGTCATATCCCGATCAACCCGCCTTTTTGCTCTTCCGCTAGTGCCACGCCGTGACCACCACGTTGTCGGTCACCTCTTCTTTGGCCGGCAGGTAAAACCCTTGACCGCCTTCGGCGTGCAGGTCGGCCGTCCCGTTGCCGGTCACGCCCTGTCCCACCACAATCGCCCCGTAGAGGTCGGCGTGCCCGTTGATCTTGATGCTCCCGTTCGGAACGAGGATCGCCCCGTGGACCACCGAGCCGGAGTTGAGCTTGACCTCTCCCGCGCCCAGAACGATGAGGGCGGGATAGCCGTTCGCCGACGAAACATTGACCGCGTTGCCCTGAAACGAGGCTTCCCCGGAAAAAATGAAACACCCGGTGCCCGTCCGGCTCCAGCCTGAAGCGTCGCCCGTGCAGAAGGCCACGCCACCTTGCGGCGACTCCGGAATGTCCGCCCCGCTGGCGTAAACCGTCCCATTCTCCTCGGCACACGCGATGAACTCGTTGATCGCCGCGATCAGCGCCTCGGACAGGACCTCCACCGGCGACTGGTTTGACAAAAGCGTCACCGTCCCGTCCGGTTTCTTCCAAGTCACTTGCCCCGCGCTCGAAACGGTCTTGGCGTCAGCCTCCGCACTCCCCGAGATCGTCACATTCCCGTTGGCATGGATGTCGGTCACGTCCGCCTTGAAGTTCCCCTTCATGTCCAAGGTGCCCCCCACCAGCAGGTCGAACAGGAGATCGAAGTAATTGTCCGCCGGGTCGTCGTCCGCCAAAATTTTCGGGCGGTTCTCGAGATCGACCGCGACGACCGCCCGCCCGAGGCCGCACACGCCCTGAGAGATCAGCTGGGCGCGCTGCGACGAACCGTCCGACAACGGCATGCTCTTGACCGCATAGGAGCCGTCGCCGAAAGCCGCCTGCTCCTCGTACCCGCTGATGAGCCGGTCGAAGTCTTTCCTGACCGCGTTGTACGCCTTGTTGAGCCCCGACTCCGCGATCAGGCGGGCCTTGAGCATCTCCCGCGTGATCTGCGAGGACCGCATCTGCTGGGTCGCGGAGTACCCCAGCATGCCGCAGACGACCATCACGATGCTGATGATCCCCAGCACCGTCAGCACAGCCGACCCGTTCTGCCTTTTCCGTTTCATCCCTTTACTCCTTTCACAGAGGCGGGCTCCAAACCCGCCTCTACTTGCCGCTGTTGCGTGGCTCCACCTCGGCCGTCATGGCGGAACGCATGCGTTCCTTCATAACGCCGCCCTGTGTCACAATCTCCTTGAAAATCTCGATCTCCATCGTCACGCCGCGCACCAGCGGCTTGCCGTCCACCTTCACCTCAAAGATCCCGCAGTCCGGGCTCTTGAGCAAGTCCGCCGTCACGTCCACGTACTTCTCCTCGCCGTCCCAATTAAAGCAGACGCGCCGCAGTCTCGGCGTGCCGCTGCAGTAGGGCCCTGCGCTGCCGATCCCGCCCAGGCCCGGATACTGGCTCGCGGGCTGCGCCGTGAAGACCGTCCTGAACTGGACATAGCGCCCGGTGCTCCCGGAAAAGACGCTGCCGTTCGCCGCGGCCGGGACATACTCCCACGCCGCCGCGTCGGAAATCCCGAACCCGTCCTCCGCCAGCGCATCCCCCGACCGCGCATACATCGTCAGGCTCGACCCGGCCGGCACGTCCGCAACCCACGTCAACGTTTTGGCCTCGCCCGCCGCACTGCGCGTGTCGAAGACGTGCGAGACATAGTCGCCGTCGTCGGCAAAATTGACCGCCACATTCTCGATCGTGGGCACGAGATTCTCCTGCACCAGCCCGGACACGCCGGTCCAGTTCGCGACCGACAGCAGGTTGCTGTTGCCTGCGGCGGCGGGGACCATCCAACAGCCAGGAAGGCGCACGCCCGGCTTGTCGTACCGCGACATCGGGAACCGCGTAAAGCAGTCGGTCTTGTAGGTGCTCACGGCCACCCGGAACTGGAGCATCAGCGTGCTGCCCATCGGGATTGACACCAGCCGGGCAGGCCTCAGGTCCACATACTTCTGTTTGACGCACGCGGCCCAATCGCTCTTTTTGCTGCCGTCTTGCCAGAACTCCAGCGGAACCAGGGCGTTCGGGTCGAGCTTCGGCTGCAGGTCGCTGTTGTAACTGGGCACTTCCATCTGATCAACGACCGCAAACGAGGGATTGTGCAGCACGAGACCCGTGTTATACAGCGATTTATAAAGGCGGAAGACCGGCCCGAACCCGTCCTTCTTGAATCCGTAAAGCACCGGCTCGCCACCGGTCGTCCGGTTGGGATCCGCCATGACGGGAATGCGGATGAAACAGTTGGTCGGATAGTAGTAATCGTCGCGGGAACCGGCCGTCTGCTCGGCGCACGACCAGTTTTTCAAAGACCCGAACTGGCCGTCGAGTTTGGCCGCGTACACGCCCTCGGGGAACCCGGTGGGCTGGATCTCCGTGTCGAACCTCACCACGGTGTTGGAGAAGGTGACGTTACGCCCCTCGCTGATGAAGACGCACTCCTCGATGGCGTCGTTTTCCACCGTCATCGACAGCGTGCTGCCGAGGCCGGACACCGCGGCGGTGAGTCCGTAGGCGGCGCCGGCCAGGCCCTGTCCGACATAGAACGGCGCGGCGCTCGCGCCGGAGGTCACGCGCTGCTCCGCCTCCAGCGGCCACGCCCCCACGCTGGCGGCGACCTGGTCGAGTCGCAGCGCGTATCCCGTCGCGGCCGGGTTCTTGCCCGACACGGTGAAACTGACCGTATGGCTGCCCGGCCCGAGCGGCAAACTGCCGAAGGTGATCCGCTCGCGCGTGTTGGCCGCAGGCGCATACCCGTCGAACTTGGCCTCGGCATGCCAGAGCTTTCCGGTGAACAGGTTCTCGAACATCACCTCGGTCTGCGCGCTCTCGCCGGCCAGGCAGGCGCCGCTGCCGTCGCCCGTTGTGACGACCGTGCCGATCTGGCTGTAGCGGTCCGCGTACAAGGCGTCGGCATACCGGTTGGAGAAAACCGTGCGCCGCATCTGGTGGGGCGAGTGATTCCACACATGGTAGACGACGGTCTGCCGCCAGAGGATGTTCGAGCCGCCGGCCGTCATTTCCACCAGTCCGTTCGTTCCCGCCCCCGCCAAGGCGAAGGCCACCGCCTGATAGGGCTCCTGGTTCTCCGGATAAAAGATGATCGTCTCGCGCGCCGTCCCGCGGATCTCGGAGCGGAACCGCTCGATCACTTTGCGAACGTCCATATCGAGCGAGGCCTGCGTGTTCACGCGGTTCGATTTATACATGAAGAGCAGCCACGACCCCATGGTCATGCCGATCACGAGCCCGAAGACCGCGACCGCAAACACCGTCTCCAACAGTGTGAAGCCTTTGCGCATGAACGACCTCATTTCAGATAATCGGTATAAAGGAACACCATCTGCTCATGCTCCTCCGTGAAACGGCACGTGTACTTCTCGGTGGCCAACGGGTGGAACATCTTGCGCCAGCCCCACCGCGAACAGATGCAGATGTCCGTCCGGACCGTCATGGTCGTTATGCCGGCAGCCGGCGCGTCGACGACCACCGACGTCGTGCGCCGGAAACGTCCGCTCGGCACCGAGGCGTTGCCGAAATCGTCCACCTGCGCGTTGGTCTCCCGATACAAGGCAAGGTCCGAATACGGCGTTCCCCGCGCACGCTCGATACGCGCCTGGCAGAGCGACGCGGCCACATAATGATCGCGCGCCATTTGGAACCGCGAGAGCATCTGGTCGATCATCGGGAAAGCCGCCGCCATGATCATGATCAGCAAGGCCATCGCCACCATCAACTCGAGCACGGTCATGCCGCGCCGTTTGCCTCTTCTGCCCATCCCACACGCTCCTCTCACACACGCCGGGCCGGCATGCGCTCCTCTTCCAACTTGAGAATGCCTTTCGAATCGGTCTGCCCCGGAAGATAAGGCTCCGCCACGTAGAGCCGTTTGGCGTTCATCTTCTGAAGCAGGTCGCGCAGTTGGATCACCGCGCCATAACACAGCTCGAGCATCTCCTGGCGGGCCTGTTCATCGCGGACACCGCCCAGTTTCAGGATTTCGATGCTGGTCAACAAAACCGTCGCGGGTTGACCCAGCGCGTGACAAACACCCGCCAGGCTTTCCATCATCACCCGGTTGCGCTCCACCTGATATTCGGCGATCTCGGCCCGCCGCCGTTCCGCCGTGTCGCGCAGCGAGAGCACGATGCCGCGCAACTCATCATCGTCATTGATGTCCGGCACAGCCGAGACCTGCAGCCAGCCGGAATGCTCGTTGGCCAACAGCCGCTGTTCGCCGTTCCAGCCCATCCGCTGCCGGATGTTCTCGAGCATCGGAACGATCACGGACTTGCGGTCAAACCACGTGTCCAAATGCCGCCCGAGCACCTCCGCCTCGTCGCCTCCGGCCAACAAGCGGGTCATCGTGCGGTTCGCGTAGACGACCTTGCCGTCCATGTCCGCGATGCCGATCCCGGAGTCCGTGTTGTCCATGGCGTGATACGCCGACAGCAGCGTCTGTTCCGCGTTCCAGCGCGACTGGATGTCGCGGATCAGATAGCAGACCGGCTCGGGCGCGTTCACCCCGTTCCCCATCGCCACAATCTCGACTGCGGTGAAACTTTCGTCCCGGCGCACCGCGAACGCCTGAATGCGCATGTACCGGCTCTCCGATATGACCGCCAGCACCTCCCCGAGCAACGCCTCGGTGACCCCGGCCACCAGCGCGCGCAGGGGCAGCCCCGCCAAGCCCTCATTCCCATACCCGAAAAAGCTCACCGCCCGCGCATTCGCCGCCAGCACCTTGCCGTGACGATCCGCCAACAGAATCGCGTCATAGGCGTTCTCGAAAAGAAACCGGTAGTCCAGCGTGCTGAAATAATCCGGCTGAACCACCGTTCCCCGCACGTCTGCGACCGGCGTCCGGCCGTATCCCAAAGAACGTATGTCGATCTTGATGGTCTGAGCCTTGTCGTTTGTCTTCATAATCTTGTCCCATTATTATAGCACGAATCATGCCTGACACGCCAGCACCCCGACCGACCGATATTCACCGTCGCTTTCTCCCTTCTGCAACACCGCTTTGCAAAAACGAGAATGCGCGCTCAGCCGTTACGGGTCACAGGTTACAGGTTACTCGTTTCTTGACCGGCAACCTGCAACGTGTAACCTGTAACCCCTTTCCGCCTCCACGATGGCACTGATTCTGCTACAAGTGCCGCTGATGAAACCCGGCTCCCTTACAGTTAAACTTTCGTCTCAACGCAAGCCGTTTACGGACATCGTGGGGCTCGAAGTGGGTGCCGGCTTGTCTGAAGGGGTGCCGGCCGTGCGCCTGCGCAAACGGGAAGGCGCGATCGAAATGCTGGCCGCCGGCTTCTTGAAACTGCCGGACGAGTTGCCCGAAACGGCCGAGTCCGCTCAGCACGCCAACCCGATGTGGCTGTTGCCCGGCCCGTTTCAAGCGCCTCACGCCGCGTTGGCGGTTTCCTCGAAACAGAGTTTTCTGCGGCATGCCGCGGGTTCGGGCGACGAAACGCCCGACAAACGTCAGTCCGCCTTCAGGATCGCCTCGCGCACCGCAACGCCCGACCTCCCGCCGCTCGTGGCGGGCCTGCCGGAATTTCAGGCCGCTTGGGCCGCCCGGCTGCTGCCCGAAGGACGGCGACCGACCGCCTGCTCCCTCCAGCTCTCCTCTGCCGCCGCGCTCAACGGGCTCACCGCAGCACCAGCCTTCCTGTCTGCCGGGGGAAATGCCGCCGCGCTCTTCGTTTTCCCCGAATACACGGCGCTGGCCGCTTTTCAGGAGTCGAGCCTCGTCCTTTACCGCGAACACCCGGTGGGCTACGTCCACCTCCGCTCCGCCTTGAGCACCCAGATGGGCATCGACATCGCCTTGGCCGATTCGGTGCTGGACGACACCCTCATCGACCCCACGCCCATCATCGAGCCCGTCCTCCGGCCCCTGTTCCGCCAAGTCGAGATCTCGGCCGACTTCCTCTCGCGACGGCGCAACTGCAAAGCCACAAACTTCTTTCTCTGCGGGCTGCCTGCGGGCGCCTCTTACTGGTCAACGGTCTTTTCGCACATGATGAATATGCCTCTGCTCGTCTGCCCGACCTTCGACGGCGTTCAGCGAGCCCAGCGGCCGACGCCGAAACACGGCGCACTCGCCCCCCTCACCAAAGCGGGCGAACAGCTCTTGATGGCCGCCTATGGCGCCGCGCGCGCCGTTTTGGAGGACGAATGAGGAAACCCCTCCACCTGGACCTCCTGAAAGACGAGGAACGCCTGAGCGCCAGCCCCATCCGGCTGAGGGTGATGTTGCCCGTTTTCTCGCTCTTGGCCGCACTCGGAATCGCCGTGTGGTGGAGTGTGCTCGTCGCCCGCGCCCATACCTTGGGCCTCCAAAAGGCCGGATTGGAAAACGCGATCGCGGAGCTGAAGCCCGCCCATACGTCCCTGCTCGCCCTGCGCGCCGAAGAACAAGACACCGCCGCGACCCTGAAGCAGCTCGCCTACTATAAGAACGCCCGCGTCGTGTTCGGAGAAACCTTTGCAAAGCTGGCCGACCACGTCCCGGAGAAAGTCCAGTTCACCGAGCTGCGCGTTCCGCCGCCGCCGCCGTTGCCGCCGCAAGACCCAAAAAAACCCTTGCTGGGCCCCACCAACCCCGTCGAGCGCGTCACCCTGCGCCTGGCCGGCCGCACCAGCGGCCCGGAGCCGGTTAACGCCCTGTTCCAAACCCTCCGCACGCCGGCCTTCACCAACCTGATCCGTTCCGCCGAAATCCCGAAGGGCGCCTTCCGGCAAGACACCGCCCGCAACGCGGCAAACCGCGAAACGCTCCTGTTCGAGCTGACCTGCGAATGCGCGCCAAGGAGGTTTGAATGAACTTCGACGCGCCCCTTATAAGAAAACTGGCCCCCTCCATGCGGCGCGCGCTGATCGTCACCTTCGTGGCCCTGGTCATCGCCGTCGCCTTGATCTCTTTTGCCATTCTGCCCACCCGCGCGCGGCTGAAAAAGCTCGCCTCCGAAATCGACGTCCTCAATGCCGACCTCGCTTCTGTGCGTGCGGATATCGCCGCCACCGACCGGCAAAAGGACAAGACCGCCGCTTTGGCCGCCCAGCGCGACGCCTTCCTTGAATCCGGCGTGATCGAGCCCCTCCTCGGCTCTTTCGCCATGCGCGGCAAGGCCCTGCTCGACCCCTTCGCCCAAGAGACCGGCTTCAACATCGAAACCGTCAAGGAGCTCCCTCTGATCCCGCTCCAGGTCCCCTCGCCCGCGCCCCTCCAGCTCTATGGCCGCCAGCCGGTCGAGTTCTCGGGCCGCGGCTCCTACACACAGATCACCGCCTTCATCTCCTACGCCGAACGCGCCTTGCCCCTGGCGACGCTCTCCAGCCTGCTCATCCTCGGCCAACCCCAAAACCCCGAGATCCACAAGGCGCTCATCACGTTCGAATGGCCCGCGAAAGGCGAGAAACGGAAACCATGAGAAACGTTCAACGCTCAACGCTCAACGCTCAACGCTCAGCGCCTCTTTCCTTAGAGGCGGATGTTTCTTGTTCGGCGTTGAACGTTCTGCCCCTTTCCCTTCTTCTGCTTCTCGCCGCGCCACGGATCCACGCCGCGCGCGACCCCTTCTGGCCCCTCGGCTACGAGCCTCCCAAACCCGAACCTGTCGTCACGGAACAGGCCGAGCCCGTCAGGCCTAAAAGCCCCGCGGCACCCCCCAAACCCCAACCGGCACCCGTCAAGCCCATCTCAGAGCAGGATTGGGACGAGGCCCGCAAATCCATCACCGTCAGCGGCTACTCCCAGTCCACACTCCCCAGCACCGGCGAGACCCGGAACCTCGCCTTGATCAACCGCCGCTCCTACACCGCCGGCGACACCTTGTGCCTCACCAACGCAGGCATCCGTTTTCTCTGGCGCATCGAGTCCGTGGCCAACCGCGACCTGCGCCTGAACCCGGTCAAGGCCGAACGCGTCGCGGCCGCAAAACACGTCTCTTCCGATCTCCAAAAGACACCGTAAAGGCCTTTTTTTCTCAACACAAACCAGGAGTATCCGATGAATCGTATCATCCGAGTCTGCACATTCGCCTCTGCCCTGTTCACGGCAGTACCGCTCACGACGTGTGCCCAGGAGGCCGCCCCGGAACCAGCCGCAGCGGCAACCCCGGCACCGCAGCCGCCGAAACCCGCCGAGACGCCCGTCGTCCGCGTGGTGGATGCTGCCAACAGCAACGAGGCCGTCGTCTCGATGAGCTTCGAAGAGACGCCCCTCACCGATGTCATCAAGGCTTTCCGCGACGCCACCGGCGCCAACATCATTTCCGGCGGCACCAACCTCCAAGGAACCGTCAGCGTCCGCCTCGACAAAGTGCCCTGGCGCAAAGGCCTCTCCTCCATCCTCGACCCCCAAGGCATGCAGCTGGTCGAGCAGCCCGCCGGCTCAGGCATTTTCATCGTCACGACCAAGACCGTGGACATCCCCAAGATCACCCGGACCTTTGAGCTCAACCACGCCAAGGCCGACGACGTCGCCAAACTTTTCAAGTCGACCCTCGGCAGCGCCGGCATGGCCACGCCTTTCCCCGCCGCCAACGTGGTGATCCTGACCGCCCCGGAACAGCAGCTCGGCGAGTGCGAGAAAATCATCAAAGCCATCGACAAGCCCAGCCCTCAGGTCTACATCGAGGCCCGGTTCGTGGAGCTGTCCGCCAAAGCCAGCAAACAACTCGGCCTGCGGTGGGACAGCATGAAAGAGGTGGGCGTCAAAGTCAGCAAGATCAACGCCGGCTTCGAGCGCAACGACGGCCAGCTCAACCATTTCAAGACCGGGGGAACCGAAGTCCGCGAAAGCGCGGCAGACAACGCGGCCGGCACCGCGATCAGGGAAGAGGTCCAGACGATCATCTCCCCCGCGGAAATTGTTTCTGCCCCCAGCGCGGGCCGTCTCGCCGACAGCATGGCGTGGCGCGAGGCGCGCGGGATCGGCGGCCAGCTGACCGCGACGGACTTCAGCCTGACCTTGAGCGCCTTTGAACAGATGGACGGGGTGTCGATCTTTAAGAACCCCAAAATCATCGTCGCCAACGAAAAAATGGCAAAAATCGACATGACCACCAAAGAGCCGAACGTCGAGGTCGATTTCCAGGCCGCCACCCAAGAGGGCCAGCGCGACACCGTCTCCACCAAGCTCGGGCTCATTCCCGGCAAGAGCGAGCCCTTCGTGGGCGAGGCCTTCTTCAGCTACGGCATCACCCTCACCGTGACCCCGCGCATCAATCCGACCGGCCTGATCACCGTCGACATCGAGCCCTCGCTCAGCGAACTGGACGCCGATCAACCCTATTACCGCCCCTCGGGGCTGGATGAGGACATGCCCGTCGCCCGTTATCCCATCATCAAAATGCAGCGCATCCAAACGACGTTCACCATGCAGAGCGGAACCACCGCCGTCATCGGCGGGCTCTCCAAAACCTCCGAAGGAAACATCGACTCGGGCATCCCGATGCTGCGCAAGCTGCCGTGGATCGGCCCGCGTCTCTTCGGCTGGAAAAGCCGCAGCAAAGGCCAAAGCGAAATCGTCATCTTCGTCACGGTCGGCATCGCCGACCCGGACGACCTTCCGGAAAACATCGGCGTGCCCAAGAACGCGATCCTGAGCCGCGAGCTTTTCACCGGCGAAGTCAAAGAGCCGGGCGACCGCACCAAAGAAGAGGTGATGAGCCTCGAAGACCCGAAGCCGCCGAAAAAAGCCAAGCCGCAGCCGGAGACGGAGACCCCGACGCCGGCCGCGGCACCCGCCGCCGCCGCGTCTGTCAGCGAGCGCGAGGCTTCCAAGGCGCCGCAGCCGGCCGATGTTGCGCCGCTGTTGCAAGACAAGTGAGGCTCGCCTGGAGGCCCGTCTTCCGCCGGGGTGCCCGCAACCGTGTGTAACCGCTAACCTGCAACCCTCCGAGTGATTCGCTATGGCTGCTATTGACCGTTTTCTCCTGCCGCTTGTTGCCGGCGAAGGCAGCGACTTGCACCTCTATGCGGGCCGCACCCCTTACATGCGTATCCACGGGACGGTCGCCCCGATCCCCGGGGAACCCCCGCTCACCAGCGACCAGGTCTTCGCGCTGATCCGGGAGATCATGCCGAAAGAGAACATCGACCAGCTCGTGAGCGAATGGGACACGGACTGCTCCTACGAGATCCCCGGCACCGCGCGTTTCCGTGTGAACGGGTTCCGCGACATGGTCGGGTACGGCACCGTCCTGCGCGTGATCCCGGAGAAGATCCCGACCTTCGAGGAATTGAACCTGCCCGATATCCTGCGCGACTTCTGCCTGCTCTCGAAAGGCCTCGTGGTCGTCACGGGCCCCACCGGCAGCGGCAAGTCCACCACCCTCGCGGCCATGATCGACACCATCAACCGGACCCGCAACGAGCACATTATCACGATCGAAGACCCCATCGAGTTCGTCCACACCCCGCAAAACTGCATCATCAACCAGCGCGAGATCCACCACGACACGCGAAGCTTCGCCCGCGCGCTGCGCGCCGCCCTGCGCGAAGACCCCGACATCGTGCTCGTCGGCGAAATCCGCGACCTCGAGACCATGGAGATCGCCATCGAGACCGCCGAGACCGGCCATTTGGTTTTCGCCACCCTCCACACCAACACGGCGGCCACCACCGTCGAACGCATGATCGACAAATTCCCGGCCGAGCGGCAGAACCAAATCCGGTCCATGCTTTCCGACACCCTCAAAGGCGTGGTCGCCCAGACGCTCTGCAAAAAAATCGAAGGCGGCCGCATCGCCGCCTTCGAGGTCATGGTCGTCACCACCCCCGTCGCCGCGCTCATCCGCGAGGCCAAAACGCACATGCTGCCCTCGGTCATGCAGACCGGCAAAGCCGCGGGCATGCAGACCTTCAGCGACGAGTTGACCCGCTTGGCCGCCAAAGGCATCATCTCGGCGGAAGACGCCTACATCAAGGCCGTCGACAAGGTGGACATCGAGACCAAGTTCCGGCTGGCGGGCATCAGCCTGGATTTCAAGAAAAAAGCCGAAGAGGCCGCCCGTCTGGCGCGCATGGAAAAAACGCGAGAAAACTTGAAAGAGGCGCGCGCGCTCGTGGCGTCCGACCCTCAGAACACCGAAGCGCTCTGCAACGTGGCGTGGCTTCTCGCCACCTCGCCCTTCGCGGAGTTGCGCGACGGCAAAGAGGCGCTCAAACTGGCCGAGAAGGCGAACGCGATCCTGCGCGACAAAGACCCCGCCACGCTCGAGGTGCTCGGTGTGGCCCAAGCGGAATATGGCTCTTTCCGGCGCGCGCTCGACGCCACCCGCCGGGCCGCCGCCCTGTACACGCAGGCCGGAGACACAGTCCGGGCCGCCGCCCTCACCACCCGCCTCTCGATGTTCGAGCAGAACAAACCCTACCGCGAAGAGTAAGGCTTCCGCCTACATTTGCAGGATGGAGCCGGCGACAGCCGTGACGTTCTGCCCGCTCTGCACCGGCAGCAACGACAACTCGAGTTTCACGGGAACACCGCCCGGGGTCGGCACCTGCATCTTCTCACGGAGTTTCTCACCGCAGGCGGCACGCAAGAAGAAACGCGCCGCATCCGGCAGGAGGTCCATGAAACGCACGCTCTTGGCCTGCGCCTCGTCCGGTATCCCAAAGGCCTCCAGCAAGGACTGGTTGACCATCAGGAAAAAACCTTCCGGATCACAGACAAATGCGGGCACCAGCGCCACCTCCAGCGCCGCACGGCTTTTGCGCAGATCCTCGATCGCACTCTTGCGCCGCTCGACGTTCCGGATCGCGAACACCATGTTGTTTCCGCGCGTCAGAGAGAGCGTGCTGACCCCGACCTCGCTCGAAAAAGACGAGCCGTCCTTGCGCACGCAGCGCGCGTCGATCAGGATGTGATGATTCTCCGCCAGATTACGTTTCAGATGCTCGAACATCTGGCTCGACATCCCGGGAATGATTTTGCCGATCGGGAGATCCCACGCATCCTCGCGCGAATATCCGAGCATCTCCTCGACTCGCGTGCTGCAGTCCACGACGTGCCCCTGCTCATCCAGAATCAGCAGCGCGTCATACAAGCCGTTCATCAACTGATAGTAGAGCGCGCGCTGATCGGTCTTCGGACGCACGATGGTCTCGTCGGCGTCGCGCTCCACAACACCCTTCTTATTCTCCACAGCCGGTGCCGGAGACACAACCGATGTCGGCGCCGCCACAGGAGCCTGAACGGCCGCCCCGACCGGCGCAGGAACCCCCGCCTTGGGGCGCAATCCGAAAACCATGGGTTGCGCGGGCGCCCCCGCTGCCGGATCCCGAGGTGCCGCCGCAGCAGCCCCCGCCGCAGGCTGTGCCGCCAAACGCAGGCCGCCGCCGACCGCTTTCAAGACAATCTTCGCGGCCGCCGGCGCGGCCGCGCCGGCAACGCCTGAACCTGGAACCGACCCGGCGCCAGTTCCCGCAACACCGCCTTCGGACTGCTTCTGGTCCATAACGTCACCGTTCGGCGTTCGATGTTCGGCGTTCGGCGTTACCCTATCGGTTGTTCCCGCTCCGGGGGCGGCGGGCTTGACCTCACGCTCAGGCACCGCCTCAGGGCGCTCCCCCTTCATCTCCGAGACCGTCTGAGCAGGCTCGGCAACGGGAAAAACGGCGCTTTTCTCCGCCGAAGTCGCTTTCGCCATGGAACTGTCTGCCGGCACGTCACCTGAAGGACCCGCTGCCACGCCCGGCTCCGCTCCCGTTTTCCCAAACCAGAATTTAATCGCCATGATTCACATCCTAAGACAAAATCAAATGAATATTTAGCAGAATCAGTGCCAACAAGCAACACACAAACCGCCTGCATGTGGCATACCTTGGCATACCATCTGCTTTATGATTAGCGAGTATTTATCTTTTCGAGAGTAAGCGCAATGAAAAAAAACACCTACACAAAGAGCATGTTGGTACGCGAATTGTCGTTCAGTACCGGGATCACACAGAAATCCGCCCGTTTCGTCCTCGAAGCCCTGTGCTATATCGCCTATCGCGAGGCCGCCGATCAGGGGTTTACCATACCGGGACTCTGCCGTCTGGACATCATCCGGCGGAAAGAGCGGAAGATGCGCAATCCTCAAACCGGAGAAAATATTCTCATTGCTGAACATGACGCCCTGCGCGTGCGCGCCCTGAAAAAGGCGCGCACCGCCATCACGCCGCCGCCGAAAAACCTGATCACGGTTCTTCCCCCTGCAGCGGCCGAAAGCGACGCGCCTGCCCCCGTCCCCCAGGTCGAGGAAGATTATTCGAAGGCCGTCTCGTTCTGCTGCGCGAAATGCGGCCAGGAGATCGAGGCGCCCTTCTCCGCCGTAGGCCTTCAAGCCGAATGCCCCGCCTGTGGCGCGCCGATTAAAATCCCGTCGCAATCCGAGCCCGGCACCCTCCACGGGCCAGCCCTGCCCGAGCCAGCCCCCGCCGTGTCTCCCGTGT
>Ga0209066_10001638_pt1 | contig 29105 bp, 29 predicted proteins | sample All_14_2_FD_187198 | JGI IMG/M metagenome (GOLD analysis project Ga0209066, IMG submission 187198) | Freshwater microbial communities in response to fracking from Pennsylvania, USA - Allegheny Zone_MetaG_DW_15 (SPAdes) (version 2) ...
AAGTCGGCCTGACCTTCGCCACCGCGATCCCGGCGGCGGTGATCTCCATGGCGCTGCTGCGGGCCTTCAAGACCTCGACCATTCAGGAAAACAACATCGTCCAGACCATCGCCTCGGCGGCGGGCACTCTGGCGGCGGTGATCTTCGTCCTGCCCGGCCTGTTGATGATCGGCTGGTGGGCGCACGTGCCTTTCTTCACAACCTTCATGGCCTGCGCGGTCGGCGGCATTCTGGGCGTGATGTACACCATCCCCCTGCGCCGGGCCCTGGTGACCAATTCCAACCTCCCCTACCCCGAAGGCGTGGCCGCCGCCGAGGTGCTGAAGGTGGGCACAGGCTCACGCGAAGGCGCCGCCGAGGGCAAGGCTGGCCTGATCGCCGTCGCCGCCGGCACCCTGGCCTCGGCCCTGTTCGCCGCCTTGGCGGCCGCCAAGATCTTCGCCGGCGAGGTGGCCGGTTACTTCAAGGCCGGCGCCGGCGCGACGGGCCTGGGCGCCTCCAGCTCGCTAGCCCTGATGGGCGCGGGCCATCTTATGGGCATCACCGTCGGCATCGCCATGTTCGCGGGTCTCATCATCGCCTGGGCCGTGCTGGTGCCGATCATGACCCAGGTCTTCCCGATGCCGGGCGCCAGCGCCGCCGACCACGCCCTGACCGTGTGGAACACCAAGGTGCGGTTCCTGGGGGCCGGCGTCATCGGCGCCGCCGCCATCTGGACCCTGGGCAAGCTGATCGCGCCGATCTGGCAGGGTCTGGTCTCGGCGGTCGAGGCCTCAAAGGCCCGCAGGGTCGACGGCGCGGTGCTGCCGCGCGTCGAGCAGGACATCCCCATCGTCATCGTCGGCATCGTGTCCACTGCCCTGCTGGCACCCGCCGGCTGGGTGATGGCCCACTTCCTGAGCGGCGGACCGCTGTCGGCCGTCGCCACGCCGCTGATCGTCGCCGCCGTGGCCTTCCTGGTGTTCACCGGCCTGCTGGCGGCCGCCGTCTGCGGCTACATGGCGGGCCTGATCGGTTCGTCCAACAGCCCGGTCTCGGGTATCGCCATCCTGACCGTGCTGGGCGCCTCGCTGATGGTCGGCGCGATCGGCCGCACGACGATCGGACCCGACGTCACCACCGCCCTGGTCGCCTTCGCCCTGTTTGTCACCGCCATCGTCCTGGCCGTGGCCGTGATCGCCAACGATAACCTGCAGGACCTGAAGACCGGCCAACTGGTCGACGCCACCCCGTGGAAGCAGCAGGTCGCCCTGGTGATCGGCGTGCTGGCCGGCTCGCTGGTCATTCCGATGATGCTGGAACTGCTCAACCGCTCCAACGGCTTCACCGGCGCGCCCAATCTCAGCACCGTGCCCGGGGCCGAAAATCTCGGGGCGCCCCAGGCCACCCTGATCTCGACCCTGGCCAAGGGCGTGATGGGCGGCGTGCTGCCCTGGAACCTGCTGGGGATCGGCGCGGCGATCGGCCTTGGTCTGGTGCTGGTCGACATCCTGGCGCGTCGCGTCAGCAATCAGCGCCTAAGCCTGCCGCCCTTGGGCGTGGGCCTGGCCATCTATCTGCCAAGCGCTGTCACCGCCCCCGTGGTGGTCGGCGCCCTGATCGGCTGGGTCTATGAACGCATGGTCAGCAAGGACCGCACCGCCGAACCGGCCAAGCGCATGGGCGTGCTGGTGGCCTCGGGTTTCATTGTCGGCGAGAGCCTGTTTAACGTGGCTTTGGCCGGCCTGATCGTCGGAACCAACAATCCCACGCCCCTGGCCGCACCCTTCGCGCCGTCCGAGCATGTCGGCATGACACTGGCGTTGATCGCAGCCGCGACTGTGGTGTTCACGCTCTACAGCTGGGCCCGCAAGGCTGCGGCGAAAACCGAGCAGGTCTAGGAGACAGGGCCGGCATGCGAATCTGGGGGCGGCGCTCCTCGTTCAACGTGCAAAAGGTGATGTGGCTGGTGGGTGAGCTTGGCCTCAACCACCAGCATATCCCAGCCGGCGGCGACTTCGGCGGTCTCGACGATCCAGCGTTCCTGGACCGGAACCCGCACGGCAGCGTCCCCGTGCTGGAGGACGAAGCCGTCGTCGTCTGGGAGTCCCACGCCATCCTCCGCTATCTGGCGGCTCTCCATGGTGGCGCGGTCTGGTGGCCAAGCGATCCCGGCGCGCGTGCTCGCACCGATGGCTGGATGGACTGGTCGCAGACCACTCTGCAGCGCGACTTCCTCACGGGCGTGTTCTGGGGGTGGTATCGGACACCCGAAGCCCAGCGTGATCCGTCCGCCGTCGAGGCCGCCTTCGCCGCTTGCGCGCGCCACTTTCGCCTGCTCGACAAGATGCTGGCCGACCAGCCGTTCCTGAGCGGCGAAGCCATTGGATTGGCCGACATTCCCGCAGGGACGCACCTCTACCGCTATTTCGCACTGGATATAGACCGACCCAGCACGCCCAATGTCCAGGCTTGGTACGCGCGTCTCCGCGAACGCCCCGCATACCGTGAGCACGTCATGATCCCGTTCGACGAGATGAAGGGTCGGTTGGCCTACTGATCGCCCGTCAGGATCGTGAACACCACCTCGCGCCGGCCGCGATAGCCCAGCGACTCGTACAGACCGATGGCCGTGGCGTTGTCGGCATAGCTGTGCAGGAAGGCCTTCTCGCCCCGCGCCAGGATCCTGGCCGTCACCTCACGCAGCAGCCGGGCGGCATAGCCCTTGCCCCGGTGATCCGGGTGGACGCAGACCCCACTGGCCTCGGTATAGCCCTCGGGGCGCATCCGCTCTCCGGCCATGGCGGCCAGCTTGCCGTCGACACGCACGCCGACGAAGGAGCCCAGTTGATGGGTGCGGCTGAAGAAGGGACCCGGCTTGGTGAGGGTGGCCAGGGCCAGCATCTCGGCCGCGTCGGGATCGCCCAGATCCAGGATTTCGAAGTCCGCGTTCCAGGGCGGCGCAACCGTGTCGGCCGTCATCTGCAGGCACACGGCCCGGGAGACCACCCGTGTTCCCGGCACGGAAGGCGGACCCGACAGCTCAACCAGCCCGACATCACCATGGTCGGCGACCAGGGCGCCCAGATCCGCGAGCGCCGAGGGAGAGTTGTCCGCAGACCCGGCGAACAGCCCGAAATCCGGATGCGCGCGCAAGGCCCCGCCCCTGCGGATGGCGACATCAGCCTGCCGGCCGCCGAAGGCTGACCAGACCGGGCGGTCCAGAACATGATCGCTCACGCGCGGCTCCAGAGATCGTCAAGGCCCGGGCGACCGCCTGATCTGCGACCGCCCGGGCGAACGATTCTAGTCCAGGTCTTCGGCCAGGATCGCCATTTCGAACATAAACGAGCCGTCCTCGTCCTCGTCCTGGAAGACGACGCCGATGAACTCGCCAGCCACTTCAACCTCGGCGGAGTCCTTCTGCTTGGGGCGCGCCTTCACGGCGATGTGCGGGTTGCCGAAGGTGCGCTTCAGGTGCTTTTCGATCTTTTCGATGGATGCAGCGTCCACGGGAGGCTCCTGTTTTCGTTGTTGGGCGCCGTGGCGCGTGTCGGGCCGAAACTAGCGCCCTGCGGCGGAGTCGCAAGCCGCTTCCGGCGGGTTCAGTGTCGAACACCCTTCGACAACCAGCCCGTGTTGACTCGCGCTCGCCAGCGCGCGAAGCGGTCAGGGCCGTGGCGTCAGCTTGATTTCGAACAGCCTGGGCCACAGCTTGCCGGTGACAAACAGGCGGTCAGCGGCTGCGTCATAGGCAATGCCGTTCAGCACATCGACCCGTCCCCCGGCCCGATCAGCGGGGCTGAGCAGGCCCGACAGATCGACCCACCCCGTCACGCGACCGGTCCTTGGATCGATGCGGGCGATCCGGTCGCTCTGCCAGATGTTGGCGTAGATTTCGCCCTTCACCCATTCCAGCTCGTTGAGGTTATCCACAGGCCGACCGTCGTCGGTCACCTGGACGCGGCCGGTCTCCTTGAGGCTGTCGGGGTCGAGAAACCGCAGGGTCGAGGCGCCATCGCTCATGATGATCCGCGTCTCGTCGCGGGTCAGGCCCCAGCCCTCGCCAGGATAGGAAAACTCGCCGACCTTCTCGAAGGTGGCCAGATCGAAGATGAAACCCACCTCATCCTGCCAGGTCAGGGTGATCAGCCGGTCCTTCCAGTCGACGACGCCCTCGCCGAAATAGCGGCTGTCGATCAGGCGCTCCTGCTCGGGCACGCCGGTTTCCAGCGTCACCTTGCGGACGGACGAACGACCATGCAGGCCGGTGCTTTCGTACAGAAAGCCGTCCCGCCACAGCAGGCCCTGGGTGAAGGCCATGGGATCGTGCGGATAGGAATTGACCACGGTGTAGCCATACTGACGCGGCGTCCCGGCCCAGGCCGGCGCAACCGCGCTCGCGGCCAGCAGGACCGCGAGGATCAGGCCTTTAAGAACGCCGCGCCGCACTCAGATCACGTAGTCGTACACGGCCTCGGACAGGGTCTGGTCCATCGACTTGGCCGGCTCGTCGCAGGTCGGGCAGTTGACGATGCGGGCCGGAACCCCGGCGGCCGTGCAGTGCGGCGGCACCGGCTTGAGCACCACCGAGCCCGAAGCAATCTTGGCGTAATCCCCTACGGTGATGTTGCCCAGCACCTTGGCGCCCGCGCCCAGCAGCACGCCGTTGCCAATCTTGGGATGACGGTCGCCGCGGTCGGCGCCCGTGCCGCCCAGGGTCACGCCATGCAGCATCGAGACGTCGTCGCCGACCACCGCCGTTTCGCCGATCACAATGCCGGTGCCATGGTCGATGAACACGCCCTTGCCGATGCGGGCGGCGGGGTTGATATCGACCTGAAAGACTTCGCTGGCCCGGCTCTGCAGATAAAAGGCCAGGGTCTCGCGCCCCTCGTTCCACAGCCAGTGCGACACGCGGTGAGTCTGCAGGGCCAGAAAGCCCTTGAAGAACAGGAACGGCTGGACATAGCCCTTGCAGGCCGGATCGCGCTCAAACACAGCCATCAGATCGGCCTCGGCGGCGGCGATCAGGGCCGGATCGGAATTAAAGGCGTCGGCCGCGAATTCGCGCGCCGTCATGGCCCGCATCTCCTGGTCGCCCAGCTTGCGCGCCAGCTGGAACGTCAGGGCGTCGGCGATATTGTCGTGGCTGAGGATCACCGCATTGAGCAGAGAGGCCAGGGCGGGCTCAGCCTTGGCGGCGTGTTCGGCCTGGTTGCGCAGCGCAGCCCAGACGGGAACCGACGACTGCTCGGTAACGACTTCCAGATGCTTGGCCACCGGGGCTCTCCCTTGCCTGCCGGCACTAGAGCATCCTTTTTAAGAACGCACTAGTCCTGTTGGGAAAGGCCATGCCTTCGCCCGGTCGCCGCTAGCATAGCACGAGACGGGCGAGATCGCTCGGAAGCTCTCCCCTGACCGCCATATGGTGCACCCGAAGCAGGAGCGCCACCGTCAAAGAGTCGGGCATGTGTCCGGCCACGGCGGCGTCCAGCGCTTCGGCAAAGGGCACGCGGGCGATGGCCAGGTCCTCGGTCTCGTCGGGCGCGGTGTCCGTTTGCGTCAGACCCATGGCCAGAAAGCCATGACAGATCTCGTCGGTGACCGAGTTGGACAGCTCCATCCGCAGGATCGGACGCCAGTCAGAGGCTTGCAGTCCCACCTCCTCGGCCAGTTCGCGCTTGGCGCCGTCCAGAGGGTCCTCGTCCAGCGGCGCGCCGCCCTCGGGCAGCTCCCAGCTGTAGTTGGCCAGGGAAAAGCGGTTCTGGCCGACCAGGGTCACCGTGCCGTCCTCATGGAGGGGCACCACGCCGATCGCCTGGTTCTTGAAACCCACCTTGCCATACAGCGCGGGACGTCCCGTGGGCGCGATGGCCTGATATTCGGTCAGGGTGATCCACGGATTATCGTAGACGACCTTCTGGCTACTGACGCCCCAGGGCTTTCCGTGCGGCTTCAGCCAGGCAGGTTTGTCGGTCATGGGCGCTCGCGACTTGTGGCGGCCGGCGTGCGGCCATAGGTGTCTGCTCCTACATTGCTTCCCGGAGATCGTCTTGACCGGTTCTGTTCCCCCCGCGCCGGCGTTTGGCGAGACGCTGCCCATCGAGAGCGCGCCGGACGTGCTGGGCTTTCTGGCGCGGCGGCGCTCGGCCTCGGCCATGACCCTGACCGCGCCGGGTCCCGACGACGCCCAACTGGCTGACCTGCTACGACTGGCCGCCCGCGTACCCGATCATGGCAAGCTGTCGCCCTGGCGGTTCATCATCCTGCGTGGTCCGGCCAAGAACGTGTTCGCCGAACGAATCACCGCGCTGGCGAGCGATCAGGCCAATCCGCTCAAGGCCAACGCCGCTCTGCGCAAACTGACTCGCCCGCCGGTCTGCGTGGCGGTGATCTCGCGCCACATTCCTGGCGAAATTCCCGAATGGGAGCAGCGCCAGAGCGCCTCGGCGGTCTGCATGCAGATGCTGCTTGCGGCGTCCGCCATGGGCTGGGGCGCCAACTGGATTACCGACTGGTACTCGTACGATCCCCGAGCGCTGGCGATCCTTGGCGTCAGCGAGGGCGAGCAGGTCGCCGGCTTCCTCTATCTGGGCACAGCGAACGAGCATCCGCAGGAGCGGGTTCGCCCGGATGTGGCGGCGATCACCAGCGAATGGGCGCCCGGCTAGCGCCAGAGTCCTTTCCCGCGCGTTGTGCTGAAACACAGCGGACGGAGACGAAGATGGCGCGACGCAAGGATCCCTGGACCGGCATGGTCTGGGACGCCTGGGCCATGGGCCTGGAGGCGTCGACCGTGATCGGTCTGCGCACGATGAAGATCGCCGCAGGCGGCGCCGCAGCTCAGGCCGAGATCGATCTGATGGTCGGCGAGAAGATGACGGCGGCCATGACCCTGCCGATGCTGGCCATGACCGGCCAGTTGGGGACCAACGGTCCAGCCGTGGCTGCGGGGTCGATCAGCCACCTGCGCAAGAAGGTCCGCGCCAATCGACGGCGGCTGTCGAAGACCTAGCCTCGGCCGCGATACGGCGCGACGCCCTGGTCGGGCACCCAAAGACCTTCGGGCGCGGCGCCCGTCTGCCAGAACACATCGATCGGAATGCCGCCGCGCGGATACCAGTAGCCGCCGATGCGCAGCCAGTGCGGGTCGGCGATCTCGACGATCTTGCGCGCCACCTTGACCGTGCAGTCCTCGTGGAACGAGCCGTGATTGCGAAAGCTGGACAGGTAGAGCTTCAGCGACTTGCTTTCGATCAGCCAGTCGCGCGGGGCGTAGTCGATGACCAGGTGCGCAAAGTCGGGCTGGCCGGTAACCGGGCACAGCGAGGTGAACTCCGGAGCCACGAAACGCGTCAGATAGAGCACGTCCGCTTGCGGATTGGGAACACGCTCTAGAACGGCCAGCTCGGGGCTGGCAGGCGCGTCGACCATGCGGCCGAGCTGGGTGACGTTGAGGTCTGTCATCGCTGCGATTTAGGCCCGTCTCGACCGCGAGACAAGCGGGCGTCCTGTCGCTACAAAACTCCAAACACATGTTCGAACGGGGAAGAAGCGCATGTTGGGTCGGGATTTTGAAGGCTTCACAGTGGTTGTTACCGGCGCTTCAACGGGGCTTGGCCGGGCGATCGCGGTGGAAACCGCAAGGCGGGGCGCGGGCCTGATCGTCGTCAACTTCGCCAGCAAAGCGCAGGACGCCGAGGAAACCGCCCGCCTGATCGAGGCCGAGGGCGCCAGGGCGGTGCTGGCCCAGGGCGATGTCTCGCAGGACGCCGATTGCCGAAGAGTCGTTGAGGCCGCCGCCGCCACCGGCCGAATCGATGCGCTGTTCAACAATGCCGGCATGACCAAGTTCGCGCCCAACCACGCCGATCTGGACGCGGTCGACGCCGAGGACTTCCTGCGACTCTACAGCGTCAATGTTGTGGGGGCCTTCCAGATGGTCCGGGCCGCGCGGTCGCTGCTGGAAGCCGCGCCGCAGCCGGGCGCTGTGGTCAACACGTCGTCCATCGCGGGCGTGGTGGGCAATGGCTCGTCCGTGCCCTATGCGGCCTCGAAAGGGGCGATGACGACCATGACCCTTTCGCTGGCCCGGGCGCTGGCGCCCCACATCCGCGTCAACGCCATCTGCCCAGGCTTCATTGATACGCCCTGGTTTGGCAAGGCGATGGACGCCGATCGCGTGGACCGTCTGCGGGCCGGAGCGGCCGCCGCAACCCCCCTGAAGGTGGCCTCGACCGCCGAGGACGTCGCCGGGGCCGCTGTGTTTCTGGCATCCCCCGCCTCGCGTCACGTCACAGGCGAGACCCTTCTGGTGGACGCCGGCCTGCATCTGGGCGGTGCGAGTCTGTCGATGCGCTGAGAGCGGCGCGATGCGCCGACGACACGGGTAAAGATCAATCAGGCGTTAACCCCGCACTGTGGCTTTGGCCGCCCATTCTGCAGCAAATCCGTCACACTTCGCTCAAACTTTGCCCAGATAACGCCGTTCATGCTGGCGCTTTGCCCACTCTGATTGCATCAATAACCCAATCAGCGACTAATCGGTCGTCGACACAGTGCGCTTGCAGGCGCCGTCGAACTCGGAGCGATCCTCCGGGAGGCGACACCAAGAAGGGGATAGACCACCATGAACGTCTTTAAGATCGCGCTGGCTTCGGCTGCTGCTACGGTCGCACTCAGCGGCGCCGCCATGGCGCAGGACACACTTGACCTGTCCTACAATGTTGGCGTCGCCAGCGACTACGTCTTCCGCGGCGTCAGCAACACGCAGGAAGACCCGCAAATCTTCGGCGGCATCGACGCGACCTACGGCATCGGCTATGCGGGCGTCTGGGCTTCGAACGTCGACTTCGGCACCGATGATCCGTCGGTCGAAATCGATCTGTACGCTGGCGTGAAGCCGACCTTCGGCGACACCACCGTCGACCTTGGCGTGGTCTACTACGGCTATGTTGACGACAAGGGCGCCACGCCCGGCCAGTACAGCTACTTTGAAGTCAAGGCCGCAGCTTCGCGTCCGGTTGGCCCGGCCACCGTCGGCTTGGCCGTGTTCTATTCGCCGGAATTCCCGTTCAAGTCCGGCAAGGCCGTCTACTATGAAATGAACGGCTCGCTCCCGGTCATGGAAAAGCTGACGCTCAGCGCTGCCCTGGGCCACCAGGAAATCGACAACGCCGGCGACTATGCGACCTGGAACATCGGCGCGACCTACGCGATCAGCGACAATCTGGCCGTCGACCTGCGCTACTCGGACACCGACGAGCCCGCCTACGGCGACATCTATGGCGAACGCGTCGCCGTCAGCCTGAAGGCCGCCTTCTAAGACTGTCAGACATCACTGACATCGGATCGAGCCGCCCCGGGCAACCGGGGCGGCTTTTTCTTTGTCTAGGTCTTGCCGGACCAGCCGGCGGCCACGGTCTCGGAGTCTGTCACGATGGCGAAGTTCAGGCCCATGACCTTGAGCGCCGCCTCATGCACATCCCGCTCATAGGCCGCGCAGGCGTCGGACGGGACGAAGACATGAAAGTCCTGATGAAAGGCGTCACGGGCCGTACAGTCGACGCAGCACTCGGTGGTCAGTCCGCACAGGACCAGGGTGTCTATGCCCTGCTCTCGCAGCGAGTCACCCAGACCCGTGCCAAAGAAGGCGCTGTAGCGGGTCTTGCTGAAGACCCGTTCGCCCGGCGCGGGCCTGGGACCATGGAAGTCTGACCCCGGCTGGCCGGCCCGGCACAGGTTGCTCTCGACATCAGGATCGCCGCCCCGCCGCGCCATCCGCTCTCGCCACATCGGCGAGTCGGTGTCGGGGGACGTCGACAGGCCCGCGAACATCACGGGGACCCCCGCCACCCGCGCGCTCTCGGCCAGACGCTGCGCCGCCGCCAGGGCTGGAACCATAGTGGAGAGATCCACACCCATCTGGCCGATCACACCCTCGGGCGCTGCGAAATCGACCTGCATGTCAACGATCAGCAGGGCCGTACGCCCCGGCGCGATCCAGTCGGGCTTCAATGGGACATCGCTCATGAGAAGCGCCGCCTCAGGCCTGGCAGGATGGCCTCTCCGAACATGGTCAGACCCGCCACATAGTCAGGGAAGATCAGCATCAGGCCGTCCAGTTCACACGCCTCGACAAAGGCGGCGATGCTTTCGCCGCAGGTCGCGGGCGCGCCGATCACCGTCTCGGTCATGAAGGCCCCCTGCTGCCGGGCGGCCGCGTCCAGCCTGTCAGCGGGCGCGCCCCAGCTTCGCAGCATGGTCCGCACGGCGTCCAGATCAATCCCGTCGGCATAGGTCTGGGCCAGGGCATGGGCCTCAGCGTCGGTGTCGGCGTGGATGACCGTGCACATGGCATAGGTCTTGATCGACTTGCCCAGATCCGTGGCCATCGTCTTGGCGCGGCGGCTGGCGGCGCGGCGGTCCTCGGTGGTGGCCCCGCCGATGAAGCAAGCGTCCGCCTCGGCCACGGCGAAGGCGAAGCCGCGCGGCGAACTGCCGGCGCAGATCAGGTCGGGACGAGGCCGCGACAGCGGCTTGGGATCGGACTGGCAGTCATTGAGATCAAAGAAGCGGCCGTGGTGATCGACCCGATCCTCCTTCCACAGCCGCTTGACGACATGGGTCCACTCCTCGGCCAGGGCGTAGCGGTCGTCATGATCCAGCGCCTCGTTCCAGGCGCTCATCTGGGCGAATTCCTCGCGATAGGCGCCGGCGACGATGTTGAGGCCAGCCCGCCCGCCGCTGATGTGATCGAGAGTGGCGATCATCTTGGCCGCCACGGCCGGGTTCTGCAGCAGCGGATGCAGGGTGGCCCAGATCTTCACCCGCTTGGTGGCCTCGGCCAGGCCCGCCATCAGGGTGACCGATTCCAGCACCGTGCCCCAATGGTCGGTCGTCCCGCCAAAGCCCCGGAACTTGGCCATCGACATGATGAAGTCCAGGCCGATCTCGTCGGCCAGCACGGCGGCGGCGCGGTTCTGCGGATAAAGGCCGTCTATGCGCGGCGTCGTCCCGGAGACGATCCAGCCGCCATTGGCCACCGGCAGGAAGACGCCGAAATCCTTGTGATTGGAGCTCATGCCTTCTCGTAGCACGCAGCCGAAGCGCGCAAACCGTCGATCTTCAGTCTTCCCCTGACTCCGGTACGTCGATCATGTCGGCCGGCGGCGCCGGCGGCTTCATGAACAGGGCCGCGACGAAGACCACCGCGATCACCGCCGCGAACAGCTGGAAGGTTGGCGTGAAGCTGCCCAGCCGGTCTCGCATGGCCCCGGCGATGAACGGTCCCGCCGCCGAGACCGCGCCGACCAGGCAGGTCAGGGAAAAGAGCTCCAGATTGCTGCGCCGGCCGTAGTAGTTCAGCAGCAACACGGTGACGGCCAGCACCGTCAGGCCAAAGCCGACGCCCGTGCCCACGGCATAGAGCAGCATCATCGGCAGGGTGGTCGCCGCCCCCAGGGCCAGAAGTCCCGCCACAAGCATGGCCTGGGCGCCGACCAGCAACCATTTGGGGTCAACCCGGTCGCCGATAAAGCCGCCGCCCAGCCGAGCCGCAGTCTGCATCAGCGATTCCAGGCTCAGCATCTTGGCCCCAATCGCCGCCGCTGCTGCAGCGGCCATGCCGGCGGCGACGCCGATCTCGGCGATGTGGCTGACCGATACGCTGGCCACCGTCACGCCGGTCAGCAGATGGGTGAAATAGGCCGCGACCAGCACGTAGAACTGCGGCGTCCGCAGCGCGGCCTGCACCGTCCACTCGCGCGGGGTGCGATAGACGCGGGCGTCCGCAGGCGCAGCGCGCGCCGCCTGTTCGACTTCGACATCAACTTCATGAGCCGCTTCAGCCAGCCACCGGGAGCCGCCGACCATGGCCGCGCAGATCACGCCGACCACGCAGGCCAGCACGGCCTGGACCAGCCAGTAGATCCGCCAGTTGTCTTCGGTCGCGCCCATGATCGCCAGAGCCATCCAGGGGCCGGCCACCCCGCCCAGCGAACCAAAGGTGAAATAGATCCCGAACGGCAGGGCCCGCTGGCGATAGAGGGCCGACAACACGTGAGTGCCGGGAATCAGGGCCGCCATCTGGAAGCCGATCCCGCACAGGGCCGCGCCGACATAGTAGCGGGCGATGCTTTCTGATCCGGCGAAGCCCAGCAGACCCGCGCCCAAAACCGCCGAGCCCAGCAGCAGGGTCCCGCGTACGCCGATCTTGCGGATCAATAGGGCCGGCAGCCAGGACGAGGCGCCGGTGAAGACGCCCAGCACCGAAAATCCGAGAAACGCCTTCTCGAAGCTCCAGCCCAGATCGCCGATCATCGCCGGCAGCACCACCCCCAGCGAGCCGTAGGTCGAGGCGGTGATCAGGAACAGCAGCAGGCTGAAGCCGGCCAGCAGCGAGATGCGACGCAGGTCGGTGGATGCCAAGATCAGAAGGTCCGCTTGAGGGTCACGCGCCATTCGCGGCCCTTGCCGGGCAGCGCGCCCAGATTGGCATAGGTGTCGGCGTCAGGGGTGAAATAGAATTTGTCGAACAGGTTGTCGACGTTCAGCGCAGCCGTATAGGGCCCACGCGTCACATAGACCGAGCCATTGACCACCGAATAGGCGGGATAGCGGACCGCGTTCTGCACCGTGCCCGCCGTGCGACTCACATGGCTGACGCCCAGGGTTGCGCCAGCCTGCCCCCAGTCGTGGGCCTTGCTGGTGTAGGCGCCGTACAGGCTGAGCACCGACTTGGGAATCAGGGTGTAGGCATAGTCCCCGCCCCGGCCCGGCAGGCTGGCAAAGCTCCAGACCACATAGGAGCCGCCATAGGCATTGGCGCCAGGGACACCCGCCGTATAGGCCGGGATGTACTGGAACGAGCTGTCTGGTCCCTTGATCGTGGTGCGCTGGCTGTTGCCCGCGAAGGTGAAGCTGAGCTGCTCCGACGCCAGCCAGCGGACTTCCAGCTCGACGCCCCTGGCGCGCGTGCCCTGCACGGTGGGCGGCGAGGTGTTGGTCAGCTGGGTGCGGTTCTGGCGATAGGCAGCCAGGGAGCCGACCAGGGTCCCGTTCAGCAACTGGAACTTCACACCGGTTTCAGCCAGATCCGAGTTCGACAGCCATGAGCCATTGGCCACCAGAGACGGCGCGATATCGCCTGCCTGGCTCATCTCCAGGGCCGAAGCCTTGGCGTAGGAGATGTAGGGCATCAGACCGAACGGGGCCTTGTAGGTGAGGCTCGCGTTATACGTCGCCTTGTTGCGGTCGTCGGCCTGCTTGCCGGCGATGGTGTAGCTGAGGAAGCCCGTATCCTCGCTTTCAACTTCATAGTGGTCGTAGCGGCCGCCGACGATCAGATTCCAGCGCCCGGCCTCCATGTCGGCGGTGAAGAACACCCCCGACTGGTTCCAGTCGGAGCGATTGTCGTTCTCCCAGCGCAGGCCGATCCCACCGGGCTCGTCGGTGAAGGGGCTGTCGATGGTGTCAGTCGCGGTGACGCCAAAGGCGATGTCGCGGCGGTCCAGGGCGATCAGGCCGCTGTTGAAGCTCTCGCGGCGACGCCCCTCGAACCGGCGATGCGAGGCGCCGATCAGGGTGCGGGCGCTGACCGCGCCGACGGTGGTTGGCAGGGCCAGCGTCACCCGAGCCTCGGAAACCTTCGCGTCGATGTCTGAGGGATAGCCGTAGGAGACGAAGCGCTCGTTGTCCTGGCGATCGTGGAACAGCTGCAGCTTCAGCGTCCGGTCGTCGCCCAGATCCTTGGCCAGGTCGAAATAGAGCGTGCCGGTGGTCGTCTTCGAGAAGTCGGCCGGGCTGATATAGACGGTGCGGCGGTTCAGCTTCGTCGTACCGACGCCAACGTCCAGGGTGTGGACCGCGTCGGTGCTGGGAAAGCCGTAGTACGGAATGTAGAGGGCGCTGGCGAAGGGATAGAAGCCAACCTCATTGGGCGTCAGGCGGCCATTGCCGTCAGTGTCGGTCAGGCTGGTGTCGCGGCCGGTGATGTAGGTGCGGTTGTCGATCAGGTCCTGGGTCAGGCGGTTCCAGCCCGCCGTCTGCACGTCACCGTCGGAGTGGAAGCCCATGCCGCCGAAGGCCGTGCTCCAGCCGTTGCCCAGATCGAAATCGGCCGACAGCTCGATCAGCTGGCGGCGCGGATAGATACCCTTGTAGTAGCTGTGGCTGTCCTCGATCTCGCCATAGACGTAGACGCCGCCCTCGGCTGCGCCCAGGCTGACCGGCGCGCCAAACTGGCCGGTGACGAGCTTCTTGTTGTAGCTGCCGAAGGTAGCGGTGATCTGACCCTCAGGCTGGGCCAGGAATCGTCCCTCATCGCGGGCCGTTTTGGGAATGAAATTCACAAGGCCGCCGACCTTGCCGGCGCCATAGACGGGGGTCGGCGGACCACGCAGGATCTCGATCCGGGCCGCCCCGCCGATCGGGGTGGAATAGGTGCCGCGGTTCTCGACGCGCTTGAAGCCGCGGAAATAGTTCTCGGCCAGGGTGCCGCGAATATTGAGCGCCCCGGGCACGCCGTAGAAGCTGGCGGTGTGGGCGCCAGGCGAGACGGCGCTGACGCTGTCCAGGGTTTCAATGCCGAAGCGCTCCAGGGTCAGGTCGCTGACCAGGCTGGCCGAGCGCGGCGTCTCGATCAGTGGCTTGTCGATGCCAAAGACGGTGTCGGACGGCTGCTTTTCCAGCAGGCCGGCCTTGTCGCGCGCCAGCACCAGCACAGCGTCGACCGCGTCAGCGACCTGGGTCTCGGCCCGCGCGGCCGTGGCGGCCAGCATCGACAGAGCGGTGACAGAGAACAGGAGAGATCGAAATGACATGACGACAGGACCCGATAGGGCCCGGCGAGAAGGATCGCCGAGCGGTGCGCCCCACCATCTGGGGATCAGCGCCTCGTCGTCAAAATGCGCTCTGACATTTCAGTTAGTATTTTGAAGAGGTGTAACCAGAAAGCCTCACAATACCGCCTGAAGGTTGTTTTCGATCAATGCAGAGTTTCAGGCCTCGATCGCAGGCCGCTGGACGGCCTCGGGCGTTATGTTCAGCACGCGCATCATCGCGGTGCGCGCGCCTTCGACGTCGCCGCTGGCGATCACCCGGGCCACGTCGCGATGCTGCTCGATATCGGCCAGAAGTTCGGCCTCGGTCGCGCCATTGAACGAGAAGACCCAGAACCGGGCAGCCTTGTGCTGTAGCGGGATCAGGATGCGGGCCAGGGACAGGTTCTGGCTGGCCCGCGCCACGGCGGCGTGGAAGCGCTGGTCCATGGCCACCAGCAGCGGCAGGTCGCGATTGCGCGCAGCCTCCTCGCCGCCCTCGAAGGCGTCAAGGATCGCCCGGGCCTCGGCCTTGCTGGCGTGGCGAGCGGCGAGACCCGCGCAGTGCGGCTCGATGAGGGCGCGCGCCTCATAGCCCTGACGCAACTCGACCAGATCCAATGGCGCGACCAGGGTGCCGGAGCGAGCCCGGCGGATCACCAGCCCTTCCAATGCAAGACGGCCCAGAGCGTCGCGCACGCCGGCCAGTCCCGCTTCATAGCGCGCCGCCAGGGACTGCTCGTCCAGGCGCGCGCCGGGCGCCAACTCGCCCAGGATCAGGTCCAGCAGGATCCGCTCATAGACCTTGGCCTTTTGCAGATCTGGCGACCAGTCTTCCAGGCCCGACGACGAACAGACGTCGAGCACCAGCATCCGCGAGCGGGCATCCTGAGCGGGAAGAGGTGACACGGGCTTGGCTCCGTCAGAGTTTCAGCTCTGATAGGTAAGGTGAAATGTCAGAAAGAGCCAGCGCCGGCTAGAAGGCCGGCACCACCGCGCCCTCATACGTCCGAGCCATGAAGGCGGCCACGTCCGGGGTGGTCAGGGCCGCCGCCAGTTTGGCCACGCGGGGGTCGTCCTTGTTATCCGGACGGCCGACCAGATAGTTCACATAAGGGCTCTTGCTGTCCTCGATCAGCAACGCGTCCCTGGACGGGTTCAGCTTGGCGTCGAGGGCGTAGTTGGTGTTGATGATCGCCAGATCCACCTGGCTCAGCACGCGCGGCAGGGTGGCGGCCTCCAGGGTCTTGAACTTCAGCCCCTTGGGATTGGCGGCGATGTCCTTCAGGCTCGACAGCGGATTGGCCGGGTCTTTGAGGGTGATGACGTTGTTGCGCGACAGCAGCAGCAGGGCGCGGCCCTCGGTGCTGGCGTCGTTGGGAATGGCCACGGTTGCGCCCTGCGGCAGTTCGGCGATCGCCTTGTACCTGGCCGAATAGGCGCCGATCGGCTCGATGTGCACGCCCTTGATGGCGATCAGGTTGGTGCCCTTGTCCTTGTTGAAGGTCTCCAGGTACGGCAGCGTCTGGAAATAGCTGACGTCGATGCGCTTCTCGGCCACCTGGGTGTTGGGCTGGACGTAGTCGTTGAAGACCTTGATCTCGATCTTCAGCCCCTGCTCGGCCAGCTTGGGCTTGATGAACTCCAGCACCTCGGCGTGTGGAATGGCGGTGGCCGCGACGGTCAGGGTATCGCTGCTGGCGCTCGAGGCGGCCGGCTTCTGGCCGCAGGCGGCAAGCGTCAAGGCGGCAAGGCTGAGGGCGACGAGTGCGCGGCGGGCGACCATGAACGGCTCCATAAGACGATAATCGAAGTAGGGTTTTGCCCGGTTTCCGCCGTACGACGAAATCAGATTTCCTGATCAGGCTAGAGGGATCGCTTGACCGGCCCCGCGAACAGGCCGCCTGAGTGGCGGATGGCCAAAGAAACCGTCTATATCGTGCAAGCCTATATCGCCGGGCGCGGCAAAGGCCTGAAAGCCGAGCAGCAGATCGGCTGCAAGGACGCCGCCGAGGCCCGCCGCAAGGCCGAGCGCCTGGCCCCGCTGCGCGAAGGCGTGGTGGCCTTCGCCGCCTCGGCCGATGTCGAGCTGGGCGACTATGACGAGAACCCCGACATCCTGTTCAAGGCGGGCCGGCTGCCGTTCCCGTTCGATCAGGCCTAGTCCTCGTCGTTGGCGGGCTCATCCGGCGGGCCGTGGATCGTCCAGTTGACGACGAAGTCCGGCGCCTCGCCCGCCAGTGTGGTCACGCCCTTTGGCGCGGCGGTGATCGCCGAGGTCTGGGGCGGCAGGGTATAGATGTCGCCGTCCTGCTCGCCCAGCAGATCCAGCACGATCCCCGTCTGGTCATTGGCCTCGATGACCACGCCAAAGAACTGCTGGCGCTCCAGCAACTCGCCGTCATCGTCCAGAAAGGTCAGGCCCAGCATCAGGGTCTTGCCGATCAGGGCCTGAGCGAAGTCCTCGTCCCAATGTTCGGGAGGCGGCGCGATGAAGAGGGGCGTTTCGTCGGTCATGGGCGTCTTCTAGCGATGGGGCGTCAGAATGGAAACGTGGCGCGTCCTTCGAGGCTCACCTGCGGTTCGCACCTCAGGATGAGGTGATTTGTACTGACTTCCTCATCCTGAGGCGCCCGCATAGCGGGCCTCGAAGGACGCAAACCGTTACCGATGCGAAACCCGGCGCACCACCGTGTCGCCGACCATCTGCAGCACCTGGACCAGGATCAGCAGCAGCACGACGGTCACCACCATCACGTCGGTCTGGAAGCGCTGATAGCCGAAGCGAATGGCCAGATCGCCGAGGCCCCCTGCCCCCACCACCCCGGCCATAGCGGTGTAGGACACCAGGGCGATGGCCGTCACCGTTGCGGCGGCGATGATGCCGGGCATGGCCTCGGGCAGCAGAGCGCCCAGCACCACCTGCCGGCGCTTGGCGCCCATGGCGAAGCTGGCCTCGATCACGCCCCTGTCCACCTCGCGCAGGGCCGTCTCGACCAGACGGGCGAAGAACGGCGCCGCGCCGGCCACCAGCGGCGGGATCGCGCCCTGCACGCCCAGCGAGGTGCCGACCAGGGCCACGGTCAGCGGGATCATCACGATCAGCAGGATCACGAACGGCACCGAGCGCAGGATGTTGACCAGCAGGGAGAGCGCGCCATTGGCGACGCGGTTTTCCAGCATCTGGCCCTTGCCCGTCAGGAACAGAATTACGCCCAGCGGCAGACCCAGGGCGACGGTCAGCAACATCGAGCCGCCCAGCATGGTCAGGGTGTCGAAGGTCGCCTGGCCGATCTCGGCCCAATCGATATTGTTCATCACGCGCCCTCTCCCGCGAGGACCGGATCGACCCGCACGCCCTCGGCCTGGAACCGGGCGATGGCGGCGTCGACATCGCCGCCGGTCAGGGCCAGGGTCAGCTGGCCGTAGGGCGTCTCGCGCAGGCGATGGATCCGGCCGCCGAGGATCGAATAGTCGACGCCCGTGGCGCGGGCCACCTCGCCCAGCACCGGCTTGTAGGTGGCCTCGCCCTTAAAGGTCAGGCGCACCACGCGACCGGCCAGCAGGGCGCCGGCGGCGGGCTCGCCATCGGCCTCACGCACGAAGCGGCGGGCGGTGGCGCTGGCCGGATGCAGGAATACGTCCTCGACCGCGCCAGTCTCGACCACGCGGCCCGCCTCCAGCACCGCCACCCGGTCGCAGACGCGGCGGACCACGTCCATCTCGTGGGTGATCAGCACGATGGTCAGGCCCAGCTCGCGATTGAGGCCCGAGACCAGATCCAGGATCTGCTCGGTCGTCTCGGGATCCAGGGCGCTGGTCGCCTCGTCGCACAGCAGGATCCGGGGACCGGTCGCCAGGGCCCGCGCGATGCCCACCCGCTGCTTCTGACCGCCCGAGAGCTGGGCCGGATACTTGGTCGCGTGATCAGACAGCCCCACCCGCGCCAGCAGCTCGGCCGTACGCGCCTTCACCTCGGCCGCCGGTCGCCCGGCCAGCTTCAACGGGAAGGCCACATTGTCCGCCACCGACTTGGACGACAGCAGGTTGAAGTGCTGGAAGATCATCCCCACCCGGCGGCGCAGGGCGCGCAGACCCTCGACGCCCAGGGCGGCGACATCATCGCCATCCACCACGACCCGGCCATCGGTCGGCTTTTCCAGGCCGTTGATCAGCCGGATCAGGGTCGACTTGCCGGCGCCCGAAGCCCCGATCACCCCGAACACCTCGCCGGCCTGCACAGACAGCGATACCTCGCTCAGGGCGGCATGGCCGTCACCCTTTGCATTTGCCTTGGGGGCATAGGTCTTGGAAACGGCCTCGAAGGCGATCACGTCGTGCTGGTCCTACTTCGTGGCTGCGCGCGGCGGCGCATTCTTCAAATACTTGTCCATCCAGCGGCTCATTTCCCAAAGGGTATGCATGGTCGACTCGCGGGCGCGGTAGCCGTGCGCCTCGTTGGGCAGCACGACATAGCGCGCCGTCGCCCCGGCGCCCTTCAGCGCCGCGTAGAAGCGCTCGGTCTGCACCGGGAAGGTGCCCGAATTATCGTCGGCCTGGCCGTGGATGAGCAGGATCGGCTCGTTGACCTTGGTGGCGTAGGTGAACGGGCTCATCTTCGTATAGGTGTCGGTCGCCTCCCAGTAGGTGCGCTGTTCGGCCTGGAAGCCGAAGGGCGTCAGGGTGCGGTTATAGGCGCCCGAGCGGGCGATGCCGGTCCGGAAGAGGTCGGTGTGGGCCAGCAGGTTGGCGGTCATGAACGCGCCATAGCTGTGGCCGCCGACGGCGATCTTGTCCCGATCCGCCACGCCCAGGGCCACCACAGCGTCGACCGCCGCCTTGGCGCTGGCGGTCAGTTGCTCGATATAGGTGTCGTTGGGCTGGGCTCCGTCCACGCCGACGATGGGCATGGTCGGGCCGTCCAGCACCGCATAGCCCTGGGTCAGCAGGAAAAGGTGACTGGTTCCGCCGGGGCGGCTGAAGCGGTTGCCGCTGTCCACTGTCTGACCGGCCACGGCGGCGTCGGTGAACTCCTGCGGATAGGCCCACATCAACAGCGGCAGCGGACCGTCCTTGGCCTTGTCATAGCCGGCCGGCAGATAGAGCGTGCCCGACAGCTTCACACCGTCGGCGCGGTCATAGGTGATGGTCTGCTTGGTGACGCCCGCGAACTGCGGGGCGCGGTCGGGGAACCTGGTCAGGGCCTTGGCCTTGCCGCCCTTCACCGCGCGGATGAAGTAGTTGGGCGCCTGATCCTTGCTCTCGCGACGGGTGATGACGGTCTTGCCGGCCTCGTCGGCCAGGGCGACCGGCGCCTCGTAGAACGGCAAGACCGACTGCCAGAGGCGGTCGGTCTTGCCCGTCGCAAGGTCCAGGCGGCCGACGAACGGGAACTCGCCCGTGGCGGACGCCCCGGCGCCGGTGACGAACACGCCCTTGCCGTCCGGCGTGAAGTGAAGGACCTCCTCGCCATTGGCGTTGACGCGGCTGACAGGCGAACCGGGATTGTTGTAGCGATCCTGATAGTTGCGCTCGAGGATCAGGCGGCCCGACCCCGGCTTGGACGGATCGATGGCGATCCGCTTTTCCTTGCGTGTGTCCCACCAGCGGGTGGTCAGCATGGCGAAGTCAGCCCGGCCCCAGTCGATACCGGCATAGCGCTGGTCGATGTCCAGCAGCGTGGTCGGCGCATCGGCGAACGGCGCGGCCAGGGTCAGAACGCGGTCGTGGACGGCGACCTTCTTCTTCGGATCGCCGCCGTCCTGGGCCTCGGCCCAGACCAGGGTCGCCGGCGCGTCGCTCCGCCAGGACACCGCGCGCGGACCGGTCGAAACCGCGTCGAACGCGGCCGGCAGGTTGTCGGCCAGCGGCCGGTCGACCAGCAGCTTCACAAGCTTGCCGTCCGCGGACAGCACCGCGATCTCGGTCGGGAAACGGCTGGCCGGGACGAGATAGCTGTAGGGACGTTTCAGCCGCGTCGTCAGAATGTACTGACCATCCGGCGAGGGCGTGACGCCGGAATAGATGCCCGGCGCGCCCACCACCGTCAGGGCGCCGTCAGCCAGATTCACGCGCACGAGCTGGCTGGTGAAATAGTGATCAAACAGGGCCTCGTCGTGCGCGGACGCCAGTAGATCCTGATAGGTGCGGATGGCCGCCGTGCGCCCGCCCGCTTCCTGGACGATCGGCCCCGTCGGCGTTTCGTCGGCTACGGGCGCCGCACCGCGTGCGGCGGGGATCGTTGAAACCAGCAGGCCCGTGCCGCCCGGCAGCCAGTCGTAGCTCGAGCCGAAGGCGGCGTTCAGAGTGATGCCTTCGATCTTGCGCGCTGTGGCCGCCTTGCGGTCGGCGACCCACAACTCCAGGCCGCTCTTTCCTTCCAGCACAAAGGCCAGCTTGGCGCCGTCAGCCGACCAGCGCGGGTCCATGAAACGCGCGCCTTGCGGCAGGGAGACGGCCTTGACCGCGCCGGTGGCGACGTCCTGGAAAGACAGGCTGTTGAGCCAGGCCGTTCGGGCTTCGATGGGGCCGTTACTGCGCGGATTGATGCGGAAGCCGCCGAGGCGAAGGATCGGCTCCGAGACCGCAGCGATCGAAGGCAGGTTCTCGCGGCCCAGCAGGGCCAGGGTCTTGCGCTCGGGACTGAGGCTGACGCCTGGTGTCTGCGGCGCATCGAGGATCTGGGCGATAGGGGCCGGCGGGATCTTGTAGCCTTCGGGACCAGCGGCCAGAGCCACGCCCGTCGACAAGGTGGCGAAGGCGACGGACGCAGCGAGCGCGACAGCGCGACGCCGGAAGGTGTTCTCGATCATGCGGGCCCCACTTGCTGGATCACGTCCCTGAAGACGTGCGAAAGGCGGGCAGGATTATGCGCGGACGGCGCTCAGGGGAACGGGAATTCGTCGCAAGCCGGCCGGCGTGAGCGTTTTTTCAAGCGCTCACGCCGCACGCGTTCAGGGCTGCCGAACCACCGTGCCGCCCTTCATCACGAACACGGGCTTTTCCAGCGTCGTCACATCGGCCAGCGGATCGCCGCCAACGGCGATGATGTCGCCATAGCGGCCCAAGGCGATCTGGCCAACGTCCTGCTCCTGGCCCAGGGCCTGGGCGGCGTTGACCGTGGCGGCCTGGATCGCCTGCAGCGGGGTCGCGCCATAGCGCACCATCACGGCGAACTGCTTGGCGTTCTGGCCGTGCGGATAGATGCCGGCGTCGGTGCCCAGCACCATCTTCACACCCGCCTTGACCGCCTTGCGGAAGTTCTCGCGCTGGATATCGCCGATCTCGCGATCCTTGCGGAGATTGTCTTCCAGCACGCCGTTCTTCTTGCCTTCCGACTGGGTGTAGTCGGTGTTGTAGATGTCCATCGAGAACCAGGCGCCCTTCTGGACGGCCAGCTTGATGCCCTCGTCATCGACCAGGCTGACATGTTCGATGGTGTCGACGCCGGCGCGAATGGCGTCCTTGATGCCCGCCGCGCCGTGGGCGTGGGCGGCGACCTTCAGACCCCACATGTGCGCCTCTTCGACGATGGCGGTCATCTCGGCCAGGGACAGCTGCTGCTGGCCCGGCTCGGTATTGCGCGAGAATACCCCGCCGGTGGCGCAGATCTTGATCACCCGCGCGCCGTACTTGCGCACCTCCCGCACCTTCTGCCGGCCCTGTTCAGGACCGTCGGCCACGTAGGGGCCCTTCTGGGCCATCGAGGGCGGGAAATAGGTGGAATCGCAGTGGCCGCCGGTGGCGCCGATCGAATAGGCGGCCGGAACGATGCGCGGTCCCGGCACATAGCCCGCCTCGATCGCCTCGCGCAGGCCCACATCGTTGAAACGGTCAGCGCCCAGATTGCGAATGGTGGTGAAACCGGCCTCGACCGTGGCCTTGGCGTTGGCCGTCTGGATCACGCTCCAGAAGGCGTCGCTGTATTGCAGGCTGTTATAGCCGCCCACCTCGGCCAGGCTGTCGATATGGACGTGCATGTCGATCAGGCCCGGCAGCAGCGTCGCCCCCGGCAGGTTGGTGACCTTGGCTCCGGCTGGCACGGCGACCTCACCCTGCTTGCCCACGGCGGTGATGCGACCGTCGGTGATGATCACCATCGGATTGTCGACATATTTGCCGGAGGCGACATCCAGCAGCCGCCCCGCGCTGACCGCCGCGATCTCCGCCGCCTGAGCCGAGCTCGCCGCACAGAACGCCGCCGCGATCGCCACGACCTTGATATCAACGCGCATGTTCATCCCCGTCCCTGATTCAGAACGTCGACGCTAGCATGGGATCGCAGGCGGTCGAGCCCGGATCAGATCTTCGCGGCGGGGATCTGTATGCTTTCCAGATAGGCGATCAGATCCTGCACCTGACCGGCCTCCAGAACGAACTGCGGCATCTGGGGGTGACCGGTCGAGATGCCCTCGGCGAATGCTTCCTGCAGATTGGCGACGGGATAGCGCTGACCCAGGGTGCGCAGAGGCGGCGCTGCCGCCACGGGGCTATCGCCGGCGGGCCCGACCGCGTGGCAGGCTGTGCAGCGCGCCTGAACCAGCACCCGCCCGCGCGCCACCGGATCGGCCAGGATGACAGACGTTTCGTCGAGGTTCACCGGGGTGGAGGCCGAAGGATTGGAGGCGGCGCAGCCCACGACCAAAAGCAGACTCAAAATCGATATGCGGCGCACAGGGCGGTCTCCGGGGCAGGACGCGCCGAACACCTTGCGACATCGCGGTGTGAGAGCTTTGATCCTGGTCAACCACAGGCTAACACGCCCGGCGCGGTCGCGCCTCGAAAGCCTCGACGTCCTCCACCGGGCCGACTATAGCTCGGCACGGTTTAGGCGGGCGTGGCGGAACTGGTAGACGCAACGGACTTGAACCAGACGATTGAGTGCGCCCGGGGAAATCCGGGACGTAGAACTGCTCAAATTCGGGGAACCCTGTCAGATGGCGATCCCGAGCCAAGCCCTCTTCGAGGGAAGGTGTAGAGACTAGACGGGCAGCACCTAACCTCCGGCGCGCCGGAGCACGGTGAAGGGATAGTCCAGACCACGAACGACCCTTCAGGGCGGCGGCGAAAGCCGAAGTGGTAAGAAAATCCGTCAGCCGAAAGGCTATGCCGGTTCGATTCCGGCCGCCCGCACCACCTGAAGCGAAGAGGCTTCAGCCCTTCAAAGCTTGCGCGTCACCAGGAGGATGGTGGCGGCGCTGGCGGTCGCCTGCATGACTGTATCCAGCGACATGAGCGCATCCAGCCCCTCCACCGCACCCTCCAGCACCTGAACCACGCCGATCGGCAGTTCGACCGTCTCGCCAGCCTTCAGGGTCCATTGCTCGACCTGGACACCGGCGTTGGTGGCCAGAACCCGGCGTGACGCGCCCTCGCGCTCGCGACCGCTGGCGATGGAGCGCCCGTCGCGCTTGAGGCCGTCGACCAGGGTCTTGACCGACTGACTGGCGTCGCGGCGGCAGACCAGAATGGCGTCAGGCTCGGCCACCACGATCAGGTCTTCGCAGCCGATGACCCCGACGAAGGGGCCGGTCGAGCGGATCAGCACGTTGCGGCTGTCGATCAGGGTCGCGTCGCCGAAGACGGCGTTACCGGCCTCGTCGCGAGCCGCCGCCTCCCAGATCGCGTCCCAGGCGCCCAGGTCCGACCACGAGAAGGCGGCGGGGACCACGGCGGCCTTCTGGGTGCGCTCCATCACGGCATAGTCGAGTGAAATCCTGGCGGCCTGGCCAAAGGCGGCCTTGTCGAGCCGGCCAACGCCGTCTTTGAGCGTCAGGGCGGCGACGCAGGCCCGGGCGGCGGCCGAAACGGAGGGCTCGAAGGCGTCCAGCTCGCCCAGCAGCATGCCGGCCTTGAAGGCGAAGTTGCCGCTGTTCCACAGATAGCCTTCGGCCACATAGCGCTCGGCGGTGACGCGGTCGGGCTTCTCGACAAAAGCGGCCACGGCGTTGACACTGCCGTCCAGCAGCGCCTCGCCCGGGCGGATATAGCCAAAACCCGTGGCCGGACCGGTCGGCCTGACGCCAAAGGTGACGATCCAGCCCTCGCTCGCGGCGCGGGCGGCGGTCACGGCGGCCTGGCCAAAAATTTCGGGCTCGGCGATGTGGTGGTCGGCCGCCAGCATCAGGGCGACACCGTCGGGGTCGCGCGACTGGACATAGGCGGCGGCGACGGCGACGGCCGGCGCCGAGTCGCGCGCTTCGGGCTCGATCAGCACGGTGACCTCGACGCCGATCTCGGCGGTCTGGTCCCGCACGAAAGAGGCCATGGCCCCGCCCGTGACGATGATGATCTCGGCGCGGCCGGGCAGGTCCTTCACGCGCAGGACAGTGTCCTGAAAACTGGAAGTCTCGCCAATCAGTTTCAGGAACTGCTTGGGCTGGTCGGCGCGGGACGCCGGCCAAAGCCGCGTGCCCGAACCGCCGCACAGGATCACAGGATAGATCGCGCTCACAAAGCCCCCAACCTCACAGCCTCGTCTCCGAGACCTTAGGGTCAACTAGCACGGGTATCTTAAGGACTCGCGACGTCCCTGCGGCGCAACGCGATTTTCGTCGAACATGACCTTTGCGCGGGACAGGGCTCCGCGACGCTGGCGTATTTTAGGCGAAACTCAGGCGTCCGGCGCGATCTTTTCGATATTGGCCGCGCCGGCCTCGGTCAGCGCCACGACCAGTTCCTCGACCGCCGTATCGACCTCGGCCGGATCACGGCCGCGCACCACCAGGTTGGCGCCATAGATGTCGGGCGGCGAGAAGAACGGATAGCTGCCCAGCGACATGTCCGGATGGGCCTTGGCCACCGCTTCCAGCGGCGCGGCGATCAGGCCCTCGCCCGAGCCGGTGACCCGCACGGTCCGGCTGATCACCACCGCCCCGGTGCGCAGGCGCGGGCCGACATCACCCAGCATGCCGCGCATGATCGCCGGCACCCCAGCCAGCACGAAGACGTTCTCGATTTGGAAGCCCGGAGGTCCCTGCACCGGGTTCTTCACCAGCACACCGCCCTCGGGCACATGGGCCATACGGCGGCGGGCGGCGTTGGGTTCGCCCCAGCGCTCGCGCAGCAGGGCCATGATCTCGGGATGCTCGGGCGCGGTGACGCCGAAGGCCTTGGCCACCGAGTCGGCGGTAATGTCGTCGTGCGTCGGGCCGATGCCGCCGGTGGTGATCACATAGTCGTACCTTGTGCGCAGGGCATTGACCGCATCGACGATCTCCTGCTCGACATCGGGCACGACGCGAGCTTCGGACAGGTCGACGCCATAGGTGGCCAGATACTTGGCGATGGCGCTGAGGTTTACGTCCTGGGTGCGCCCCGAGAGGATTTCATCGCCGATGATCAGCACCGCCGCCGTCACCCGATCCTTGCTGGCCGTCATCGCCGCGCTCCCCTACATCGCTGTCTGTTTCTCTGCTCCGACTTAGGGCTGACATGCTGCTCCCGCAACCGCTCGTTCGCGGCCGACTTGTGCAACGCTACAAGCGCTTCTTCGCCGATCTGGTCCTCGATGACGGCCGCGAGGTAACCGCCCACTGCCCCAACCCCGGCGCCATGCTGGGCGTGAACCTGCCGGGACAGGGCGCCTGGGTGTCGCGGTCGGACGATCCCAAGCGCAAGCTGCCCTGGACGCTGCAGCTGGTGGAGGCCAATGGCGGGCTGGTCGGCATTAACACCATGCTGCCCAACAGGCTGGTGGCCGAGGCCCTGGCCGCCGACGCCATTCCCGAACTTTCCGGCTACGCCTCCGTGCGGCCGGAAGTGAAATACGCGCAGGCCAGCCGGGTGGACTTCCTGCTGACGGGGCCGGACCGCCCGCCATGCTGGCTGGAGGTCAAGAACGTGCACCTCTCCCGCACGCCGGGCCTGGCGGAGTTTCCCGACTGCGTCGCGGCGCGGTCGACGCGACATCTGGGGGATTTGGCCGACAGGGTCGCGGCGGGGGATCGGGCGGTGGCGCTGTTTGTGGTGCAGCGTGAGGATTGCGAGGGTTTCCAGGCCTGCGCGGATCTGGATCCGGCGTTCGCGCGCGGCTTGGCCCAGGCCAGCGCGGCTGGCGTAGAGGTTCTCGTCTATGCCTGCGACGTCAGCATCGAAGGCGTCCGCGTCGCTCGTCGCCTCCCGTGGGCTCTTAACCGACATGACGGCGAATTAAGCTGCAATCGGCTCGCAGCGGGCTAACCCTCCCGCCTGGAATTCCGGGGGATGGCCGCCTATGAGAGTCTCGACCCTGACGGCCCTGTGCGCCGTCCTGGCCTTGTCAGCATGCGGCGCCTCGCCGGACGGCAAGGAGAGCGGCCTGATGACCGCCGCGCGGGCTGTGTTCGCCTTCAAGGCCTGCACCGACAAGCTGGAGGCCAAGTTCGGTCTGGGCGAGATCGCCGGCGTCAAATCGCATGACATGGACCCTGTCGCCGCCGGCAAGCCTGGCGAGTGGGACGTGAAGTTCACCGCCGATGTCACCGAGAAGAAGACCGGCCGGGTCACGCGCTATACCGGTGTCTGCCATGTGCGGCGCGACCAGCCCACGACGCTGGACGCCACATTCCTGCAGGTGGTCAAGTCGGGCGGTGGCGAGGTGCGGCGCACCAGACCATAGGGGCGAGCGTTGAACTTTCGTGCTATAATGGCGACATACGTTCAGACGACCCCCGCCTGCCTCGCCGTTTCGTTGGCGCGGCGCCCCATCCGGGCCATGGCGACCTGACATTCGAGTACGCCATGACCCTTGACGACACCCTTGAGATCGAAGCCGAAACCCGCACGGGCGCGATCAAGATCCACACGGCCGAAGACTTCGAAGGCATGCGACGCGCCGGCAAGCTGGCCGCCGAGTGCCTGGACATGCTGGTCCCGCACGTGGTTCCCGGCGTGTCGTCCGATGAGCTGGACCGACTGGCCCGCGAGTTCATTCTCGACGCCGGGGCCCTGCCCGCCTGCCTTTATTATCGCGGCTATCCCAAGACGGTCTGCATCTCGCGCAACCACGTGGTCTGCCACGGCATTCCGGGCGACTGGGCGCTGCGCGAGGGCGATATCGTCAATATCGACGTCACGGTGATCGTCGATGGCTGGCATGGCGACACCTCGCGCATGTATGGCGTCGGTGAGGTGGGCCCTCGCGCCCGCCGCCTGATCGACATCACCTATGAGGGCATGGCCCGAGGCCTGGCCGCCGTGAAGCCGGGCGCGACGCTGGGCGATATCGGTCACGCCATCCAGTCCTATGTCGAGGCCCAGCGCTGCAGCGTGGTGCGCGACTTTTGCGGCCACGGCCTGGGCAAGGTGTTCCACGACGCGCCCAACATCCTGCACTTTGGCCGCCCCGGCCAGGGCGCGGTGTTGAAGCCGGGCATGTTCTTCACCGTCGAGCCGATGGTGAACCTGGGCAAGCCGGCCGTGAAGGTGCTGGGCGACGGCTGGACCGCCGTGACCCGGGACAAGTCGCTGTCGGCCCAGTGCGAGCACTCGATCGGCGTGACGGAAGACGGCTTTGAGATCTTCACCGCCTCGCCGGCCGGCCTGTTCCAGCCGCCTGTGCTCGGCGGCTGATCAAGTCCTCCCCCTAGCGGGGGAGGCGACCGAAGGTCGGTGGGGGAAGACCGCAATGAGTCAGCAGCACTTCCCCCTCCGTCGGCTTCGCCGACACCTCCCCCGCTAGGGGGAGGACCTACAACCCCTCGACAACCTGGACGCGTTAAGGCCAGATACTCGCTCCTGACTCGGGGGCGAAATGGTCAGCGCACGATCCCTAGGCGTATCCGACATCACGCCGGCGGCCCATCACCTGGGCCATCGCGAGCGCCTGCGGGCGCGAGCCAGGGCCGGCGGGCTGGTGGCCCTGCCCGACTATGAACTGCTGGAGCTGTATCTGTTCCGCACCTTCGCGCGCGGCGACGTCAAGCCGCTGGCCAAGGCGCTGCTGAACCGGTTCGGCTCGTTCGGCGCGGTGATCAGCGCCTCGATCGAAGAACTGAAGACCGTACCCGGCGTCGGCGAGACCGCCGCCATCGACATCAAGCTACTGCATGAGGCCGCCATGCGGGCCGGGCGCGACAAGATCGTCAAGCGGCCGGTGATCTCGTCCTGGAGCGCCCTGCTGGGCTATGTGCGCGTCGCCCTCGCCAACGAACCGCGCGAGCAGTTCCGCGTGCTGTTCCTGGACAAGAAGAACCAGCTGATCGCCGACGAGATCATGAACCATGGCACCGTCGACCACGCTCCGGTCTATCCCCGCGAGGTGATGCGCCGGGCTCTGGAACTGTCCAGCAGCAGCATCATCCTGCTGCACAATCACCCCTCCGG
>Ga0209066_10001639_pt1 | contig 29080 bp, 30 predicted proteins | sample All_14_2_FD_187198 | JGI IMG/M metagenome (GOLD analysis project Ga0209066, IMG submission 187198) | Freshwater microbial communities in response to fracking from Pennsylvania, USA - Allegheny Zone_MetaG_DW_15 (SPAdes) (version 2) ...
GCAACGCCGGTGCACGAGGCCGAGCGCCTGCAGGGCGACCTCGCCCGCGCCGGCATCAAGCCGTGGGCCTGGATCATCGAACAAAGCCTGCTCGCCAGCGGCAGCCGCGATCCGCTGCTGTCGCTGCGCGGCGCCTACGAAATCCCGTTCATCCGCCGCGTCGCCGACACGCTGGCGCCGCGTTGCGCCCTGGTGCCGTGGCTGGCAGTGGCGCCGGTCGGCGTCGACGGCCTGCGCCAGCTCGATGCCTGACGATCGCCCCTGCCTGACCCGAGCCTGGCGCGAAACCCGTGGCGAAATGCGCGGCTGGCTGCGCCACCGGCTCGACAGCGAAGCAGAAGCCGACGACCTGCTGCAGGAAGTCTTCCTGCGCGCGCTGCGCCAGGGCAACGCCTTCTGCACGCTGGACAACCCGCGCGCCTGGCTGTTCCAGGTCGCCCGCAACGCGCTGACCGACCGCCTGCGCGCCAGCCACCCGCAAAGCCAGTTGAGCGACGACCTGGCCGCCGCCGAAAACGAGCCGCCAGCGCCGGTCGACCAGTTGACCCAGTGCCTGCCGCGCGTACTTGGCGAACTGTCAGCCGCCGACCGGCTGGCGATCGAGTTATGCGACATCGCCGGTCAGCCACAGCAGGTACTCGCCGAGCAACTCGGCATCTCGCTATCCGGCGCCAAATCCCGTCTGCAGAGGGCACGCCTGCGCCTGAAAGCACGACTGGTCGAAGGCTGCCAGGTGTGTTTCGACACCGACGGCCAGGTCGCCGGCTTCATCCCGCGCCCGCCGCCGGGGTGCTGAAGCGAAAATCCGGCTGGCGTTGCCGGGTGGCTTCAGCGTAGCATGAGCGTTCATTGATATTCCCCACGCCAGTCATGCCATCAACAAGCCGCGGGCCACAGCCCGTCAGCAAGCACATCCACCGCGATCATCTCTGGGTCGCCGGCTGGCTTGCCTATTCCTTGCTGGCGCTGGGCTTCTTCGCCTGGCAGGACGCCTGGCTCGGCTTCATGTGCATCACCCGATGATAGTCGCCCGTCCGTTCACCACCGAAGCGGCCTTCGACGAACTGCTGCGGCCGTTCCGGGTGCGCGCCGACCGCATCATGGTCGGCATGAACATCTTCCTACTGCTGGTCTGTGCCCTGCTGGCACCGTTGCGCTCGACCTGGCTGGAATGGCTGCTGATCGGCGTACCGACGCTACTGCTTTCCTTTCTCCTGCTGCGCCGGCAACCGGGTGCACTGCTGACGCGCCTGTTCATGGCCAGCGCCTTCATGGTGTTCACCGGCCTGATCATCCACCAGACCGGCGGTGACATCGAAGCGCATTTCTCGGCCTTCGGGCTGATCGGCGTCCTGCTCTATTACCGTGACTGGCGCACCATCCTCGCCGCCACCGTCGTCATCTACCTGCACCACCTGATCCTCGGCTACGCGCAGACGCTCGGCGCGCCGATCTTCGTTTTCGACAGCAACCAGTTCTGGCTGCTGTTCGGCCTGCACGTCGCCTATTTCCTGCCCTTCGTCGGCATGATGGGCTATCTGGCCATCTGGCTGCGCCGGGAAGGCTACGAAAGCCAGCATGTCATTCATCTGGCGCAGCAGATCGTCCAGGGCAACCTGATCGAGGAGACCACTCCCCGGATCGGTACGGAAACGCCGCTGATCAACGCCGTGCGCCTGATGAAGAGCCGGCTGCTCGACCTGCTGCGGGTCATGCCGATTGCCGCGGCGGTGATCCGCATCGACACCGACCGCATCGTCAATGTCAATGCAGCGTGGATCCGCACCATCGGCCCGCTCGACAACGCCCACACGCAATTCGGCCAGTCGCCGATCTGGGCCGATCCGGACACCTGGTCGTCGCTGATGCAGGGGCTGCGCGAAGCGCGCGACAAACTGATCGACAAGGTCGAAGTCGTGCTGCGCAAGAGTGACGGCACGCCCATCCTGTGCGAGTTGTCGATGATCCTGCACGAGGACATCGTGCCGGTGATGGCCATCCTGACCGTCGAGGACATCACGCTGCGCCGGCGTGCCGAAGAAACGATGCAGCGCCTGGCCTTCCGCGACATGCTCACCGACCTGCCCAACCGGGCCAGCCTGCAGCTGGCGATGGAAGCGGCAATCCAGGACTGGCAGGCGCATGGGCGGCCCTTCGCCGTGGTCATGATGGACCTGGACGGATTCAAGCCGGTCAATGACCGCTACGGCCACGATGCCGGCGACGAAGTGCTGCGCGTCATCGGGGCGCGACTGAACAACGTCAACCGCCAGCAAGACCTGGCAACCCGGCTGGGGGGCGACGAGTTTGCCGTGATCCTGCACGACTGCCCGAATGCCGCCGCCGCGCGCGAGATTGCCCAGCGCTTCATCACCGCCATCGCCCGCCCGATCCACCTGAGCGTTGCCGGCGAAATCGTCACCGTCAGCGCCAGCGCCGGCGTTACCCATGTCGGCGACGGCGCAGCCACCGCCGACGCCATTCTCAAACGCGCTGACGACGCGCTTTATTCAGCCAAGCGCGCCGGCAGGAACCAGATCGCCTGACCGACATCAGGCGCTGGCAGCCGTCTCCGGCACACGCCCGATATCATCCAGATGCTTCTGCAGCGCGATGTGATCGAGTTTGTCGAGCGGCAGGTTGACCAGCAGTTCGATGCGGTTGCGCAACTGGCGGAAGGCTTCGACAAAGGCCCGATGCATCTCGAAATCGCTGCCCTCGACCGCTGCCGGATCGGGGATTCCCCAGTGCGCGGTCAGCGGCTGCCCCGGCCACACCGGGCAGACTTCGCCGGCGGCGTTGTCGCAGACGGTGAAGACGAAATCCATTTGCGGCGCCCCTGGCACGGCAAACTCTTCCCACGACTTGCTGCGTAATCCTGCGGTCGACAGGTGCAGATTCTGCAATTGTTCGATGGCCAGCGGGTTGACCGTGCCATTCGGCATGCTGCCGGCGCTGAAGCCGCGGAAGCGTCCCTTGTTGATGCTGATATCGTTCATGATGGCCTCGGCCATGATCGAACGGGCTGAATTGCCGGTGCAGAGGAAAAGTACGTTCTTGACGTCGGACATCACGGTCTCCCAAGTACAGGTTGATTACTCGCCAGCAGTGTAATCAGCCGCCCCGGCGCCCTTGATTTCAGGTGCATGACCGAAATGTTTCACGCCGCCTGCGTCTTTTTCCCGGTTCATCCGTCTCCACGGTCAACCACTGCATTTCGGGAAAAACCATGCACGCCCTCCGCCTCTCGCCGCCAAGCCACACATCATCCTGGCTGGCCCTGATCGCCTTCTGCACAACACTCTGGATCGCTGCCTACAGCCACCTGATCGAGTTCGCCAACTGGCTCATCAGCCTGTTCGGCCTCGACCGGACGACGCACCTGGGCGAAGCCCTGCATTTCTTCTTCTACGACACGCCCAAGGTGCTGTTGCTGCTGACCGGCGTCGTTTTCGTCATGGGCATCGTCCATACCTTCTTCACGCCGGAACGCACGCGAGCCTTGCTGGCCGGTCGCGCCGCCTCGGTCAATTATTTGCTGGCGGCGCTGCTCGGCGCCGTGACGCCGTTCTGCTCGTGCTCGGCGGTGCCGCTGTTCATCGGCTTCCTGTCCGCCGGCGTGCCGCTCGGCATCACGCTGACCTTCCTGATCGCGGCGCCGATGATCGACCAGATCGCCGTCGTCATGCTGTTCGCAATGTTCGGCTGGAAGGTGGCGGCGCTGTACTTCACTTTCGGCATCGCGCTGGCGGTGGTCGCCGGCATGATCCTGACCCGGATGAATCTGGAACACCTGCTTGAGGACTGGGTTGTCGCCATCCAGAAGAACGGTGCGCTGAGCATCGAGATGGCCACGCCGACCTGGCCGGAACGCTTCGCTTCGGCGTGGGCCAGCGTCAAGGAAATCGTCGGCCGCGTCTGGCCTTACGTGATGGTTGGCATCGCCATCGGCGCCGGCATCCACGGTTACGTGCCACAGGAATTGATGGCGACGCTGATGGGCAAGAATGCCTGGTGGGCGGTGCCGGCCGCAGTCGGCATCGGCGTGCCGATGTACACCAACACCGCCGGCGTCATTCCCATCGTCGAGGCGCTATACGGCAAGGGCGCAGCCATGGGCACGCTGCTCGCGTTCATGATGAGCGTGGTCGCACTGTCATTGCCGGAAATGATCATCCTGCGCAAAGCGCTCAAGGTGAAGCTGATCGCCATCTACACCAGCATCGTCGCCAGCGGCATCATCGTCGTCGGCTATCTGTTCAACATCGTCATTTAGGGAGCACATCATGAAAGACATCAAGGTTCTCGGCACCGGCTGTGCCAACTGCCGCAATACCGTCAAGCTGATCGAGGAAGTCGCCGCCGAACGCAATGTTGCGGTCAACCTCACGAAAATCGAGGATTTGCCCGAGATCATGAAGTACGGCGTGATGTCCACGCCGGGCGTGGTCGTCGACGGCAAGGTCGTGCACGCCGGCGGCGTCCCGGATCGTGCGAAAATCAGTACCTGGTTATAAACCAATAAACCACAACGGAGAGAGACAATGAAAAAACACGTGCTGGCGCTGTTTGGCGCCTTGCTGCTGTGCGCCCAGACGGCTTGGGCGGAGCCGATCCTGAAGGTCGAAAAACTGGCTGACGGCATCTTCGCGCTGATCGGCCCGACCGGCGGCCGGCTGTACGAGAACTACGGACTGAATGCCAACTTTGGCGTCATCGACACGCCGGACGGCACCATCCTGATCGATTCCGGCGCCTCGACCGCAGCAGCCAGACTGCTGGAGACCGAAGCCAGGAAGCTGACCGGCAAGCCGGTGAAATGGGTGATCAATACCGGTGTCCAGGATCACCGCTGGCTGGGTAACGGCTATTTCGCAGCACAGGGTGCCGAAATCATCGCCCTGAAGCGCACTACCGTCAGCCAGCAAAAACTCGGCCGGGCCCAGATCGAAGCGCTGTCCGGCGTACTGCGCGAGCAGTTGCAGGACACCCGCCCGACCATCGCCGAGCGGCCACAGCCTGGCGACAGCGCCCGTCTGACACTGGCTGGCCGCACGCTTGAAATCCGCTACTTTGCCGACGCCCATTTCGCTGGCGATGTCGTGGTCTGGCTGCCGCAGGAAAAAATCCTGTTCACCGGCGACCACATCTACGTCGACCGCATGCTTGGCATCCTGCCCGAGAGCAACGCCGAAACCTGGCTGGCCGCCTTTGATCAGGCAATTGCGCTGCAGCCCGCACGCATCGTGCCGGGGCACGGTAGGGTCTGCGACGTGGCGCAGGCGCAGCGCGAAACCGGCGACTACCTGCGCTTCCTCGTCTCTGGCACGCGCAAGTTTGCCGAGGACATGGCCGGCGTCGATGCCGCCGTCGGTGCGCTGAAGGATGCACCGGACTTTCGCCACCTGAAAAATTTCGACGAACTGCATCGCGGCAACATCAACCGCGCCTATCTGCGTTTCGAGGCGGCGCAATAAGAGCCGGCTGGCGGCATTGCCGCCAGCCGTCCCTGCTTACTTCTTCGCCGGACGTCCGGTCTTGATCCGTTCGACACGGCCCATCACGGCCTGCAGTTCCGCATCGTTGAGCGCCGCCAGCACGGCCACGCCGGCACGCAGCAACTCGCTCTTCTTGACCTCGTTGCCGAGCGTGCCCAGGCGCTTCTTGAGCACGGCGATCTGGGCGTACTCGGCTTCCGGCATCGCGTAGCTGTCGCGCACCAGTTTCGTCTTCTTCGCCTTGACCGGCTTCTCGACCTTGACTGCCTTGGCCGGCTTGGCCGGCTTGGCCTTCGGTGCCTGGGGCGGGTCGTAACTGATGGCTTCGGCCTTTTCCAGGGCTTCGGCCAGTGCCTTCTGGTGCTTGGCGACGGTCTGGTCCACGGTCGACGGCTTGCGTGCCGCACGCGCCGGACGGGCCTTGGCCGTCGCTGCGGCAGTTGCCGGCGCAGCGACGGGGGCTGCGACAGCGGCGGTTTCTGCTGCCGGTGCTTGCGGGGCGACGGCGGTTTCGGCCTGCGGTGCCACACGCGGCTTCAGTTTGGCCGGCGGCTTCGGTGCAGCGGTTTTCGGCGCCTGCTTGGTATTGGTCATGGCTACTCTCCCTGATAAAAACGGTATGTGTAGTTTAGCGATTTTGCACTGTCACAAGATTAAACTTTTTTGACAGGTAAAATGCGCGCCAACACCACCACGGAGAATTGCCATGACCCAGGATGAACTGAAGCAGGCCGTCGCCCAGGCGGCAGCCGATTACGTTGCCGAACACGCGCCGGCCGGCGCGATTATTGGTGTCGGCACGGGGTCGACCGCAAACTTCTTCATCGACGCGCTGGCCGCGCTCAAGGATCGTTACCAGGGCGCCGTCGCCAGCTCGGAAGCGACGCGCAAGCGTCTGGAAAGCCATGGCATCGCCGTGCTCGACCTCAACGACGTCGATTGCATCCCGATCTACGTCGATGGTGCCGACGAAGTCGATGCCGGCCTGAACATGATCAAGGGCGGCGGCGGTGCGCTGACGCGCGAGAAGATCGTCGCCGCGGTGGCGACCACCTTCGTCTGCATCGCCGACGGTTCGAAGCTGGTCGACACCATGGGCAAGTTCCCGCTGCCGGTCGAGGTGATCCCGATGGCCCGCGCCCATGTCGCCCGCGAACTGGCCAAGCTGGGTGGTACGCCGGTGCTGCGTGAGGGCTTCGTCACCGACAACGGCAACCTGATCCTCGACGTCCGGGGACTCGCCATCACCGACCCGAAGGGCCTGGAAGCGCAGATCAACCAGATCGTCGGCGTCGTCACCAACGGCCTGTTCGCACTGCGCCCGGCCAACGTGCTGTTGCTCGGTACCGAAACCGGGGTCCGCCGCATCGGCTGATTCATTTTCCTGTCACATCGGGGCGCTACGCTGGCGACACTCAATCGCCGGGAGCGCCCCATGTACCTGTCCGCCCAGGAAATCGCCAACAGTCGCGACCACGCGCTGAACAACCTGCTCGGCTGGTCCACCAGCTGCCTGCATGCCGGCCACCGCCTGAGCGAACTGCTCGGCAGCGCCAGCCGCGACAGCGTGCAGCACACCAGCAAGCACTGGAGCGCGCTCGCCCACGGCCAGCTCGAATCGCTGACGCAGTTTCCCGCCGCCCTGTGGCTGGACTCACTGGCCCGCAACAGCCAGTTGCTGGACAGTATCTACGCCATCATCGGCGATACCCACAAGGCAATGATCCGCAACGCCGAAGCGCAGGTTCGCGTCTTCGACGAAATCGCTTTCGCCAGCATCCGGCGCGCCGAGAGAAACAGCCCATGGGAAGCCGGGATTGCTCTTCACGCAATGCGCACAACGCTGGAAAGCGCCGAAAAAACGCTGCAGGGCATGAGCACGGCAGCGATCCAGAGCGTCGAACTGGCCGAGAACGAAGTGCACCAGATTTCGGAATCGATCAGCGAGAGCACGCCCCCGACCAAGCGCACGACGACGCGTCAGGCAAGACAGAACAACAGTTAGAAACCGTCTCTCTCCATTTTCACCCGGCTACGGCCGGGTTTTTTTTCATCAGTTCAGTTGCCGGGATGCCGGTACAACGATATCGGCGCCCAGCCGGCGGCGCTCGATGAAAACGCTGCCACCGATCACGCCGCCCGGATCCTTGGCCCGTTTCTTGGCCTGTTTTTTGGCCACCGAGGCAGCGGCGGCCACTTCGCGATGCGATTCGAATTGCCCGGACTGGACCCGTACGGCACCGATGGACAAGGTCGGCAGCGACTGGAAACCCAGTTCACCGCGCCGGTTTTCCGCCATGTAACCGCCCTGGGCACGTTCTTCCGGCCCGATCATCGCGTCCATGCGCTCGGCAAAGCTGCGGATCAGCTGCCAGCAACGGATTTCCCAGTCGACACTCTGGAAGACGACAAAAAAATCGTCGCCACCGATATGGCCGACAAAGTCGTTGCGCTGATCGACGGCTTCGCAGACCAGTTGCCCCAGTGTCTGGATCACGTCATCGCCACGGCGGTAACCGAAGTTGTCGTTGAATGGCTTGAAATTGTCGATATCGATGTAGGCCGCGACAAAATCCACATCGGCACCCAGCATGCGGTCGATATGCTCGTTGATCGGCACGTTGCCCGGCAACTGGGTCAGCGGATTGGCGTAACGCGCCGCGCTGATCTGCATCTCGGTAATCGTCGCCATCAGGTCCTGGCTGCTGCCGACGCCGAGATACTTGCCGTCGCCGGTGACGATGAAGCCGTCGTAGAGATAATGTTTGGGTGCCAGCGCCAGCATCAGCGCCAGTTCCTGGATGCTGGCCTGCTCATCGACGATCAGCGGCGCATGGTCCATAAACAGATCGCAACTCTTGCTGCCATACAGCTCACGCCGGAACGGCCGGGCAAAACGGTCGATCAGGCTGTGCCGGTTGAGCATGCCGACCGGCTGGCCGGCATTGACCACCGGCAGCACGTACAACTCCGGATCGGCTTCAAAACGGGCAATCGCCACGTCGTTCGTCGCCGAAATGCTCAGTGGTTCGATCGCCCGGAGCAGCGTGCGCGCCGTCGGCAGCTTGCCGGAACCGCTGGCTAGCGGTGTCAACGAAATGCGCCGCTGGTCGAGTGCGCTGGACACCGCCGGCGGCAAGTGGCGCGGCGGCTTCGGCGCCGGCCGGGCAATGAAATAACCCTGACCGCAAGCGATGCCCATGTCGCGGATGCAGTTGAAATCCTCGGCCCGCTCGATGCCCTCGGCCACCAGCGAGGCATTGCAGATTTCCGCCAGATCCTGCATCGCCCGCACGAAATGGTATTTGATCCGGTCATCAGCGATGCCATGGACGAAGTGCTTGTCGATCTTGACGAACTCCGGACGCAAGTCGGACCACATGCGCAGGTTGGCAAAGCCTTCGCCGAGATCGTCGATGGCAATCTGGAAACCACGTCCGCGGTAATGCAGCAGTGCCTCCTGGATACCGGGCAGATCGGTGATCTGCTGGTTTTCGGTCAGCTCCAGCACGATGCGGTTGGCCGGCAGGCCAAGCTCACGCAACAGCGCCTGGGTATGTCCGTTCATCAGTTGCGGGTCAAGCAGGCAGCCGGGAGTGACATTCAGGAACAGCCGCCCCACCAGCGATTGCGCGGCAAACCCCCGCAAGCTGGCCTCACGGCAGGCGTGCTCCAGTTCCAGCGCCAGCCCGGCGCGCTTGGCGGCGGCAAACAACTGGTCCGGAGAATGCAGCGAACCGCCTTCCGGACCACGAATCAGTGCCTCGTAGCCAAAGATCGAGCGCGCCCGGAAATCGACAATCGGCTGAAATACCGGCACCAGCAGACCTTCCGCCAGGATATTGCGCAACTCGGAAATTTCATCATCGATCAGGGAGAGCATGGAAATACAACGCGGACTTGTTCGGGGAAGCCAGTGTAGGCGGCGCATATTTCAGTTCGGTGAAAGCCGGAACACACGGAGGGCAGAAACTGTCATGTCGATGTAATCAAGCACCGGCATGCTGTCTCCGTCTCCAACGCCCTGCCAGACACCATGAACGATGAACTGCAGTTCTGCTACTGCTGCCGGGTACACCACCCGCGTGAGCAGATGCGTCTCTATCCGACACGGGCCGGCTACCGCTGGCGCTGCGTAAAGAGCATCGAAGCGGCAAATAGCAGCCGCCAGGAACGCGACGCCTTCGGCCAGCAGCAAAGCCGGCAAAACCAGGAAGCCAGCCGCCGCCAGGCTGACTGGAGCCTGCTGCAGCGCAGCGGCGGCATTCTCTGATCACTCACTGAAGCTGAAACCCATGCACAAACAAAACGACATAGTGACCTTTCCCGAACTGTTCGATGGCATGGAACAGTTCCTCGACGAGCAGATCACCCGCCTGAAGCGTGCCGGCCTGCTTACTGCCTCGGTGGCGCTGCCAGGCGGCCTGGCTCTGCTCTATCTTGTGGGAAGGGTGGCATGATGCAGACGCTTGTTGCCTGTCCATTAGGCCCCTGCGCAGAAGATGGCGACGGCGACAGCGCCAGCCTCGACAACGCCCTGCGTCTCGCCTGGTTGTGGCTGGGCGGCGTCTTTCTCCCCTGTGCCGGGATCGTGCTCTACGCCCTCGGCCTCCAGGCGAGTCCCTGAAAACGACAAACCCCGCCGCAGCGGGGTTCTTTTTCTCCGACGCCCGAATCAGGGTTTCGGCGGGACGTAGCCCTGAATCTGGTCGGCACCGTCGCCAAAGAAATGCTTCTCGACCTGTTCGCTCAGATACTTGCGGTGACGCGCATCGACGAGGTTCAGACGATTTTCGTTGATCAGCATCGTCTGCACCTTGATCCACTGCTGCCAGGCTTCCTTCGAGACGCTCTCGAAGATGCGCTTGCCCAGTTCGCCCGGGTAGGGCGGCATATCCAGACCTTCGGCCTCGCGACCGAGCTTGATGCAATTGACCATTCTTGCCATGCCATTCTCCTTGGGAATTGATGCGGCGAATTATAAGGTCTTGAACAGTACCTTCGAACGCCGCTGGTAGTTGTACATTTCCTTTTTTGCCGCCGGCAGGTCGTCGACCGTACCAAGCTTGAAGCCACGCTCGACGAACCAGTGCTCGGTGCGCGTGGTCAGCACGAACAGGCGCTTGATGCCGGCCTTCTTGGCGCGGCGGAAGATGCGCTCCATCAGTTGCTCGCCGTAACCCCACTCGCGATGATCGGGATTGACCGCCAGGCAGGCCAGTTCGGCTTCCTCGGCAGAGTGCTGGTAGAGCGCCGCACAGCCGACGATGATGCCGTCGTGCAGCATGATCGAGAACTGCTCGATTTCCCGCTCCAGCAATTCGCGCGGCCGGTGCACCAGGATGCCTTCCTGTTCCATCGGCTCGATCAGCGCAATCAGTGCCGCGATGTCGTCCGGCTTGGCTTCGCGGATATTCTCCAGCGACTCGCGGGTGACCACGGTGCCGACACCGTCGTGGGTGAACAACTCGCGCAGCAGCGCCCCGTCCTGGGCGAAGCCGATGACATGCACCCGGCCGACACCGGCCCGGCTGGCGCGCACGGCGCAGGGCAGGTAACGGATGATGTCGGTGGTCAGCCAGTCGGCATCGCGCAGCAGTTGCGAGGCCTCGTCGGCAGTCATCGCATCGAGCAGTTCGCCAGCCTTGTCGGTGACGCCGCGGCTGTCGGTCAGGTACACCAGCTTGTCGGCCTTCAGCGAGCTGGCGATGGCTTCGGCCACTTCTTCCATCTGCAGGTTGAAGATTTCGCCGGTCGGCGACGGCCCTTCGCAGTTGAGCAGCACGATGTTGCCCAGGCCGAGCTGGGCGTTGATACCCTCGGCGTCGACCTTGCGCACCTTGCCGGCGTAATGCATGTCGATGCCGTCGAGCACGCCGATCGGCTGGCCGGTGATGAAGTTGCCACCGATCACGCGGATCCGGCTGTTGGCCATCGGCGTGTTCGGCAAGCCCTGCGACAGCATCGCCTCGATTTCCAGGTAGACGCTGCCGACCGCATCAAGCACGCAATCGAGCGTATCGGCGTCGGTGACACGGTAGCCGCGGTGATACTTCGACTCGATATTCTTCTCGCGCAGCTCTTCTTCGATCTGCGGTCGCGCGCCATGCACCAGCACCAGGCGAATGCCCAGGCTGACCAGCAGGTTCACGTCGTAGGCCAGGGTCTTGATGAACTCGCTGGCAATTGCCTTGCCGCCGAAGGCAATGACAAAAGTCTTGCCGCGAAAGGCATTGATGTAGGGCGTGACGGCCCGGAACCAGGAGACGAAGTGGTCGTCGTAGGGGGTGTCGCTCATGTCAGGATTTTTTTCCTTCGTCTTTGAGGGCGTCTTCCAGGCGTTCGCAGAGGGTCTTCAGGACCTTCACGCGGGCAAAGTTCTTGTCATTGGCCTCAACCAACGTCCAGGGGGCCTGTCCCGTTGACGTGCGGTCGACCATGTCGCAGACCGCAGAAACGTATTCATCCCATTTCTCGCGATTGCGCCAGTCTTCGTCGGTGATCTTGAAGCGCTTGAATTCGGTGTCCTGACGCTCCTTGAAACGGCGCAACTGTTCTTCGGCGGAGATCTGCAGCCAGAACTTGACGACCACGGTGCCGGCCTGCGCCAGTTGATGCTCGAAATCGTTGATCTCGGCGTAGGCACGCAGCCAGTCGGGTTCGGAGCAAAAGCGCTCGACCCGTTCGACGAGCACGCGGCCGTACCACGAGCGATCAAAGATCGCCACCCGGCCGGTCCGCGGCAGATGCCGCCAGAACCGCCACAAATAGGGCTGGGCGCGCTCTTCCTCGGTCGGTGCGGCGATCGGAATGATCTGGTACTGGCGCGCATCCATCGCTGCACCGAGCCGGCGGATGCTGCCGCCCTTGCCGGCCGCATCGGAACCTTCGAAGACCAGCACCAGCGAACGCTTGCCGACGAAGCGCGGATCACGCACCAGTTCCGACAACCGCGACTGATATTTCGCCAACTGGCTTTCGTAGTCCTTCTTGCCCAGTTTCTGCGTCAGGTCGAGTTCGCTGAGCACGTTCTTGCGGTCGATCGGATGAATGATCGGCGGCGCCACCGGCACCTGTTGCAGTGGCTGCTGCAGGCGACACTTCATCGCATCGAGGACGATGCGGCCGACAGTCAGCGAACGATAGGCGTCATCGGTACCTTCGACGATGATCCACGGCGCCTTGGCGGTATTGGTCACGCGCAGCACATGACCGGCGACATCCTGCAGCTTGTCGTAGGTCTTCAGCCGGTCGTAGCTTTCCTTGGTCACCCGCCAGGCCGTGCGCGGGTCCTTCTCCAGCGCCCTCAGACGCTTCTTCTGACCATCCTTCGACAGGTGGAACCAGAACTTCAGGACCAGCGCACCTTCATTGACCAGCATCGCCTCGAAGCGGTTGATGTCATCGAGCTGCTCGTCCAGTTCGGCGCGCCGCATGACACCGGTGATCCGGTCGGCGATCGGCTGCGAATACCACGAGCCGGCGAAGATGCCGACCTTGCCCTTGGCCGGCAAAGCACGCCAGTAGCGCCACATGTACGGCCGCGCCGCTTCCTCGTCGCTCGGCGTCGAGAAGGCCAGCGTCGAGATGTGTCGCGGGTCCATCCACGAATACAGCAGGTTGATGGTTTCACCCTTGCCGCTGCCGTCGACCCCGGAAATCAGGATGACGACCGGAAACTCCTTCTTCTGCAACACGTCGTACTGGACGTCGAGCAAGGCCGCGCGCAGCAACGGCACTTCCTTCTTGAACGTCTCCTTGTCGACTTCGTGGCCCAGCTCTGCTGATTCGAACATGTTTCACTCCCCCCTGAAATCACCCCACAAGGCCTGCAGCACGGCCAGCGCCGCCAGACCTGCCGTTTCCGTGCGCAGCACGCGCGGCCCCAGGCGAACCGCCTGGAAACCCGACTGTCGCGCTGCCAGCACTTCCTGCGGATCAAGCCCCCCTTCGGCCCCGATCAACAGTTGTACATTCGTCGCCGGCGCGATGTCGCTCAGCGTATTTTCGGCATCCGGCGCCAGCATCAGCCGCAGGATGCCTGCCGCCGGCTTCGCCAGCCAGTGATCAAGACGTTCCAGCGGCGCCACCAGCGGTACCTGATTGCGCCCGCATTGCTCGCAGGCTGACGCGGCCACACCCTGCCAGTGCGCCACCCGCTTGCCGGCACGCTCGCCGGCCAGCTTCAGCACGCTGCGCCGGCTTTCCACCGGGACGATGTCACGTACGCCGAGCTCGACCGCCTTCTGGATGGTGAAATCCATCTTGTCGCCGGCCTGCAGGGCCTGCACCAGCGTCACCGCCAGCGGTGACTCACGCTCGACATCGCGCCAGTCAGCCAGCTCGGCAAAAACGCGATTCTTCTCGATGCGCTCGATATGCGCGGGATACTCGCCGCCCCGGCCGTCAAACAACACCATCGGCGCCCCCGGCGGCAGGCGCAGGACACGCACGGCGTGGCGGGCCACGGGTTCGGGCAATTCGACATGGGCGCCCGGCGAAAGGGCCTCCCGGCAATAGAAACGGGGCAGATTCATCGGTGCTATTATGCGGCGAAACACGTCGCCGAAGGGAGCATCATGGTCGCACTCAATCCGCCGTTATGCGATTTCGGCCTGCCGGCCATCGATTTCTCCCTGCCCGGCACCGACGGCAAGCAATACAGCCTGGCCGGCTGTCGCGGCCCGAACGGCCTGCTGGTGATGTTCATCTGCAACCACTGTCCTTACGTCAAGGCGATCATCGACCGCCTGATCCGCGACTGCCGCGAACTGCAGAACCACGGCATCGGCAGTGTCGCGATCATGAGCAATGACACCGAGGCCTACCCGGACGATGGTTTCGCCAACATGCAGCGCTGGGCGACAGAGCTGGCCTTCCCCTTCCCCTACCTGCTCGACGTCGAGCAGTCGGTCGCCCGCGCCTACGGCGCCGTGTGCACGCCTGACTTCTTCGGCTACAACAGCCGGCTTGAACTGCAATATCGCGGTCGACTCGACGCTTCAGGCAAAAACCCCGGCCCGGCCGACGCACCACGCGAACTGTTCGCTGCCATGCGGAAAATCGCCGAAACGGATCGTGGACCGCAAGAACAGCACGCTTCGATCGGCTGCTCGATCAAATGGCGAAATACCTGATTCCAGCCAGATCGGCTACTGCCATGAACACGCCTTCGGTTATCATCGCGTAATAATTGTGACAAGCCCGGCCACATCTTGAACATCGACGACAACCTCTCCGCCATTGACGATTCCCGGCTTCGTCTCGCCTACCTGCAGGCGGTGGTGTCGAGCCTGCCGCAGGGCATCAGCGTCTTCGACGAACAGCTTCGTCTGCGCGTGTGGAACGAAGGTTTCATCGAGATGCTTGAACTGCCACCCGAGATCGTCGTGGATGGCGTCAGTTTTTCCGACCTGATCCGCATCCCGGCACAGCGGGGCGAATACGGCCCGGGCGACCCGGAGGACCATGTCCGCCGGATCACGACACTGGCACAGGATTTCCAGCCGCACCGCTTCGAGCGTACCCGGCCCAGTGGGCGCACGCATCTGGTCCATGGCGAACCGCTGCTGATCAACGGCAAGCTGACCGGCTTCGTCACGACCTACACCGACATAACCGAGCGCAAATCTGCCGAGGAACAGTTGCGTCACCAGCATGCCCTGCTGGAAACCGTCATCGAAGCCATTCCCTGTGCCGTCACGCTGTTCGACAAGAATCTGAACCTGCTGCTGCACAATCGCGAATTCCAGCAACTGCTCGGCCTGCCGGACACGCTGTTTGAACAAACCCCGGTGAGCATGGAGCGCATTTTCCGCTTCAATGCCGAACGCGGGGAATACGGCCCGGGCGAATCCGAATCGATCGTTCGCGCCCTGCTGGCGCGGGCCCGCCATCCCGTCGCCCACCATTTCGAACGGACGCGTCCGAACGGACAGACCGTCGACGTCCGCGGCGTGCCGCTGGACGATGGCAGTTTCGTCACCATCTACACCGATGTCACCGAACGGCGCGCCAGCGCCGAACGCGACCAACTGGCCCAGGTCGTGTTCAACCACACGCCGGCCGGTATTGTCGTCACCGACGAAAACTACCTGGTGCTGTCGATCAACCCGGCGGCGGCCAGCATGACCGGGCGCAGCGCCAACGAACTGATTGGCTCCCCGGTTTTCGAACTGATGCTGGCGGACGACTCCTGGCGAAAGGAGCAGTTGCTGAGCACGCTCGGACTGCACGGTGCCTGGCGCGGCGAAGTCCCGATGCGACGCCGCGACGGCGAAAGTTTCCCGGCCAGCCTGCGCACCAATCGCGTCGAGGAAAGCAGCGGCGGCCTGGCCAGACATTACATCTGGATCTTCGCCGACATCACCGAGCGCAAGGAAGCCGAAGCGCGGATGCAGCACATCGCGCAGCATGACTCGCTGACCGGCCTGCCCAATCGGCTGGCGCTGCTGATGCGTCTCGGCCAGTTGCTGCCGGAAGCCCGTCGGCACGAATGGAAGGTCGGGATCATGTTCATCGACCTCGACCGTTTCAAGATCATCAACGACACGCTCGGCCACCAGGTCGGCGACGAGTTGCTGCGCGAAGTCGCTTGCCGGCTGTCAAGCGTGGTCCGCGAAACCGATTTCGTCGCCCGTCTCGGCGGCGACGAATTCGTCGTCATCCTGCCCGGCATCGCCAACCCGGCCGATACCGCGCTGGTCGCCAGCAAGATCGTCAATGCACTGAGCACGCCGATCGAGGCCGAAGGCCACGAACTGCACACCAGCCCGTCGATCGGCATCAGCCTGTTCCCCGACGACGGACCGGACGGCGACAGCATCCTGAAAAACGCCGACACGGCGATGTACCACGCCAAATCGGCCGGCCGCAACAACTATCAGTTCTTCGCCGCCGACATGAACCAGATCGCCACCGAGCGCCTGGACATCGAACGCAAGCTGCGCCACGCGATCAGCCGCAACGAACTGGCCCTGGTCTACCAGCCCCAGTTCCGCGCCGACAGTTCCCGGCCGACCGGCGTCGAAGCGCTGCTGCGCTGGCACCACCCGACCGACGGCATGATTTCCCCCGACCGCTTCATCCCGGTCGCCGAGGAAACCGGGATGATCGTCGAAATCGGCGACTGGGTCATGCTCACCGCCTGCCGCGAAATGAAGCACTGGATCGACAACGGCCTCAAGCCGCTGCGGGTTGCGGTCAACGTCTCGGCGCGCCAGCTTCGTCGCCGTGACTTCTGCGAAACGGTCGCCGGCGCACTGGCGGAATCCGGCCTGCCGGCTGAATTGCTCGAACTGGAAATCACCGAAAGCTCGGTGATGGAAAACCCCCAGGAAGCCATTCACATCCTCGAGCGCATCGGCCGCATGGGCATCAGCCTGGCGATCGACGATTTCGGCACCGGCTATTCCTCACTCGCCTATCTGAAGCTGTTCCCGATCGACCACCTGAAGATCGACCGCTCCTTCGTCCGTGACATCGAGCACGACCTCAACGACCGGGCCATCGCTTTCGGCACCATCGCACTCGCCCACTCGCTCGGGCTCAACGTCATCGCTGAAGGCGTGGAGACCGCCGACCAGCTCGAACTCTTGCGCGCCAACGGCTGCGACGAAGTCCAGGGTTACCTGTTCAGCAAGCCGTTGACCAGCGGTGCCGCCTTTGCCTTCCTGCACGCAGCCCACCCGGCAGAGTAAAATCCCGCCTTTATCTTTCCCGTCCGGAGTTCCCATGGCACAGCGCACGCTGGCTCGCTATCTGACCGAAGAGCATCGCAACAAGGGCCGCATTCCGGCCAACCTCAAATTCCTGATCGAAGTCGTCTCGCGCGCCTGCCAGGCCATCTCGATCGCCATCGGCAAGGGTGGCCTCGGCGGTGTGCTCGGCGAAGCCGGCAGCGACAACGTCCAGGGCGAAGCGCAGAAGAAGCTTGACGTCCTGTCCAATGAAATCCTGCTCGAAGCCAACGAATGGGGTGGTCATCTCGCCGCCATGGCTTCCGAGGAAATGGATCTGCCGCACCTGGTCCCCAATCGTTTCCCCAAAGGCGAATACCTGCTGACCTTCGATCCGCTCGACGGCTCGTCGAACATTGACGTCAACGTCTCGATCGGCACCATCTTCTCGGTGCTCAAGTCCCCCGAAGGCGCCGACCTGTCGACCGCGGAAGCCGCCGAACAGGCCTTCCTGCAACCCGGCACCGCCCAGGTTGCCGCCGGTTATGCGGTTTATGGCCCGACGACGCTGCTGGTGCTGACCGTCGGCGACGGCGTTGCCGTATTCACGCTCGACCGCGAACAGGGACAGTTCATCCTGACTCAGGAACACGTGCAGATCCCCGCCGACACCAAGGAATTCGCCATCAACATGTCGAACCAGCGCTTCTGGGAAGCGCCGGTCAAGCGCTATGTCGACGAGATGGTTGCCGGCAAGACCGGGCCACTGGGCAAGGACTACAACATGCGCTGGGTCGCCTCGATGGTCGCCGACGTACATCGCATCATGACCCGCGGCGGCATCTTCATGTATCCGATGGACAGCAAGATGCAGGCACAAGGCGGCAAGCTGCGCCTGATGTACGAAGCCAATCCGATGGCCTTCCTCGTCGAGCAGGCCGGCGGTGCCGCGACCACGGGTCGCGAGCGCATCCTCGACATCATTCCGGACAGACTGCACCAGCGCGTGCCTGTCATTCTTGGTTCAAAAAACGAAGTTGACCGCGTCACCGGATACCACGGCAACTGAACGGCCGGCTGGCGATTAGGGAATATCCTAATTCGGGAATGAAGCAAATGGGCTGACCATGGCGTTTATCGATTTGCTTCGATAAACGCTGCATCAATCCGCCTTGCCTGGGCAAGGCATCAAAACCGAGGAGACAATTCATGCAAAGACGCAAGTTTCTGACCACCGCTTCGCTGGGCGCTGCTGCTGGCGCCGGCATGCTGCTGAGCGGCTGCGGCAAGAAGGAAGAAGCCGCCCCGCAAACTGCTGCACCGGCAGCACCGGCCGTCGTCACCGGCGGCGAGACCATTCGCTGGCGCCTGGCCTCCAGCTTCCCGAAGTCACTCGACACCATCTACGGCGCAGCAGAAACCTTCTCTGCCAAGGTCAAGGAACTCTCCGGCGGCAAGTTCGAAATCTCCATCCACCCGGGTGGCGAACTGGTTCCCCCGTTCGGTGTCCTCGATGCCGTCCAGCAGGGCACCGTCGAATGCGCCCACACCGCACCGTATTATTTCTTCGGCAAGGACGAGAGCTTCGCGATGGATTGCACCATCCCGTTCGGTCTCAACTCCCGCCAGACCACGGCCTGGATGTTCCAGGGCAACGGCCTCAAGCTGCTGCGCGAACTGTACGCCCAGTACAACATCGTCAATTTCCCGATGGGCAACACCGGAGCCCAGATGGGCGGCTGGTACCGCAAGGAAATCAAGTCGCTGGCCGACATGAATGGCCTGAAGATGCGCATCGGTGGTTTCGGTGGCCGCATCCTGGCCGGCATCGGCGGTGTGCCGCAGAACATCCCGGCCGGTGAAATCTACCAGTCGCTGGAAAAGGGCACGATCGATGCCACCGAATGGATCGGTCCTTACGACGACCAGAAACTCGGCATCAACAAGGTTGCTGGCTACTATGCCTACCCGGCCTGGTGGGAAGGCGGCCCGCAACTGACGCTGTACGTCAGCGACAAGGCCTACAACTCGCTGTCTTCCGAGTACAAGGCGATCATCGAGTGCGCTTCGGCCTTCGCCCACGTCGACATGCAGGCCAAATACGATGCCCGCAACCCGACGGCGCTGAAGGAACTGGTTGCCGGTGGCACCAAGCTGTTCCGCCTGCCGAAGGACGTCATGGACGCCGCCTTCAAGTTCTCGCAGCAGCACTACGCCGAACTCTCGGAAAAGAACCCGAACTGGCGGAAGATCTACGCCGACTACGAAGTATTCCGCCGCGATCAGCACCAGTGGTTCCGCTTCGCCGAAGCCGGTTTCGACAGCTACATGCAGGCACAGAAGCTGTAAGCCCCCTTCCCGGCAAGACCAAAACCCGCAGCCAGGCTGCGGGTTTTTTTATGGGTGCTGTTTTCAGGCTTCAGACACGAAAAAGCCGCCCGAAAAACCCGGGCGGCTCTAGTCATGCAGTTGCAGCTGTTCAGCGTTGTCCGTCTTGCCGCATCTGCTCCATCAAGGCGGCAGCCGGATCAGCCTGGGCCTCCCCCGTCTCTGCCGGAGCCGGCAAATTCGGCTCCTCACCCCAGCCACTGCTACCACCTGTACCGAGTTCGACGGTATTGAGATCCACCTTGACCTTCTCGCCCAGGCTGCCAGTCACCAGGCCGGGATACATGATCAGCACAGCCACCATGATCACCTGGAGGACGATGAAGGCTAGCGCTCCCTTGTAGATCTGCGGCGTCGTCAGCGGCTGGATCTGCTTGCCGGTGACCACATCCTTGTAGGCCGTACGGGCCGCGACGCTACGCAGGTAAAACAGGGCAAAACCAAATGGCGGCGTCAGGAAGGAGGTCTGCAGGTTCATCGCAATGATGACCCCGAACCAGATCAGGTTGATATCCATCTTGTCCGCCACCGGCGCCAGAATCGGCACGACGATGAAGGCAATCTCGAAGAAGTCGATGAACATGCCGAGAACGAAGACCAGCAGGTTCACGAACACCAGGAAACCGACCTGTCCGCCAGGCAGCTTGTCGAACAGATGCTCGACCCAGATGTGGCCATCGGCAGCATTGAAAGTGAAGGAAAATACCGTCGAGCCGATCAGGATGAACAGCACGAAGCAGGACAGCCGGGCGCTGTTGTCCAGCGCTTCCTTGAGCAGCACCATCGACAGCTGTCGCCGCGACAGGGCCATGATCAAGGCGCCAACAGCCCCCATCGCCCCACCTTCGGTCGGCGTTGCGATACCGAGGAAGATCGTGCCCAGCACCAGGAAGATCAGCACCAGCGGAGGAACCAGGGCAAAAGTAACGCGTTCCGCAAGCACCGACAGCAGTCCAAGTTTCAATTTGCGGTTGATGATCGCCAGCAGCAGCGAGACCAGGCCGATCACTGACAGCGTGAAGATCGCCCGTTCGTCGAACGGAGCTTCACCTGTCCGGCCAAACAAGGAAGCGGCGACACTGTCGTAGTTCAAATACAGGACCAGACCGATGGCCCAGGAACCAGCCGACAGAAGCCACAAGGACAACTGGCCGCTGCTGCCATTCGGCTCGCGGTAGATGCGCGCCTCTGGCGGCAGCGCCGGCACCCATTCCGGCTTGAAAATGGCCAGACCGATGATGAACAGCACGTAGAGCCCGATCAGCATCATCGCCGGAATCATTGCCCCGGCGTACATGTCACCAACCGAACGACCGAGCTGGTCGGCCATGACGATCAGCACCAGCGAAGGCGGTACAGCCTGCGCCAGCGTGCCGGCGGCGGTAATGGTGCCGGCAGCGATGGAACGGTTGTAGCCGTAGCGCAACATGATCGGCAGCGAGATCAGGCCCATGGCAATCACCGACGCTGCGACCACACCGGTGGTTGCCGCCAGCAGCGCGCCGACAACGATGACGGCAAGCGCCAGCCCGCCACGCAGGGGACCGAATACCTGGCCGATCGATTCGAGCAGATCCTCGGCCATACCGCTTTTCTGCAGGATGATGCCCATCATCGTGAAGAAGGGAATGGCCAGCAGGGTGTCGTTCTGCATGATGCCGAACAGACGCAAGGGCAGGGCATGGAACAGCGTGGACGAAAACAGCCCGGCCTCCATGCCGATGGTACCGAAAAGCAGACCGGTGGCAGCGAGCGCAAAGGCCACCGGAAAACCGGAGAGCAGGAAGAAGATCAGCCCGACAAACATCAGCGGGACGAAGTATTCGACGATGAAGGCCATTAGCGTAGCTCCTCGCGGGCACGACCGGCGTGCTCTTCGATTTCGTAGGTGAGACCATCCTCGTCAGGCGCATGCGCGCTGTGAGCCAGCGGATCGGGGATCAGGCCGGCGAGGAAGGCAAAACGTTTGATCAGTTCAGAAGCCGCCTGCAGCAGCAACAGCCCGAAACCGAGCGGCATCATCAGATAGACCGGCCAGCGGATCAGTCCGCCGGCATTCTGCGACATCTCGCCACTGACCCAGGCGCGATGGAACAGCGGCCAGGACAGATCGATGAAAACCAGACAGAAAGGCGCGAGGATGAGCAAGATGCCGACGATGTCGACAATGTTGCGCACTTTCGGCGAAAAGCGGTTGGACAGGAAATCGATGCGGACATGGGCGTTCTTCATGAACACAAAGCCCGCACCGAGCAGGAAAACCGCCGAGAACAGGTACCACTGGATTTCCAGGAAGGCATTTGAACTGATGTTCAATGTCTTGCGTATGGTCGCATTACCCGCAGAAATCACAACGGCAATCAGAACCAGCCAGTAAATCAGTTTTCCCAAACGTTCGCTGAACGCGTCGATCAAACGCGACAGCCTGAGCAGAAGCTGCATTGTCATCCTCCTTGGGCCGCGCGAATGGCGGCACTTCAGCGATGCAGTCTACTCGCGGGCTGAGGCGTCAAAAATTAGGGATAGCCCTGACAGGTCAGCCGACTATCAGCGATAGCCGCCTTCGTTCGCGTTATGGATGATCCAGGTCAGGTAGTAGCCGGAACCGAAGCCCGACTGATTGGAAAAGATCAGTCGCCCCTGCCCCTTGTAAACCATTTCCCAGCGCGAACGGTCGCTACCGAAATAGAAGGGGATGAATGCCTTTCCGGTCACGTACGCACCCTGGTCCGTCGGCTGCCCGGCCAGATCGACAACCTGTTGCTGCGACATGCCGATGCGCAGGCGGGTGAAACGGCTCTTCGGGCCCGGTACACCAGTGACTTCGCCCTCCCAGTCGTTAATTCCCTTGACCATCGTGCCCTGGCCGGATTCAACCTTGGTTGAATCCGTTACCGGCTTGTTCTTCGACAGGTTGTAGCCGCCCTTGTCGGCAGCGGCAACCGGGGCCGGCGCCTTCTTTGCCGTTGCTGCAGCAGGCGCCGGTGCGGGAGCAGCCGTCTTTTTCCCTGCTTCCTTTTTCTCGGCCACCGGCGCTTCCTGCACCGGCTTCGCCTCTTCCTTCGGCGGATTGGCTACGCAGCCGGCCAGCACCAGAAACGCGGCGGCAGCGGGGAGATACCTGATAGCGGAGAATTTCATCACAGACATATTCCTTTCGAATTCATGGCGGGTGACGGCGTGCGACAAAAGACCCGCAAGTCCTGCGGCAGCCGCGTCGCCGGACATCATAGCCGGTCCGGCAATATCCTTCCAACATCCCGGGGGCTTGCCGCAAGCGCCCGGGAAGCAATGACATGCCTATCCAAAACAGTGCTTTTCGCCGATAATTCCATCTTTTCAGCAGGCTGGATTTCCGGATCATGAGCGTCAGCATCCCTCCCAAATTCAATCCCCTGACCGGCGCCATCCGCGCGCTGGCCATGGATGCCGTGCAACAGGCCAACTCCGGTCACCCGGGCGCCCCGATGGGCATGGCCGAAATCGCCGAAGTGCTGTGGCGGCGTCACCTGCGCCACAATCCGGCGAACCCGGCATGGCCGGACCGCGACCGCTTCGTGCTGTCGAACGGCCACGGCTCGATGCTGGTCTACGCGCTGCTGCACCTGACTGGCTACGATCTGTCGATCGACGATCTGAAGAATTTCCGCCAGTTGCATGCGAAGACCCCGGGCCATCCGGAGTACGGCTACACACCTGGCGTCGAGACGACCACCGGGCCGCTCGGCCAGGGCATTTCCAACGCCGTCGGCTTCGCGCTGGCCGAGAAGGTACTGGCCGCCGAATTCAACCGCCCCGGTCACGACATCGTCAATCACCACACCTACACCTTCCTCGGCGACGGCTGCCTGATGGAAGGCATTTCGCACGAAGCCTGCTCGCTCGCCGGCACGCTTGGCCTGGGCAAGCTGATCGCTTTCTGGGACGACAACGGCATCTCGATCGACGGCCACGTCGAAGGCTGGTTTACCGACGACACGCCGAAGCGCTTCGAAGCCTACGGCTGGCACGTCGTCCCGCACGTTGATGGCCACGATCCGGAAGCCATCGAGCGCGCCCTGCTCGCTGCCAAGGCAGTGACCGACAAGCCCAGCCTGATCTGCTGTCGCACCGTCATTGGCGCCGGTTCGCCGAACAAGCAGGGCAGCCACGACTGCCACGGCGCCCCGCTGGGCAAGGACGAAATCGCTGCTGCCCGCGCCTACATCGGCTGGAACCATCCGCCGTTCGAAATCCCGGGCGACGTGTACGCCGCCTGGAACGGCAAGGTCCGTGGCGCTGCCTTCCAGGAAAACTGGGAACGCCGTTTTGCCAAGTACCAGGCCGAATTCCCCGAAATGGCCGCCGAATTCGAGCGCCGCGTCATCAAGGGCGATCTGCCGGCGAACTGGGAAGCGACCAAGGCCACCTACCTGCAGGCCTGCCGCGACAAGGCCGAGAACATTGCCACGCGCAAGGCTTCGCAGAACGCGATTGCCGCGCTGGTCCCGGCCGTGCCGGAAATCTTCGGCGGCTCGGCCGACCTGGCCGGCTCCAACCTGACCTTCGTCAAGGGCAGCAAGGGCGTCACCAAGACCGAGGGCGGCAACTACTGCTACTACGGCGTGCGTGAATTCGGCATGACCGCGATCGCCAACGGCATCGCGCTGCACGGCGGCCTGATCCCCTACACCGCGACCTTCCTGGTCTTCTCGGACTACGCGCGCAACGGCATCCGCATGGCGGCGCTGATGAAGCAGCGGCAGATCATGGTCTACACCCATGATTCGATCGGCCTTGGCGAGGACGGCCCGACGCACCAGCCGGTCGAGCACATCCCGTCGATGCGCATCATCCCGAATCTGGATGTCTGGCGTCCGGCCGATGCTACGGAAACCGCAATTGCGTGGATTTCTGCGGTCGACCGCAAGAATGGGCCAAGTTTGCTCGCCCTGTCGCGGCAGAACCTGCCGACCGTGACGCAGAACGCCACCGACGCCGATATCGCCAAGGGTGGCTACGTACTGGCCGAGAACGCCGATGCCCAGGTGACGCTGATCGCCACCGGCTCCGAAGTCAAGCTGGCGCTCGACGCCCAGGCTGCGCTGGCCGGCGAAGGCATCGCCGCGCGCGTCGTCTCGATGCCCTGCACCAACGTCTTCGACCGCCAGAGCGACGAATACAAGGCATCGGTCCTCGGCGCCTGCAAGAAGCGGGTCGCCATCGAGGCCGCCCACCCGGATTTCTGGCGCAAGTACGTCGGCCTGCACGGTGCCGTCGTCGGCATCGACCGCTTCGGCGAATCGGCACCGGCCGGCCAGCTGTTCGAAATGTTCGGTTTCACGGTTGCCAACGTCGTCGCCACGACGAAGGCACTGCTGTCCTGATTTTATCAATAGGAGAAAGCTTCAAATGGCTATCAAGGTTGCAATCAATGGTTTCGGTCGTATCGGTCGCTGCACGCTGCGCGCCATTTACGAGCAGGGGCTGCAGAACGAATTCGACGTCGTCGCCATCAACGCCTCCGGCGACCTGACGACCAATGCCCACCTGCTGAAGTACGACACCACGCACGGCCGCTTCCGCACCAGCGTCGAAACCGAAGGTGAAAACTGCATCATCATCGACGGCAAGAAGATCGCCTTCTACTCGACCAAGAACCCGAAGGACATCAACTGGGCCGAACACGGCGTCGACGTCCTGCTCGAATGCACCGGCGCCTACACCTCGAAGGCCAAGGCCCAGGCACTGCTCGACCAGGGTGCCAAGCGCGTGCTGATCTCCGCCCCGGGCGGTGACGATGTCGACACCACGATCGTCGTCGGTGTTAACGAAGGCGCACTGAAGGCCGACATGACAGTTGTCTCCAACGCCTCGTGCACGACCAACTGCCTGGCACCGGTCGCCAAGATCCTGTCCGACGCCATCGGCATCAAGCAGGGCCTGATGACCACCATCCACGCCTACACCAACGATCAGGTGACCGTCGACGTCCGCCACAAGGACCTGCGCCGTGCCCGTGCCGCCGCCGCCAACATCATCCCGACCAAGACCGGTGCTGCCAAGGCTGTCGGCCTGGTGCTGCCGCAACTGGTCGGCAAGGTTGACGGTTTCGCACTGCGCGTGCCGACGATCAATGTTTCGCTGGTCGACCTGACCTTCACCGCCGAGCGCGCCACGACCAAGGAAGAAATCAACGCCTTGATGACCGCCGCCGCCAACGGCCCGCTGAAGGGCATCATGGATGTAAACAACGAACCGCTGGTGTCGTCCGACTTCAACCACACCACCGTTTCTTCCACCTTCGATGCCACGCAGACGCGCGTCATCAAGGGCGAAGACGGCTCGGTGCTGGTCAAGGTCCTGGCCTGGTACGACAACGAGTGGGGCTACTCCTGCCGCATGCTCGACGCCGCGCGCGCCTGGATGGCCGCCAAGTAAGGCGACGCTGCCATCGAAAAAGCCGCCGGCCTGCCCGGCGGTTTTTTTATGCCTTGCCGCCGACCATGGCCATGCTGTTGGCCATGATCGTAGCCAGACGTTCGGCGCTGAACTGCACATCCGCTGCTGCCACCACCTCGCTCCCCGGACGCAGCGGCTGATCCATCGAGGAACGCTCGCCTTCGTCCTTGCGCTCGAGCAGACGCTCGCGCACCTTCTGGGTGATCAACGCTTCTGCTGCCAGACGCTCGGCCGGCGGCATCGCCGCGAGGTCCGCTTCGGTGATGCCCATTTCCTTCATCACCGCTTCGCGCAGATGCACTTCAAGCGGTTTTTCCAGGAATTCGGTCAATTCCTGCAGCAAGGCCGAGCGCGCTTCGCGTGCCGCAGCGATGCGCTCGGCCTCGGTCGGCTCACGTTCCGCATCCTCTTCACTGGCAGCGCTTGCCTGCGCACCCTCCTGCGCCGCCTTCGCCTGCGCCATGGCTGCCGCAAAATCACCCGCAACAGCCCCTTGGGAAACACTGCCGCGATCTGTCGACAGCCCCGAATAATCCGTACCGATCTTCATCCCGTCCTCGCAAAAGAAATCGACATTGGCATCATGCAAATAGCGTACCCGTTGCCAGAGCCACTTATTTCAGGCATTTGCCACCCATCGTCGAAAGCATTCGGCAGAAATTGCCGGCAGCAGCACCTTGCGGTCGACCGCCCTATCCTCAGCAAAAGTACATCCCAGATTCAGACATACTGACGGTTTAACAATGTTCAGCCAGTCGGCATCGCGGTAAAATCACCACTTTCATCCTGGTGGCAATTCCTGCCCGTGCCTGCGCCCACTCCCGCGACATCCTCGCCGCTGCGTCTTGCCATCAACGGCTACGGCCGTATCGGACGCTGCTTTCTGCGCGCCCTGCACGAATCCGATGCCCGCCGGCGTTTTGAAGTGGTTGCAATCAACGAGCCGGCCAACCTCGACAGCATTGCCTACCTGACCCGTTATGACTCGACGCACGGGCGTTTCCCGGCCGAAATCGGACTCGGAGAGCGCCGCCTGTTCATCGATGGCCAGCCGATCACCGTCAGCCATGCGCGCACGCCGGAGGAAGTAGACTGGTCGGAGCACGGCATCGACCTGCTCGTCGAATGTTCTGGCGTTTACGGTCGACGCGACGAATTGACCCGTTTTCTCGCCGCCGGCTGTCCGCGCCTGCTGCTATCGCATCCCGGCCACAGCGGCGAAGACGTCGACGCAACGATCGTTGCCGGCATCAACCAGAACGAGCTGAATGGCGAGCAACGCCTGGTCTCGGCGGCTTCATGCACGACCAACGCCATTGTTCCCGTTCTCGACCTGCTCGACCGCGAAATCGGCATCGAACAGACCCTGCTGACCACGCTGCATTCGGTAATGAACGACCAGCCGCTGATCGACGGTTATCACCACGATGACCTGCGCCGCACCCGTTCCGCCATGCAGTCGATCATTCCGGTATCGACCGGTCTGGCACGCGGCGTCGAGCGCCTGCTGCCGCAACTGGCCGGCCGCGTGCATGCCAAGGCGATCCGCGTGCCGACGCTGAACGTCTCGGCCATCGACCTGACCGTACACACCCGCCAGGCGGTGTCCGCCAAAACCATCAACCGGCTGCTGGCCGATGCCGCCGCCGGGCCGTTGAGCCGGCGCCTGGCCTGGTCCGACCAGGCCCATGCGTCGATCGACTTCAATCACGACCCGCATTCGGCCATCGTCGACGGCAGCCAGACCCGCACCGCCGGCAGCCACCTGGTGAATCTCTTCGTCTGGTTCGACAACGAATGGGGCTTCGCCAACCGCATGCTGGAAGTCGCCGACCACTGGTCGCGCCACTGGACTGATCAACAATAAACCCCACCTTCTGGAGAAGACAATGAACGTCATCAAGCTGACCGACCTCGATGTTTCCGGCAAACGCGTTTTCATCCGCGCCGACCTCAACGTGCCGCAGGACGAAGCCGGCAACATCACCGAAGACACCCGCATCCGCGCGTCGCTGCCGTCGATCCGCTACTGCCTGGAAAAAGGCGCGGCGGTGATGGTCACGTCGCACCTCGGCCGCCCGACCGAAGGCGAGCTGAACCCGGACGACAGCCTGATGCCGGTCGCCGTACGCCTCGGCCAGATGCTGCACCTGCCGGTGCGGCTGATTGCCGACTGGGTCGACGGCAACTTCGAGGTCAAGCCGGGCGAGGTCGTGCTGCTTGAAAACTGCCGCGTCAACAAGGGCGAAAAGAAGAACAACGACGAACTGGCCCAGAAAATGGCCAAGCTGTGCGACGTCTACGTCAATGACGCTTTCGGCACCGCGCACCGCGCCGAAGCGACCACCCACGGCATTGCCAAATACGCCCCGGTGGCCTGCGCCGGCATGCTGATGGGCGCCGAAATCGACGCCCTGACCAAGGCCCTGCACGAGCCGAAGCGCCCGCTGGTGGCCATCGTCGGCGGCTCCAAGGTATCGTCGAAACTGACCATTCTCAAGTCACTGGCCAGCAAGGTCGACCAGTTGATCGTCGGCGGCGGCATCGCCAACACCTTCCTGCTCGCCTCCGGCAAGCGCATCGGCGACTCGCTGGCCGAAGCCGATCTGGTCAAGGAAGCGCACGCGATCATGGACATCATGAAGGAACGCGGTGCCGAAGTACCGCTGCCGACCGACGTTGTCGTCGCCGACGAAGTCTCGGCACTGGCCCGCGCCAACAAGATCTCGATCGACGACGTCAGCGCCCACGACCGCATCCTCGACGTCGGCCCGAAGACGGCCGTCAAGCTGGCCGAAATCATCGCCCACGCCGGCACCATCGTCTGGAACGGCCCGGTCGGCGTCTTCGAGCTGCCGCAATTCGCCGGCGGCACCAAGATGATGGCCTCCGCCATCGCCCATTCGGAAGCCTTCTCGATCGCCGGCGGCGGCGACACGCTGGCCGCCATCGCCAAGTTCCACATCGCCGACGACGTCGGCTACATCTCCACCGGCGGCGGCGCCTTCCTGGAATTCCTCGAAGGCAAGACGCTGCCGGCCATCGCCGTGCTCGAAGAACGCGCCGCTGGCTAAA
>Ga0209066_10001640_pt1 | contig 29052 bp, 19 predicted proteins | sample All_14_2_FD_187198 | JGI IMG/M metagenome (GOLD analysis project Ga0209066, IMG submission 187198) | Freshwater microbial communities in response to fracking from Pennsylvania, USA - Allegheny Zone_MetaG_DW_15 (SPAdes) (version 2) ...
CGCGCCACCGAGACCGATTTCGCGATGGTGGAGTGCTTCGACCCGGTGCAAAACCAATGCCGCATGAGCCAGCATTGCCGACTCAAAGCGGTGCTCTCTCAGGCCACGCAGCGTTACCTGGCGGTGCTGGACGGCGTCACGCTGGCTGATCTGGTGGCGTCTGCGGCGCCTGCGCGTTCAGCGTTTGCGGTCAATACCCGGCACCTGCAGCCGATTCCCGGGCTCCCGTTTCGCGAGGATTGAGCCCCGCTGCGCCCTGATCACAGCAGCCCGTGCTCGGACGCCATCACGGCGGCGTGCACCCGCGAACTCACCCCCAGTTTGCGCAGAATGTGCTGCACGTGGATCTTGACGGTGGTCTCGACAATGCCGTAGTCGCGGGCAATCTCCTTGTTGCTGGCGCCGCGGGCAATGCCGCGCAGCACATCCTGCTCACGCGGTGACAGGCTGGCCAGCGCCAATGCGTGCGGGCTGAGGCTGGACGTGGTGGTGCTCGCCTCGGCCTGGCTGACCGGCGCGGCGCGGGTCGACGCACCTTTGTAGGCGGCCACCAGTTTGCCCATCATTTCCGGGGCGATGACGCTGTCGCCGTGAAACGCGCGGTGGACCGCCGCGGTGAGCGCGTCACCTTCCATGGTTTTGAGCAGGTAGGCGCTGGCGCCGCCCTGCAAGGCCGCGAGCAGGTCGCTTTCGTCCTCGCTGACGGTGAGCATCAGGATGCAGCAATTGGGCGCGGCTTCCAGCAGCGAGGGCAGGGCGTCGACGCCGCTGACGCCGGGCAAATGGTTGTCCAACAGGATCACGTCGGGCTGCAACTCCTGCGCTTTGCGCAGGGCCTGCCCAGCGTCCGCCGCATCACCGACCACGGTGAGCAGCGGGTCGCGCGACAACAAGGCGGTCAGGCCGCGTCGAAACAGGGTGTGGTCGTCAACCACCAGAATGCGGATTGGTGTGTTGTCAGGCGTGTTCATCTCAATCTCATGGTGTTGGCAGGGCAGGCACGGTTTCGCGCTGGACGGGTTGGTGCGCGCTGGGGTGCGGCACAGACGGCAAGGTCAGAATCACCGAACTGCCGCGCAATGGGGTAGATACCAGGTCGATCTGGGCCCCGATGCGCTGCGCGCGCTCCGCCATGATGCGCAGGCCGACATGCGTCTGGTCGTGCTGGTCGGCGTCCGGGTTGAAGCCGATGCCATCGTCTCGTACCTCAAAGCGCCAGTTGGGTTGCTGCTGCACGTCCAACCAGGCTTGGGAGGCGTGGGCGTGTTTGCGAATGTTGGACAAGGCCTCTTGCAGGATGTGCAGCACCTGAATCTGCACGTCGGGGCTCAGCGGCAAGCCTTGGCCCTGCATGCTCAAGGTTGATTTGATGCCGCTTTGCAGCTCAAACTTTTGCAAGGTGGTGGCTAGGGCAGGTTCGATGTCTTCAGTGTTGGTGCGGGTCCTAAAGTGCAGCAGCAGCTCGCGCACATCGCCGTAACTTTCTTTCACACCCACATCGATTTCTTCGAGAATTTTGGCCACCTCGCTGGCCTGGCCGGATTTCAGCGCGTCGCGCATCAGCTGCACCTGAATTTTGAGGAACGCCAGTGATTGGGCAATCGAGTCATGTAACTCGCGCGCCAGCAGGTGGCGTTCTTGCGATACGGCGGCTTCCTTCTCCAGGGCATTGAGGCGCAGGTTTTCCATGCCGCTGGCCAGGTGGCTGCTCAGGGCTTCAAACAGCGAGCGTTCGGCGGGCGTGGGCTCGGTTCTGGCGTGGAAGAACAAATCCACCTCCCCCATGAAATGCCCGTGCAGGCGCACCGGGATGGTGACCAGGGTCTCGAACCCGGCCCGGGCACAGTGGGGCTGCTGGGCAGCCGACAGGTCGTGGATCGGGATCACGCTCAGGCCCGCACCCGGGTCGGCCGAACCACAGGCGCAGTCACCCGAATAGATGCATTGTTCAGCGTCCACCATGTTCAGCGGCAGCCCATGGGTGGCCAGCAGCAGATAACGCTGCCCACCCTGGCTGGACCAGCGCAGTGCGACCCCGTCAGCGTGTGAAATCTTGGCCAGACTTTGGGTGAATTCCTGCGCCAGGGTGTCGAGTGAGGTGGCCTTGGTCACCAGCGCGGTGACCTCGTACAGGCTCGCCAGCCGTTCGGACTTTTCCTGCAGCAGCCGGGTTTTCTCGGCCACCTTGCTCTCCAGGTTGCGGTACATGGACTGCAGGTGTTCGGCCATGCCGTTGAAGCCTTCGGCCAGGGTGCCGAATTCGTCACTGGTCACGCGCGCCACCCGGGCCTCAAAGTCACCGAGCTGGATCTTTTCAATGGCTTGTTTGAGCTGGCCGACCGGCTCCAGCACAAACATGTAACCGGTGTAGAGCAGGACCGTGGCGCCCAGGATCACCGAGCCCAGCATGCTCAGCTGCAACAAATGCAGCAGCGCGGTCCAGCGGGCCAGATGCACTTCGATGCCGTTGACAAAATGGTCAATGTCCGCGGCAAAACGCACGGTATCCGAGCTGAGTTCCTCAAACCTTTGCGGGGCGGCCCGGACCCAGCGCTGCTGGTAACGCGCCCAGTCGGTCTCCACCACGGCAAAACGCTGGCGTGTGTCGTCGTCCCAGGGCACAAACAGCGGTCGGTTCGGGTCGCCCTGTTTCAGCGTGGCCAGGCTGCGGTCAAACTCGGCGGCCTGTTCGGGCACCAGTTGGGTGTTGCCCGTGCCAATGGACAACGATAGCCGGTAAGACTGCATGCGCATGCGCCCGGCTTCGTTGACGGCTGCGGCACCGCCGTCGAGCTGCCACGACACCCACAGGGTGGCCACCGTGGCCATGAACACCAGCAGCATGAACGGCGCGCCCACCATCAACAGCTTGGCGCCCAGGCTCCAGTGTCGGGTGTGGGTCATGGGGTTGTCGCTCTATGGGCTGGCCGGATCATGGCGCCTGCCTGGCGGGTTGTCAGGCGCTGCCTTGGGGCGCCGTGTCGTCGCCTTCTGCCAGCGCTTGTTCAAATTCAGCCAGCTCTGCGGCAATGGCGGCATATTTTTTGGATTTGGCCCGGTTGTCGACCCAGGTGAGGGTTGCCGCTTCCAGATCCGCTTTGAAATGGGCCAATGCAGCTTGTTTGATGTCGGGCGCTGAGGGGCCGGACCACAGGTCGATCAGCTCGGACAGGCCGTTGTCAAAGTCGTCGAAGGTTTTAAGTGGCGTCCATGGGGCGGCGGTGTCAATCATTTTTTCTTTCGTTCAGGGTGTGGGTGTCAGTGTGGCGAGCCAAGCCCGCGGTGGCCGGACCGCATCCCGGTGTGAGGCTTGTGCCTTCATCACGCTGGAGCGGCGGTGCCCGTGCGCCCGTGGGCAGATCGTGGCCTATCATACCGGCGGGTTACAGCATCACAAAAAGGCAGCGCCGTGCTCTCCATCACCACCCCCGAGTCGCATGTTTATCCCTGGTATGTCCGGGTGTTCTTTTGGAATCAAAAACGTCGTTATGGGGCGATTCTGGAGCCCGCTCGTCTTTGGGGCCGTACCCCCAAGGTGTTTGCGGCCTTGGCGCTGCTGTACGGCGCGCTGGACCGGCGTTCGTCACCCCTTGAACCGTCGTTGCGAACACTCATCACGGTGCGGGTATCCCAAATCAACTGGTGCAGCTTTTGTGTGGACGTCAATGCGGCCACGGCGTTAAAACGGGACATCAGCGAAGCCAAACTGCTGGCTGTCGCCAGCTTTGCCGACAGTCCTTTGTTCTCGGAACGGGAAAAAGCTGCTTTGACTTACGCCGAGTCCATGACACATTCAGATCGGCCGTCATCGGGCGAGGTGTTCGCCACCCTGCGTCGCCATTTCAGCGACGACGCCATCATCGAACTGACCGCGTTGATTTCGTTTCAGAACCTGTCGAGCAAGTTCAACGCCGCGCTGCAGGTGCCGCCGCAGGGTTTCTGTGCGTTGTCACCGGTGCTTTCCCAGGAAAGCGCTTCCAGCTGACGGGGTCGGTTGAAGCGCCGCGACAGCGGGCATCGCGCCGGACACAGGTGCGGGCTCAGGTTCCCGTCGATGCCGGCAGGGATTAGGGTTTACCCTTAGAATTCACAGCTTTCTGAATTCTTACTCATCCGCGCCAAGGCATTGGCGCCTTCCACAATGTCCCTTCATCTCATCGACGTGACCGGTATGGCCGCTCTGACCCTCAACGTGGCAGGGCTGGTGCGGACCTCCGACCGCTCACTGCGCCATTCCACGGGATGGGCGTCTGCGCTGTGGGCTGCCAACAATTTGTTGATCGGTGCCCAAAGTGCTGCGGCGTTGAGTGTGCTCAGTGTCGGGCGGCAGGTGTCGGCATCGTCGGTGCAGGGGAGAAGTGATCGCACCAAATGGTTCACCTGTCTGGCCTTCCTGGTGGTGACGCTGGGCATTGGTGCCTTGACCTGGGACGGTATGACGACCTTGTTTGCGATGGCAGGCTCGATGCTGGCCACCTACGCCATGTTTTTCATGCGTGGTGTGGCGTTGCGGGTGGCCATGATCGGTGTGGCGTCGCTGTGGATGTACAACGCCTGGGCCTTTGACTCGTGGTGGCAGATGTTTGCCAACACCCTGAACGGCACCGCCGCGGCTTATGGCGCTTGGCGTGCGTCCAAAGCGCAAGCGGCCAGCTGAGCACCCGAGGGTCGGGTCGTGCAGGGTTGGCTTGATACGGCACAACTGTTTGGCTACGCAGCATTTGTGCTGGGTGTGGCGTCTTTTTTACAGAAGACCGACAGGCGCTTCAAAATCTTCATGGCGCTGGAATGTAGCGCCTACATGGCCCATTTCATGTTGCTGGGCAACCCGTCTGCCGCGGCGAGTTCGCTGGTGTCGGTCACACGCTCGGTGGTGTCCATTTACACCCGGTCGGTCTGGATCGCGTTGATTTTTGTCGGTATCAATGTGGCGCTGGGCTACAAGCTGGCCACGGTCTGGTGGAACTGGTTGCCGCTGATGGCTTCTACAGCCGGCACCCTGGCCATGTTTTTGTTCACTGGCCTTCGCATGCGGCTGCTGATGTTGCTGGGAACCCTGTTCTGGATTGCCAACAACGTGCTGTCGGGCTCGATTGGCGGCACTGCGTTGGAAGTCATCATTGCCGCCACCAACAGCTACACCATCTACAGATTGTGGGCCCAGGCCCGCAGGGTGCCGGCGAACACGCAGGGCGCCGTCAGCCCGGACTTGGTTTAAAACGGTGTCGGGCTGACAAACCGGATGGGCTGCCCGGTGACGGGGTGCATCAAGGCCAGTTCGGTGGCGTGCAACAACAGGCGCGCTGATTGGTCCACCACATCGGCAGGCGCGTAGAGGGCGTCGCCCAGTATCGGGTGCCCGATGGCCCGCAGGTGCACCCGCAGTTGGTGAGAGCGCCCGGTCAGGGGTTCCAGCTGAAGACGGCTGGTGTGGGTGGCACGGTTCACCGACACCACTTGCCAGCGCGTCTGGCTGGGTTTGCCCGCCTGAACGTCAATGACACGCAAAGGCCGGTTGGGCCAATCCAGTGCAATCGGTAAATCGATGTGTTGCCACGCGCCGCTGTCGCTGCCTTCAGGCACCGTGACCAGCCCATCGACCACCGCTTGGTAGCGTTTGTGAACGGTACGACGGGCGAAGGCATCGTTGAGCAGGCGCTGCACCTCAGCGTTCAGGGCCATGAGCATCAGGCCGGACGTGCCCATATCCAGTCTGTGGACAACGCTGGCGGTGGGGTAACTGCGCTGCACCCGCGACGACAAACAGTCCTGCTTGTCCGCACCACGGCCCGGCACACTCAACAAGCCGGCGGGTTTGTCCAGCACCAGCAAGGCATCGTCTTGGTAGACGATGGCATAACCATCGGGCTCAGGGGTCGACACGGCATTGGCACAGCAGTTTTTGAACCGTGTCACACAGCTCTTCGATGTCGTTGGGCTTGTGGATCAAAGCCCGGGCACCGGCAGCCACCGCATCGCGTTCGATTTCGGGCGTGACATAACCCGATGCCAAGGCGGTCGGCAGATCGGGCCGCAGGGCGGCCACATCGCGAATCAACTCGACACCGCTGTAGCCTGGCATGTTGAAATCCGTCACCAGCAGATCGGTCTGGGTCGGGTCGGCCTGCAGCGCTTGCAGCGCCCGTTTCGGGTCGGTGAAGGTGCTGACCGCGTAACCGCGGCGTGTCAGCAAGCGCCGCACCAGAAACACCAGTGCCTCGTCGTCATCCACATACATGACCTTCTGGCCCGTGCCGCAGGGGGCGCTGGCTGGCGCGACGCCTGGCGGCTTCAAGCTGGGGGCCGGTGGCGGCACATCGCCGTTGAACGGAAACAACAAGGTGAAGATGCTGCCCTGGCCGGGCGTGCTTTGGACCCGTACGCTACCCAAGTGCGCCCGCATGATGCCGTGCACCACGGACAGCCCCAGGCCGGTGCCTTGTCCGACCGGTTTGGTGGTGAAAAACGGCTCGAACACGCGCTGCAAAACCTCCTCGGACATGCCCGCGCCAGTGTCACTGACGGTGAGTTTGATGTGCTGCGCACGTAACCCGGCGCGCCGCTCGCCAGGGGTGTTGCGGCTGCGCCGGGTGTAGTCCAGCGTCACGCGGATCGTGCCTTTGCGTTTGCCGATGGCGTAAATGGCGTTGGTGCACAGGTTCAGCAGGACTTGTTCGATTTGTGTGGCATCGGCCAGCACCGGGGGGGTGTCGGGCTGGATGTCCATCACCAGATCCACCTGCGGTGGCAGGGTGACCTTGAGCAGGCGGGTGGTCTCCATCACCACATCGGCCAGTTGCACGGGGATGCGGTTCGGCGGCTCATTGCGGCTGAAGGTCAGAATTTGCCGCACCAGATCGCGGGCCCGCCGCGCGGCCTTGTCGATCTCGCCCAGGCTGGTGGCCACCGCCGAGTCCAGATGGGCGTCTTCGCGGGCCAGTTCCACATTGCCCAGGATGGCGCTGATGATGTTGTTGAAATCGTGCGCAATGCCGCCTGCCATGGTGCCGATCGCCTGCATTTTTTGCGATTCACGCAGCTGCGACTCCAGCGTGGCGCGGTGGGCTTCCATCTTTTTTTGCGCCGTCAGGTCGCGGGCGAAAAAAGTGACGATGTCGCCATCCGGGTGATGCTCAAACGACAGGCTGATGTCCAGCGGGACGGTGTCGCCCTCGGTGGTGATGCCGGACATTTCCCCCAGCTGGGCGTGGCTGGTGATGTCGCTGTAGGACAAGGCACGCACCGCGTCAGGCAAAAAATCGACCAGCAAGCGCCCCAGCGCCTGCTCTGCCGGGCAACGGAAGAGCGTGGCCGCGGTGGGGTTGAAGACGATGATGCGCTGCAGCCGGTCGACACAAATGATGGCATCCAGCGACGAATTGATGATGGCCGCCAGATGTGTCTTGCTTTGCAACAACTCGGTGTTGCGCTGCTGCAGCGTGTCGGCGCTGGCTTGCAGCGCGCTGCGCTGGGTGAGCAACGGCCCCTGGTCAATGATGGCGCAAATGAAGGTGTTGCGGTCTTCCTGGGTGGAATCGATGCGCGAGATATGCAGGTCGCCGGTGATGGTGCCATTGGATGCGCCGTCAAACCGCAACTCATTGAGCTCGCAGGCACCGGCCAGTCGCGCTGTGGCGAACCCTTGCAGCACCGCGTCCAGGTCGTTGGCATGGACCAGCGGCTGAAAATACGTCAGCGGCGGGTCCCTCTCCACCGGGCGCAGCAAGGCCAGGGCCCGGGCGTTGTTTTCGAGGATCTGGCCGCTGTCATCCACCACCATCAGCGCCAGCGGGACGTTCGAGAACAGCGTGACAAAGCGCTCATACGCACCCTCGGCCGCACTCTGGCTGAAACGCAGCGCCTTGTTCTGGATTTCCAGCTCTGACTGGTAGTGGCGCAGGTCATCGACCAGGCGTGCCGTGGAGACACCACCGCCTGAGGGCATTACCCGGCGCTCAGGGCCGCCCAACCGTTGTTTGACGGGCAGCGCCGACGGCGCGGGGTGTGAACTGGCTCGAAGAGGTTTCCTCATGCGCACCCGCATCGGGACGGCGCGGCGCATGCCGCTGCCATCCACCGTGTCATGGCCGGATCAACGCGGTGCGTTTTTAAGCTTGCCACGTACCGGCACCACCGTGACGATGGTCGGGCGCACAGCGTCTGCTGACACGGGCTTGGGGGGAGAGGTGTCTTTTTTGGGTTTTTTCACCATTTTTTGGCTTTGCTGACCTTTGGCCATGACAGTTCTCCTGAGTTGATTGTCTGCGCGCCATCGCGGCGTGAAGTGCTTGGATTATCAGCGCACCACGGCCGAGCCGGGCGCAAAGTCAGCCGCCTTCAAGGGGCTGTTTTTGCTGATGAAGGCACGCAAAACATCGGCATCCACAAAGCCGGTGTTGACAAAACCGGGGTGGCCAGACAGCTTGGGGTAGCCGTCGCCGCCGCTGGCTTGAAAGTTGTTGATGGCCAATCGGTAGGTTTTGCCTAGCAACAGGGCCTGGTCGGCGATACGCACCTGGCTGACCACCCCGGCGTTGATGTCAAGCGCCACGCCGGCAAATTGCGGGAAGGCGCCAGAGCCGGGTGCCATCCTGGCAGCTGCGTTCAGATAGTCCAGCAGTTCCTGACCCGTCAAATCCACGGTGCAGACGGTGTTGCCAAAGGGGTGAACCTTCAGCACGTCTTTGTAGGTGATGGCGCCCGCCGCAATGGCGTCACGCACACCACCGGCGTTGACGATGGCCAGATCCGCCCCGGTTTTGTCCATCATGGCCCGGCCAATCAACACACCCAGGTTGGTGGGCTGGCTGCGCACCACGCTGCGGTCACCTTCCAGGCGGGCATCGGTGGTGCCGATCTGGATGGCGAGTTTGTCCTGGCCAAATTTCTGGTAGGGCGTCAGCAACGCCAGCATGTCCGGGTGCTCGGGGATGGGGTTGGTGTAGGGCACCAAGGTGGTTTTGCCGTCAGCAGACTTCACCGGCTTTTTCAGATTGATGGGAATCAGCGCATAGCTGACCAGCTTGAATTCGCCGTTGTGATATTCAAAGTCGGCCCGCCCCACATATTTGCCCCATTCGTGGGCTTGCACAATCCAGGCGCCGTTTTGACGATCTGGTTGGCAGGCGGCACCGGGTACATAAGCACGGTCCAGCACGTTTTCAGCTTTCATGCAGGCCGGGTTTTGCGTATGGCCGCCCACCACCAGGTCAATGCCGGGCACGGCGCGCGCCATTTCCACATCACCCGCGGCCTGGTTGCCGTGCTGGCCGTTTTCATAGTGGCCCATGTGGGTGGCGGCGATCACCACATCCGCTTTGGCGCGCAACTCGGGCACTACCTTGGCGGCTTCAGTGATCGGGTTGCGGAAGTCGAGGTGCGCCACGTTGTCTGGCAGCGCCAGTTTGCGGGTGTCTTCAGTGGTCAGACCCATCACGCCCACACGCAGGCCACCCAGGTTGAATACCTTGTAGGCATCGAACATGCGCTGGCCCTTGTCGTAGATGTTGGCCGAAAGCATGGGGAATTGCGCCAGATCGCGCTGCATTTTGAGCACCGCCAGCGGTTTGTCAAACTCGTGGTTGCCCACCGCCATGGCCTGGTAGCCCAGCAGGTTCATGCCTTTGAAGTCAGGCACGGCGTCTTGCAGGTCAGACTCGGGCACGCCGGTGTTGACATCGCCACCGTCGAGCAACAAAACCTGCCCGCCTTGTGCGGCAACCTCTTTGCGCACGCCGTCAATGACGGTCTTGCGCGCGGCCATGCCGTATTCACCGTCGCTGTTTTGCCAGAAGTGGCCGTGGTGGTCGTTGGTGTGCAGCACCGTCAAGCGGTAGGTTTTGTCGCGTTCGGCACCCTGTGGAGGCGCAAACGCACAGCCCGACAAAACCAAAATCAGACTGAACGACAGGACGGACGGGCTCGATCTCAGGTGCATGACATGACTCCTTGGTGGTATGGGGCGCCAACCCCGGTACGGCTTGGGTGATCACCCCAATGACAAGCCGCGTTTTATCCGATGGTCTGCAGCTTTTCAAGCGCCAGCGCCAGCGTTTCGGTCTTTTTGGCAAAGCAGAAACGCACCACCTGCTGCTCAAACCCATTGCCGTAAAACGCGGACAGGGGAATCGCTGCCACGCCAACCTCTGCGGTCAGCCACTGGCAAAACTCGGCGCCACCCAGGTCATTGATGGCCGAGGTGTCCACACACTGAAAGTAAGTGCCTTCGCATGGCAGCAGTTTGAAGCGGGTTGGGGCCAGGCCCGCACGAAACAGGTCGCGTTTGTGCTGGTAAAAGTCCGGCAGGGTCAGGTAGGGCGCCGGGTCGGTCATGTAGTCGGCCAGGGCGTATTGCACCGGCGTGTTGACGGTGAACACATTGAACTGGTGGACCTTGCGAAATTCTGCCGTGAGTGCGGCCGGCGCGGCCACGTAGCCGACTTTCCAACCCGTCACGTGGTAGGTTTTGCCAAAGCTGGAAATCACGAAGGCGCGCTCGGCCAGTCCGGAAAAGCGCGCAGCACTCTGGTGCAGCTGGCCATCAAACACCATGTGTTCGTACACCTCGTCACTGATCAGCAGCACGTTGGTGGGGGCCAGCAACTGTTCAAGCTGCTGCATCTCAGCCGCCGACCAGGTGGTGCCGCTGGGGTTGTGCGGGGTGTTGACGATGAGGGCGCGGGTGCGCGGTGTGATGGCCGCGCCAATCAGCTCAAAGTCGGGGCGAAACGTGCCAGGGGTCAGTGGCACCCGCACCGCCACGCCGCCGGCCAGTTCGATGTTGGGCACATAACTGTCATAACACGGCTCCAGCACGATCACTTCGTCACCGGGGTGAACGATGGCCAGGATGGTGGTGAGAATGGCTTGTGTGGCCCCGGCTGTCACGGTAATTTCGGTTGCGGCCGAATAGTTGCGACCATAAATTGCTTGCAATTTAGTAGCGATAGCATCTCGTAAAACGGGCACACCGGCCATCGGCGGGTACTGGTTCAGGCCTTGCTGCATGGCCCGGGTGACGGCATCCACCAGCCGGGGGTCGCAGCCAAAATCCGGAAAACCCTGGCCCAGGTTGACGGCGCCTTTGTCAGCCGCCAGGGCCGACATCACGGTGAAGATGGTGGTGCCCACGTTGGGCAACCGGGAGACAAGGGCAGGGCAGGACATGGTTAAAGTTCGTAGTCATTGATGTGGCCGGTCATGGCGCGGGCCACCAGGTTGCGATCGAGCCGGCTGCTGAGGAATTCGGCAAACTGGTAGACAAACTGGCGCAGATAGGCGCCGCGCTTGAAAGCCACCCGCGCCACGTTCTGGCCAAACAGGTGCCCGGCGGGTTTGATGACCAGCGCACTTTTGGCGCCTTCTTCCAGCACATCGCGTACCGACATTTCTGCCGCAATGCCAATACCCAGACCCAGGCGCACATAGGTTTTGATCACGTCCGAGTCGATGGCTTCCAGCGCAATGCGCGGCTCGAGCTTGCGGGTGGCGAAGGCGCGGTCGATTTTGGTGCGCCCGCTGTAAGACGGGTGGTAAGTGACCAGTGGCTCTTTGGCAATGTCTTCCAGCGTGATGTGCTCTTTGCTGGCGAGGGCATGTCCGGCGGGCAACACCAAGACATGCTGCCATTCATAACAGGGCAGGGTGACCAGGTCCTCAAAATTGGCCAGCGATTCGGTGGCAATGCCAATCTCGGCCACCTCATCGAGCAGCATGCGGGCCACCTGTTCTGGCGAACCCTGGTGCAGACTGATGTTGACCTTGGGAAAGTTCTGGCGCAGTTTGGCCACCGGTTCGGGCAAAAAGTACCGCGCCTGGGTGTGCGTGGTGGCAATGGACAAGGTGCCGCTGTCGCCCAGGCAGTGTTGTTCACCAATGCGTTTGAGGTTGCCCACCTCGCGCATGATGATGGCGATACTTTTCAGTACCTGCTGGCCCGGCTCGGTGACGCGTTTGAGGCGTTTGCCGTGGCGGGCAAAAATCTCGATGCCGAGTTCGTCTTCCAGCTCGATGATGGCTTTGGACACGCCTGGTTGCGAGGTGTGCAGCGCTTTGGCGGCCTCGGTCAGGTTCAGGTCGCGGCGCACGGCCTCCTGAACAAAACGGAACTGGTGCAAGTTCATAAATTCACTTTCCTACCTTCGCAAGACCAGCCAGGCAAACGCCGTGAGCGACAACACCGAGTAAATCAGGCCCGGCAATGCCGCGGTCAGCCAGGGCTGCCAGTTCTGCAGGTTGCCCATGTAGCCAAACACGTTGTTGAGCAAAAAGAAGCTGATGCCTGCCATCACGCCGCCAAACACATAGGTGGTGATGCCGCCCGCGCGGAAATGCAGGTAGGCAAACGGCAGGGCCAGCACCACCATCACCAGGCAGCTCAAGGGGTAAAACACTTTGCGCCAGAACTCGATCTCATAGCGCTGGGCGGTCTGGGAATTGGCCTGCAGGTGCTGGATGTACTGAAACAGGTCCAGCGTGTTCATGCGCTCGGGTTTGAGCAAGGCGGCTGACACCATTTCAGCACTGATGCCATTGGGCCAGCGCAGGGATGCCTGGTTGACCCGGTCAATTTGTGCGCTGGTGCCGTCTTGGATGGCGAACTCAGTGCGGTCAACATCTTTGAGCTCCCAGGCGCCGTCGCGCTGGATATCGGCTGACGTGGCCTGCGTCATGGACGCCAGGAACCCCCGGTTGTCAAACGCAAAAATGCGAATACTGCGCAAGCTGCCATCGGGCGCGAGTTGCCCGACATTGACCGCATAGGTGCCATCCGCCTGTTTCTCCTTTAACCAGGCACCGGTCTGGCCGACCGAGATGTGCCGTGTGTAGCGCGCCTTGAGCAGTTGGGCCGCGCGGTCAGCGGCTGGCGACGCGTAGTCACCAATGGCAAAGGTCAGCGCCACAAACGCCAGCCCGAGGATCAACAGCGCTTTCAAAGCGCGCCAGGGGTCCAGCCCGCTGGTGCGCAGGATGGTGTACTCCGAGCTTTGCGCCAGCCTGGCCATCACATAAATGGTGCCGATCAGCACGGCGATAGGCATCAGCTCATACAGGTGGTTGGGTATCAACAGCAGCACATACAGCAGGGCCCGAGGCAGGCTGTAACCGGCGTCCGCGTACTGCCCCACCGCCTTGACCTCGTCGACAAAGTCAAAGAAGAAAAAAAGTGACAGAAACCCCAGCACCACAAAACCGATGGCGCTGATCACCTCGCCATACAGCAGTTTGCGCAGTGTCTTCATGGTGTCGTCCCTGAGGGGGTGACGCTGCGCCCGGTGAGCTTGCGCCAATGCCAGTTGTTGTGCCCCTTGGCCAGCCACAACAGCGCCAGCAGCGCCACGCTGCCGTGCAACAACAGCATGAACGCGACAAACGACATCTTGCCCGATGCGATCCAGTTTTGGCCCAGATTGAGCAGGTTGTGGTAGGCGATAAAGGCAAACATGGCAAAAAACAGGTTCACGTTTTTGCTGACCCGCGGGTTGACGTTGGAGATGGCCACACCAATGATGACAAAGTTGATGCAAGCCAGCAGCAGCCCGATCCGCCAGGCCAGTTCACCCAGATGCGCGGGGGTGCGGTTTTGCAGCAAGGTGAGTGTGGGCAGGTTATCTACCGGTATGGCCTGGTTGACGCCGGCCACTTTGGCGCTGACCTGCACCCCGTAGACCTCAAAATCGCTGATTTTCAAATCCTGGGCGCCAATGGTGCGCTCAAGCCGTTGGCCGTTGCTCAGCACCAAAAACTGCCCCTGCGGCAACATCTCGATGCGGCCGTTGCGCGCTGAGGTCACCGTTTCCTTGCCGTTTTCGGTGGAGGCAATGAACACATTCGAGCCGGACGCCTCGCCGGTGGTGTTTTTCTCGACAAAAAACACCCGTGCACCGTTGCTGGACTCCTGGAACTGGCCCGGCTCGACCCGGTCCAGATCGCCGCGTTGTTCATACTGGGTCCGGAGTATTTCAATACGCTGCTGTGTCCAGGGCAGCACCAGCAGCGCCAAGGCCGCCACCACGGCAAAAATGGGCCAGGAAAAGCGCATCAACGGCGCCACCAGGCTGCCCAGCCCTTTGCCACTGCAAAACCAGATCACCATCTCACTCTCGCGGTACATGCGCGACAAGGTGGCAATGATGGCGATGAACAGGCCCATGGTCAGCAGGGTCGGCATGTACCCCAGCACCGTGTAACCCATGATCAGCGTCACATCCGACGGGTTGAAGGTGCCGCGTGTGGCCCGGCCCAGCGTGCGGATCAGCGTCATGGTCATGACGACCGTGACCAGCACCACCAGCGTGGCGCCAAAACTGCGGGACAACTCTTTGCGTAAAGAGGAATGGAATAACATGGCGCTAAAGGAAACCCGCGATTATGAACTTTGCTCTCAAGCCCCTCGATTTGCGCCGCCTCAGCAGCGAAAAAACAGACGTTTTATTGGTTTTTTTGACCACCGCCTTCAAGCCCGAGAAAGACGTCTTGTCAAACTGGATCGCCAAGGTGATGAAATCTGGTGACCTGACGCCCCAAGCCGGACAAGTGCTGGATATTTTCCGCCCTGACGGCCTGGCCTGTTCCCGCCTGGTGCTGCTGCATGTGGGGGAGGGTGCGGTGGCCGACATCCGCAAGGCTGTCTTGGCCGCCGAGGGCCTGGTCAAAAGCGCCAAACCCAAGGCCTTGACCCTGAGTTTTCTGCAAACGCCCACGGCGCAGGCATTGCGCGCTGCCGTGACCACATTGGCGGATGCCACTTATGTCTACACCGCGACCAAGTCCAAAGCCGAAGGCCGCACGGTTCAAACTGCGACGTTCATGCTGCCAGATGCCTCATCGGTGCAGGTAGCGTTTGACCGCTCGGTAGCCGCCGTGGCCGGCATCGAGTTGGCCAAGGAGTGGGGTAACCGCCCCGCCAACCACGCCACGCCCACCGATCTGGCGCACGCAGCGCGTGATCTGGCCAAGTTGCCCAAGATCAAATGCGACATCCTGGGCCCCAAAGACGTCGCCAAACTCGGCATGGGTGCCTTTCAGGCCGTGGCGCAAGGCTCTGACGAGCCGCTGCGCTTCATTGTTTTGCGCTACAGCGGTGCTACCAAATCGTCAGCACCGGTGGTATTGGTGGGCAAAGGCATCACCTTTGACAGCGGCGGCATTTCCATCAAACCCGCCGCCGAGATGGACGAGATGAAGTTTGACATGTGCGGCGCGGCCAGCGTGTTGGGGGTGTTCCGGGCGCTGGCCGATTTGCAACCGGGTATCAATGTGGTGGGCTTGATCCCGGCCTGTGAAAATTTGCTGAGCGGCCGCTCCATCAAGCCGGGTGATGTGGTCACCAGCATGAGTGGCCAAACCATTGAGATCCTCAATACCGATGCCGAAGGTCGGCTGGTGCTGTGTGATGCGCTCACTTATGCAGAGCGTTTCAAACCACGTGCGGTGGTCGACATCGCCACCTTGACCGGTGCCTGCGTGATTGCCCTGGGCGCTGTGCGCAGCGGCTTTTTTTGCGCCGACGAAAACCTGTCGCGGGCGATGGTGATGGCAGGCGAGTCGTCCCAAGACCTGTGCTGGCCGATGCCGCTTGATGACGACTACGCCGAGGGCCTCAAAACCAATTTTGCCGACCTGGCCAACGTGGCCGGACGCCCGGGCGGTGCCATCACTGCGGCCAAGTTCCTGCAGAAATTTACCGGCAAGTTCCCGTGGGCGCATCTGGACATTGCCGGCACCGCCTGGAAAAGTGGCAAGGCCAAGGGCGCCACCGGTCGGCCTGTGGGCTTGCTGGTGGACTACCTCATGGCCCTGGATTCGCAAGGCAACAAGGCGTGACCCAGGTTGCGTTTCACTTCAATGTGGACAACCGGCTGCATTACAGCTGTCGGCTGGTGCGCAAGGCCGTGGCTGCGGGCACCACACTGGCGGTAACCGGACCACCAGAGGTCCTGGCACAGTTTGACCGGGACCTGTGGGCGTTGTCAGCCACCGATTTTTTGCCCCATGCCCGTGTTGGTGACCCCGCATCGCTGGTGGATAAGTCCGCCGTGCTGCTGTGCGAATCCTTGCGTGGCGCGCCCTCGCGTGACGTGCTGCTCAATCTGGCGGACACTGTGCCTGTTGGTTTTGAAGGGTTCAACCGGCTGATCGAGGTGGTCACCGCTGACCCGTCTGAGCGCAGCCAGGCCCGACTGCGCTGGAAACACTACACCAAGTCGGGTCTGGAACTGATTCAGCATGATCTTGGCTTCAGGACAACGCCATGAACTCCCACAACCGTCAGCCCCCCCGCTTTATCCCGACATTGACCGAGGTGGTTGACCCGGCCAGCCTCGCCACCACGGCACGGCAAAGCAAACCCGATGTCGAAGCGCTGATTGCCCAGGTGCAGCGCCAGGTGCAGCCCATCTTTGAGCGCAGGCTTCAGGAAGAGTTTGATCGGCTGGTGCGCACGTTGGTGGCCCGCCAGTGGGACGATGTCAGCACCAAACTGCAAGTCGAGGTGGACATGTTTGTGCGTCAGGCTGTGATTGATGCGCTGGGCAGCCAGAATGCGCCTGCGGTCACTCATCCGCACGGTTGAGACCCAAATAACCGCTGCTTCCTTGGTGAACACCCTATGAGGCTGGCGCAAAAATTGCTGTATCGTTGTCGTTGCTGAATCACTTGATTCACAATTATTTTTTTTAACCTGGAGTTGTCTATGCAAATGAAATTGAAATTGACTGTGGCTGCAGCGATTGCGGTGGCCGGTGGCGTTGCTCTGGCTCAAGAGATGGTCGTCAAGATTGGTCACGTCGCCCCCATGTCGGGTGGCCAGGCCCATTACGGCAAGGACAACGAAAATGGCGTGCGCATGGCCATTGAAGACCTGAACGCTCAGAAAGTCACCATTGGTGGCAAAACGGTCAAGTTCGAACTGGCAGCCGAAGACGATGCCGCTGATCCAAAACAGGGCACCGCCGTTGCACAAAAACTGTGCGACGCCAAGGTTGCTGGCGTGGTGGGCCACCTGAACTCCGGCACCACCATTCCTGCCTCCAAAATTTACAACGACTGTGGCATTCCTCATGTGACTGGCGCGGCGACCAACCCCAGCCTGACCAAGCCTGGTTACAACACCACCTACCGCATCATTGCCAATGACTTGGCGCTGGGCGGTGGCTTGGCTGCCTACGCCGCCGACACGATGAAACTCAAGAAATTTGCCGTGATTGATGACCGCACCGGTTACGGGCAACCTCTGGCTGAAGTGTTCATCAAGGATGCCAAGGCGAAAGGCATTGAGATCGTTGACCAACAGTTCACCAACGACAAAGCAGCCGACTTCATGGCGATCCTGACGCAAATCAAGTCCAAGAAGCCTGATGCGATCTTCTTCGGTGGCATGGACGCCCAAGCCGGTGCGATGTTGCGCCAGATGGAACAGCTGGGCATGTCCAACGTCAAGTACTTTGGCGGTGATGGCATTTGCACCAACGAGTTGATCAAAATCGCAGCGGGTGCCAAGACCCTGAACGGCGTGGTCTGCGCGGAAGGTGGTTCCTCCATTGCCAAGATGCCAGGTGGCACGGCATGGAAGGCCAAGTACGATGCCAAGTACCCCGGCCAGTTCCAGATTTACAGCCCCTACACGTACGATGCCACGTTCGTTTTGGCAGATGCCATGAAGCGCGCCAACTCGGCTGACCCGAAGGTGTACATCCCCTTCATCACGTCTACCAATCTGAAAGGCGTGACCGCCAACATCGCGTTCGAGAAGACCGGTGAAATGAAAAACCCGTCGATGACGCTGTCCACCTACAAGGACGGCAAGAAGGTCGCGTTGAACTAATTCAGCTCCACCGCTTCCGAGAAGCCACCTTCGGGTGGCTTTTTGTTGCCACTTTGGCTGTTTTGCGAAAAACAACCAGCTGGCTCGGTTAAACTATCGGGCTTCGGAGCGGTGGATGAGCGGTTTAAGTCACACGCCTGGAAAGCGTGCGTGGGGTAAAACCCACCGCGGGTTCGAATCCCGCCTGCTCCGCCAGTTAGTACAGAAAAATCCCTTGTGATTCAATGAATTGCGAGGGATTTTTTTTGACTTTGTTATTGCAATTAAAGTGCCAACTCATGGGGGATGTCGTTCGACAACCCCAGCGAACGCTCAAACTGACAGTTAAAAATTAAGTCGCTTGGCTTTGTTCGCTGGTGCCAGGCAGTTTCAGCCCGATTCGATCATCCGGCCACAACCCGCAGAGCAAGGTCAAGCTGTTACTGCTTGGTCATTTTTCTAAAGTCCCAAGGTGCTTTCGGCTTGATGTCGCGCCACAAGCCCCGTCTGGCAGACTGAGCCTCTTTTTTCAGCGCAAGTCATACAGCAGGCGGTCATTCGACGATTGTTCGCGTTTGTATGCCTTGGAGTGCCACACAAAGCCGCGTGTGACTTGTTCCAAGTTCACACCACTGATTTCCATAGCCACGGATCCGGCGGCGGGCGGGTGCTGACAGAGATTGAGCGCGAACTGCTTCTGAACAACACCCGGGAACTGGTGGCCCAATTTGAGGCGGAGCGGCAAATGGTCATCACTCTTCAAATCGACAAAGCCGATCCCGGTCTGGAACGTCGCTCAATGTCTTGCCAGAGCTTGCGGCCCACACCGCGGAACAGCTCCGACGAAGCCCCGCTGCAGCCCGATCTGGCGTTGCTGTGCAACGATGGGAACTTGCAGGAAAGTGTTGGCACCTTGATGCAACGGCTCCATGCCCTTGCCTTATCTTGAGTGCTTCCAAAACCATGTCTTATAAGGGTTTTTCAGCATCCCGTTGTAATAATTGGTGCTGAAACCTTGGTTACAATAATTTACAACCTGAAGATCCTATGAATTTTGAAACGTCAGTTCCGAGCAGTTTGTAAAGTGAATGTGAAAGGCACCGGGAGGTGCTTTTTTTGTGCCTAATTTTTTAGAGTGGAGTTACTCATGAGCGCTTCTGTATCCCCCAGTATCTATTTTGTTGATTCACAAGTGACTGACCTCGACGCATTGTTGGCGGGGTTGCCAGAGGGGTCAGAAGTCTACGTTCTCGACAGCTCTCGGGATGGCCTGCAGCAGATGCTGGATGCCTTGAGTGGCCGCACCGGCCTGGGCAGCATCCAGATCCTCTCGCACGGCAGCGCGGGCCAGTTGCAACTGGGCTCCAGCCTGATTGACAGCAACTACTTGTCCACCTACGCCAGCAGCTTCGCCACCCTGGGCAGCAGCCTGGGTGCAGATGGTGACCTGCTGTTGTACGGCTGCAACGTGGCCGAGGGCGATGTGGGTCAAACCTTTATCAACCAGCTGGCCAGCCTGACCGGTGCTGATGTGGCCGCCTCTGAAGACATCACCGGTGCCAGCGCCCTGGGTGGAAACTGGACGCTGGAAGCCAGCACTGGCAGCATCGAAGCCGAGACTGTTGCACCCACGGCATGGGACGGCACACTGTTCAGCTTTGGTGGCTACAACTTCCAGACGGTTTTCTCTGGGGCGTTGACGACATCGGATCCTATCAACGCTTTCCGCGCTGGCTGCTACTGGGACCGTTATGTCTTGAGCAACGTGGCCAACGGGACCGATGTCGCCATTTACATGGGCGATTCAGCGCTAGACGACTTTCTTCAAATCGAGCGTAACGGCCAAATCCTGATACAGGACGACGATTCGGGTGATGGTGAGCGTAGCTATGACGCTTTTTTGCATTGGACTTACCAAGCTGGCGACGTCATTCGGGTCACTTCTTACAGCACAGCGATTCCGACTGGCTCCTACAACCTTTACGTTTCTGTCAACACCACCGTCACCGACATTGGCTCCAACCCGCCCCCTCCGGTCAATGTAGCCCCCACTTTCAGCGCCAGCACCTTCAACAGCGGCAACACCATCACAGACACCGCTGCTGATGACAGTTACCCGCAACTGACTGGTCGCCTGAACGCCAGTGACAGCGATGGCGGCACCATGAGCTACAGCGGCGGCGGCACCGGCACGTATGGCTCGCTCAGCGTCAGCAGCAACGGCACCTTTACCTTCACCGCCAACGACGCTGCCGTTGAAGGCTTGATGAACAGCACAAGCCAAAGTTTCAACATTGCCGTATCTGACGGGCAAGGCGGTTCGGCCAGCAGCACGATCAGCTTCAGCATCAACGGCGCCAACGATGCCATCGTGGCCAATAACGACAGCGCCAGCGCCTACGAGGCGCGCGGTGCCAGCAACACCACAGCGGGCACCAACCCCACCGGCAATGTGCTTAGCAACGATACCGATCGTGACGCTGGCGACAGCAAAACAGTTTCATCGACCACTGGCAACATTAACGGCAATTACGGCGTACTCAACCTCGCCAGCAACGGTGCCTACACCTACACCGTCAACAATGCCAACGCAGCGGTCGAAGCCCTCAAGGCTGGTCAAAGCCTCACCGATAGCTTTACTTACACCGCGCGCGACGGTGCTGGTAACACCTCCAATGCCACGCTCACGGTCACCATCAATGGTTATAACGACAACCCGACTGCCGTAGCCGATGCCGGCACGGTGGTAGAAGACGGTGACCTGGTCACCGGTGTCGTCAACACGCCCAACGTGCTGGCCAACGACTTCGACGGCGATGCAGGCGAAACCGCTGGCCTGACCGTCAATGCCTACACCCTGACGGGCAGCTACGGCACACTCACCCTGTCTGCCAACGGCACATACTCCTACGCCGTCAACAACACCCTGGCTGCTGTGCAGGCGCTGCGCACCACTGCCAACACCCTCACAGACACCTTTACCTACACCGTCAAGGATGTCAACAACACCACCGGCTCAGCCAACCTGACCATCACTATCCAGGGCAGCAACGACAACCCCTTCGGCGTCGATGACGTGGCCACCGCCATTGAAAAGAGCGGCACCGCCAACGGCACCGCAGGCACAAACGGCACCGGCAATGTGCTGACCAATGACACTGATGTGGACAGCGTCGCCAATGGCGAAACCAAAACCGTCACTCTGGTGCGCGCTGGCGGCACAGAGGGCAGCGGCACCCAGGTTGCCGCTGGCACGTTGGCTACAGGCGTTTACGGGGCGCTAACGCTCAACGCCAATGGCACGTACAGCTATGCCATATCCGAAAGCAATGCCGCAGTGCAGGCGCTGCAAACCGGCGGTACGCTGATCGACTATTTCAACTACACCGTCTCTGACGCCGCTGGCGGCACTGATGTCGCCGTTCTGGCCATCACCATCCAGGGCCGCAATGATGCGCCGGTGTTTGACTCTGACGCGGCCAGCGTTACGTTGACCGACACGGTGGCTTACGACACGTTTGCCAATGCCACTGGCACCGTCACCGGCAGCGATGTCGATAGCGCAGGCACCAGTTTTGATATTCGTGGCGGCGTGGTCAGCGGTGGCAGCTCCAGCCTGGTTGGCCTTTATGGCACCCTATCGGTCGTCACTGCGACTGGCGCCTGGACTTACCAGCCCAACGCCATTGCCATCAACGCCCTGCCCAGTGGTGCCACCACCGACACCTTCCAGTTCCGCATCACCGACACCCAAGGCTTGTCGGCACTGCAAACCTTCACCGTCAACCTCACCGGCGCCAACGACACACCGCTGTCAGTGGCTATTGCCGACCAAACCTACACTGGCGGCGATTGGCAATTCCAGGTCCCGTCCACTGCCTTCACCGACGCCGAAGGCAGTGCGCTGAGCTTCACGGCGCAGTTGGTGGATAGCGCGGGCGATCTGGTGGGTGACGGCAGCCTGACACAGTTGGCTGGCAGTTGGCTCAGCTTTAACGCCATTACCCGCACCTTCAGCGGCACACCGCCCAGCACCGACAACACCGACATCTACCTCAAGGTCACCGCCAGCGATGGCAGTACCAGCGCCAGCGACATCTTCAAGCTCGACCTGTCCAACACCGCCCCCACCACCACCGACGACGGCCTGAGCATGAACGAAGGCGGTGTACGTGTGCTCACTTTGGCAGACTTTGGCACCTATGCCGATGCCGAAAACGACGCGCTGACTGCCATCAAGATCATTGAAGTACCCGCCACCGGTACCTTCGAGTGGAATGACGGCAGCACCTGGACAACCGTCGCCAATGACCAAGTCATCACCGTTGAAGACATCGCCACTGGCAAGCTTCAGTTCACACCGGTTGCAAACGCCAACGGTACCCCCTACACCTCGCTCAGCTTCCAGGTCAGCGACGGCAGCGACTTCAGCAGCACGCAGACCTTGACGATCCATGTCAACAATGTCAACAACGACCCCACGGGTAGCGCCAGCGCTAGCTTGGTAGCCGGCACTGAAGACACGGTTTACAACGTAAGCATCGCAAGCCTGCTCGCTGGTTTCACAGATGCAGACATATCTGACACCCTGAGCGTTGTTGGCCTGCGTGCTGACAATGGCTCTGTCGCGTTGAATGCCGACGGCATCAGCTACGACATCACGCCCATTGCCAACTATTTTGGTCCAGTGACCTTGAGCTACGGCGTCACTGACGGCACCGCCACCATCAGCGGCAGCCAAAACTTTACGCTGAATGGCGTCAACGATACGCCGCCAGAGCTGACCGGCACCCTCGCCACATTGGCTGCAGGCTCCGAGGACACCGATTACACCGTCACGGCCGCTGACCTGTTGCAAGGTTTTACCGACGTTGATGGCACGCCGACTGTTACCGGTTTGACGGCTGACCACGGCACCGTTGTCAACAACGGCAACGGCACCTACACCATCACGCCAACGCTCAACTACAACGGCCCGGTAACACTGAGCTACGTTGTGGATGATGGGCAAAGTGGTACAGCAACCACCCAAACCTTCACACTGGCGCCCGTCAACGACGCCCCCACCGGCAATGCCACCGCCGTGCTGGCCGACGCCACCGAAGACCAGTCTTACCTGATCAACGTGGCCGACTTGTTGCAAGGTTATGGCGATGTTGATGGCGATGCACTGAGCATCTCAGGCCTGGCCGCCACCTTGAATGACGGCGGCGCAAGCGCTGGCTCGCTGGTTGATAACGGCAACGGCACCTACACCTTCACGCCCAATGCCAATGTCAACGGCCAAGTCAACCTGAGCTACGCCGTCAATGATGGCCACTCTGGCACTGTGTCTGGCGCGCTGTCGTTCAATATCACGTCGGTTGAGGACGCCGCGCCCAATTTGGCGCCACCCATTGTGGGCGCAGTAACGGCCAACACCTACACCGACGTTTTCAGCACGGATGACCCGCTGTTGTCGGGCTTTACCAGCAATGTGCGCGTCACGGTGTCAACCAATACCGGCACGGTCAAACTGTCGAGCCTGGATTCGGGCGTGACCAGTGCCACCGGTTATATCGATGCAACAACCGGCGGCACCAGCATTGCCTTCGAAGGCACCCAAGCCCAGGTCAATGCCGCCTTGCTGGACCTGCAGGTCAGCACCCCATCGGCAGCATCCCTGTCCATCAATGCCTCCACCACCGGCATGGCGTACAACGCTGACAATGGTCACTATTACCAAATCGGTGGCACGGGCTCGGGCATTTCATGGACTGACGCCAGGGATGCAGCAGCAGCAACCACATTCAACGGTTTGACTGGCTACCTTGCCACCATCGGGAGTGCTGAAGAAAATGCCTTTATCCTCTCCAAATTGCCTGCAACGGGCTGGATTGGCGCTTCGGATTCTGGAACAGAAGGGGTTTGGAAATGGGTCACTGGGCCAGAAGCTGGCACCACCTTCTCGACTGGGAATAACTCGCCAGTCCCCGAGATTGGAGAGTATGCTAACTGGAATTCTGGTGAGCCCAATGACTCGGGTAGTAATGAAGACTACGCTCAGTTCTATGCGGGGGGAGGAGAGAATGATGGTCAGTGGAACGACCTGCCTGGTACCAGTGGCAACGGCGTTGGTTACTACGTCATTGAATTCAGCGGCACGCCTACTGGAGTGGTGTCGCAATCATTCACCGTACCCGTAGCTGCAGGCGGCACGGCGCCTGTTATCACAACGAACGAACAAGCAACTGTCATCCTGGCTGAATCAGCCATCAATGCCTTACCCACCAATCTGGGCTTGACCTGGACAGTTGCTGATACTGAAGACAACTACAACGGTGGCATCCTGCGCGTAGCAGTCAATGGCGGTGGCACTAGCGACGAAACGCTGTCGATTCAGAATGTCGGCACACAGTCAGGTGAAATTGGCTTCAGCGCAGGTACCGTCACCTACGGCGGCGTGACTATCGGCACAGTGCCCGTCGCCGCAGGCGGCAGCGGTGTTAGCGGCCAGTACCTTGAAGTTACGCTCAATGCAGCCGCCACAGATGAAGCCATTACCGCCCTGATTGCCGCGTTGCAATACGGCAACACCAGCAACACCCCGCCTGCCACCCGCACGCTGGATATCTACGTTAAAGACGCCACCAACCTGCTGGACACGGCGCAAGTCACAGTCAGCATTACCGCCTCCAACGACCTGCCTGTTGCCGACGATGACAGCATCACCACACCTGAAGGCACCGCCAAGGTGCTGTCGCTGGCCGACTTTGGCACCTATGCCGACCCCGAAGGAACAGCGATTGCCAGCGTCAAAGTCACCACGCTGGAAAGCGCCGGTTCGCTGGAATGGAAGAATGGCTCTGACGAGTGGGTCGGTGTAACTCTCGGTCAGGAAATCACTGCCGCCGACATCACCGCTGGCAAGCTGCGTTTTGCGCCTGCCGGAAATGCCAACGGCGCTGCCTACGCCACAGTGGGCTTCCAAGTCAGCGATGGCACTGACTACAGCGCAGCTAGCTACACGCTGACTGTCAACGTGACTGCGGTGAACGACGCGCCCACTGGCACCGCAGCAATTGGTTTGTTGGAGCCGGAGGCCGGTGCAGCACAGGAAGACACCACTTTCAGCCTCACCAAGGCGCAACTGCTGGGCGACTTCACCGATACCGAAGGCACGGCCCTGTCGATTACTGGCCTGAGTGCCGACAACGCCACGGTCACGAGCAGCGATGGCGGAGTCACCTACACTTTCACGCCCAAAGCCAATTTCAACGGCACGCTGAACCTGAACTACAGCGTGACCGACGGCACCGCTGCCACTGCCGCTACCGCCACAGTGGCCGTGGCAGCCGTGAACGACGCCCCGGCCCTGACCGCTGTCCAAGCCACACTGCCTGGCGGTACCGAAGACGCCAGCGGTTACACCGTCACGGCCGAGCAGCTGCTGCAAGGCTTTACCGATGCCGACGGCACCACGCCCACCATTTTGAACAACAGCGTCACCGCTGACCATGGCAGCTTTGCCACCAGCGACGACGGTGTTACCTTCGTCTACACCCCGCAAGCCAATTACAACGGCCCGGTTACCCTGAGCTACACCATCACCGACGGAACGGCCAACGTTGCCACCACGCAGACCTTCAGCTTGACTGCCGCAAGCGATGCACCTACCGTTGCCAATGTGCTGGCCGACCAAGCGGCCACCGAAGATGCGCCGTTTGTCTTCACGCTGCCCGCCAATGCCTTTGCCGACGTGGATGGCAGCCCGGCACTGACCTACAGCGCAGCACTTGTGGACGGCAGTGGCAACCTGATCAACGGCGGTACCCTGCCAGAATGGCTGAGCTTCAACGCCACCACCGCCACCTTCAGCGGCACACCTGCCAATGGTGATGTCACCACCGCAGCACACCACATCAAGGTTACCGCCAGCGATGGTGCGTCCACCGTGAGCGATGTGTTCGACATCACCGTGGCCAACGTCAACGACGCACCGGTATTGGTCAATCCTGTTGCCAACCAGGTACTGGCCTCCGACACCACCTTCAGTCTCAGTCTGTTTGGAGTCTTTAGCGATGCCGACGTGGGCGACACATTGAGTTACACCGTCAAGCTGGCCGATGGCAGTGATCTGCCCAGTTGGCTGGTGTTTGATCCCGAAGAAATGACCCTGGCCGGTAACCCGCCTGCAGAGACACCGTACCTGAACCTCAAGTTCACCGCCACCGATGGAGAGGCATCTGCCTTCACCACCTTTAGCCTGGGCATGGCGCAGCCCCTTGAAGCGACGACCAATGTCAATACGGCAGGCGTAGCCAGCATCACCGGCACCCCTGCGGAAAACTCGGTGCTGACCGCCCATGTGGCCGACGCAGACACTGCCGGCACGCCCAGCTACCAATGGCAGGTGTCATTTGATGCGGGTGAAACCTGGACCGACGTGCCCGGCACGCGCGCCCAGACCGAGACCTTCACGTTGACCCAAGCCGAAGTCGGCAGCTTGGTGCGGGTGCAGGCCTTCTTCACCGACGGCGGCGGTCATGCCGAGTCGCCCGTTTCGCCCGCCACCGCAGCCATTGCCAACGTCAATGATGTCGGCACCGTGCTGATTACCGGCAACATCGCCGAAGGCCAGGTGCTGACCGCTACCGTGAGCGATGACGATGGCCTGACCGGTGACCCCATCGGCTACCAGTGGTATTCATCTTCCGACAACAGCACCTGGAACGCCATCAGCGGCGCCACCGGCAACGAGTTTGTCACCACCAGCAACGAAGGCGGCAAATACATCCGCGTCGTTGCCTCCTATACCGATGCGCAAAACACCGTAGAGACACCGCTGGCCACCACAGTGAGCAGAATTACCGCCGGTGCCCGCGCCCCAGTGGCTGTCAACGACACCGGGGCCGCCACTGAACCGGGTGGCACCGCAAATGCCACCCCTGGCAGCAACGCCACTGGCAACTTGCTGAGCAACGACACCGATGCCAATGACGGCGAAACCCATACCGTGGCCTCGGTCCGTCTGGGCAACGTTGAAGGCCTGGGCACCGCCGCCAGCCTGGACGGTGGCAACTTTGTCATTGCCGGCACCTATGGCACGCTCACGGTCAACCCGACAACCGGTGACTACACCTACGTCGTCAACGAAGACGATGCCACCGTTGCCGCACTGGCCGCGGCCAGCACGCCGTTGCAAGACGAATTCAACTACACCAACCTTGACCAGACCGGCCTGAGCGACCGTGCCCGCCTGACCATCAACATCAGCGGCGCCAACGACGCACCCGTGGCCGGCAACAACACCGGTACCGCCACCGAGGCCGGTGGTCTGGCCAATGCCACCCCTGGCAGCAACGCCACCGGCGATGTGTTGACCAACGCCACCGATGTGGACACTGGCGCCAGCCTGACCATCGCCACCTTCAGAACAGGTGGAACCGAAGGCGAAGGCACGTCCGCCGTTGCCGGTGAAGGCTTGGCAGGGCAATACGGCACACTCACCATCAACGCCGATGGCACTTACACCTATGTGGTGAATGAGGCCAACGCCGCAGTGCAGGCGCTCAAGGTGGGCGATACGCTGGCCGAGTCGTTCAACTACACGGTCAGCGATGGTGCGCTCTCGGATACTGGTGTGTTGGCCTTGACCATTCAGGGGGCCAATGACGCACCCGTGGTCAGCAATGCGATCTTTACCGGTGCGGCAGAAGACGGTGGCCTGGTCACCGGCACGGCAGTGACCGGCACGGACGTGGATGACGCCAATCCAACCGTGTTCACCCTGGTGGACACCAGCAACATCAACGGCTCACTGACGTTCAACGCCGATGGCACCTGGACTTATAACCCCGGCTTTTCGTTCCAGACACTGTCGGTCGGCACGCATCAGGACATCAGCTTTACCTACACCGCCACCGATAGCCATGGCCTGGTCAGCGCCCCAGCCACGCAAACCATCCGCGTCGCCGGTGTCAACGATGCGCCCATCGTGCAAACCAACATCTTGTACCAGCAGGCCAACGAGGACGAAGCATTTAACTTCCAGGTGCCCATCTCAGGTGCTAACCAGGATCGCACCTTTTTCGATGTGGATGCCAACGACACGCTAACCTACCGCGCCACGCTCAACGAGATTGATGAGAACACGGAGGATTACTTCCCACTGCCAGACTGGCTAGAGTTTGATCCGGTTACTGCAACGTTCACAGGTACGCCACCACAAAGCGTGCTCGACGAATACCTGGGCGAAAACCGCCAGATGAGCAAGGTTTACTACATTCGTGTCGAAGCGAATGATGGTCACGGCGGCACCATTTCAGACTTTTTCCAGCTCACCATCAGCAACGTTAATGACGCGCCAGTTATTTCTGTCACATCGGTAATCACAGGCGCAGTGAAGGAAGCTGGCGACAGCGATGTTGCCGTGGTGGTGCCTGGCACATCCGTTGTCAGCGGTGCGCTGGTCTATACCGATGCCGATGCCGGAGTCGATCTGGACCTGGCGGCCACCTGGAGCCTGACGGGCAGCACGGCGGGCACCTACGGCAGCATGGCCATCAACCCCGCAACCGGCGAGTGGACCTACACCTTGGACAACACCTTGCCCGCCACCCAGGCGCTGAAAGAAGGTGATGCACCCACAGAAACCTTTACCGCCCGCGTCACCGACAACAAGGGCGCCTATGCCGAGCAGGTGATTACCGTCACCGTCAACGGCACCAACGATGCACCCGTGGTGCTGCCAGGCGATGCCAATGTGACTGGCGTGGCCACTGAGGCCGGCCATGATGACAACGGCACGGCAACAGACGGTGTGGCCGTGGCCACCGGAACCTTTGTCGCCTCTGATGTGGATGCCAATGCCACCAAGGTGTGGGCTGTGACCAATGCCACCGGCACCTACGGCAGTATCGTCGTCGTGCCTGGTACTGGCGCCTGGACCTACACCCTGGACAACACCTTGCCCGCCACCCAGGCGCTCAAAGAAGGCCAGACAGTCACCGAGACCTTCACCGCCACCATCACCGACGACTTTGGTGCCACAGCATTGCAGACCGTGACCCTGACGCTGACCTTGACTGGCACCAATGACTTGCCGGTGGTGACGACTGCTGAAGGCCAACAAGCCGGTGCTGTGACCGAGGCGGGCAACGACGACAACGGTACGGCAGTTCCGGGCACGGCCACGGTCAGCGGGACGCTGTCGGCCAGCGACGTGGACACGGGTGCCACGCGCACCTGGAGCATCGTCGATGAGACAC